>Ga0163209_1001391_pt1 | contig 10495 bp, 8 predicted proteins | sample Kivu_160m_FD_113538 | JGI IMG/M metagenome (GOLD analysis project Ga0163209, IMG submission 113538) | Freshwater microbial communities from Lake Kivu, Western Province, Rwanda to study Microbial Dark Matter (Phase II) - Kivu_160m | ecosystem: Environmental > Aquatic > Freshwater > Lake ... | reverse complement strand
TCACCTGACAGGAGTGAGGAGGTTGTCCTGAAGAGCCGGATGCGGGAAATCTGCACGTCCGGTTCCGTGAGGGGCCTCGTGGTGGACTCCCCAAAGGGGTTGGCCACGAGGCCTACTCGACCTCCCGGCGTGCAGTACGTCAACCTCTTCTTCGACGAAGAGCAGATCTAGCTGAGCGACCCGCGGCGGCGTCGGGCTCCCGCAGGCTCCGAGGTCTGGCGGTGTCTAACACAGCATGTACGTGCATTCCCAGACAAAGCTGAGACTCATCGTATGTGCCCTTGTGGCTGCAGTCGCAGCGTGGGCGTCCGGCTGTGCGACGGCAAGGCTGGCAAGCGGCTGGGCGCCAAGTCCGGTGGCTGCCAATGGTGTCGTCGACGACTGGGCCGACAAGCAGGTCTGCACCAGGATGAAAGACGGGCTTCAGCTTTCCGTAGCCAACGACACAGAGCGGCTGTACGTGATGGCGAAGTTCCGGGGCCATGACCCGCAGTGGTCGCCGGCAGCAAGCCGGGGCGGGCTGACCCTGCGCGTGACCGGACCACATAAGCGGACCATGAGTTTTCGCCTGCCTGGGGGACCGGAGCGCGCATCGGGCCCCGGCTGGCAGGCAGGGCCCGGGAATGCTCGGGACACGATTCGAAATCCCGGGGCGGACTTCGGTCATGTCCCTTCGCCGATGCGGGCCGAGTTGAGGGACAAGCTGGTTGTGACTGATGTGGACATGAACGTCGTGCCGGTGGAACCCGACGGTTCGCAGGGCCCGGCCGCAGGTCTCTCCGATGACAATGGAATGTGCGTCTACGAGTTCAGTGTGCCCCCGCGGGATACTGCATCCGGGCACTACTCGCTTGGCGCCGGCGCTGGGACCGGACTAGACTTGACGGTGACCGCTGGTCCCAGCGCCGAGATGCGCCAGGCGATGCATGAGCAGCGCCAAAGCATGCCGGAAGGTGGTCGACACTTCGGCGGCGAGGGCGGCCCTGGCGGCCGCGGCGGGGGCCGTGGCCACGGCGGACCTGGCGGCGGCCATCCCGGCGGACAGGCGACAGCGAATCCATCGCTGTCGGTTGCGGTCAGACTCGCTGCCAGTCCGTAGTTTCCAGTCGCCATCCCCGGCCCCGAGCCGAATAGGAACTCACCACAAAGCCACAAAGACACGAAGAGGGCCCGGAAGCGAGTGTCCGATGTATGCTTGGTGCTCTTGGTGCCTTGGTGGTTCAATGTCGGATTCGATGTCCGGCGTCGGTGTTGACTTCTCGGGGGAGGTGTCCATAATCAGGCGTTGACGGCATTCCTCTACAGCCAGCAAGCACCTCGGCTTCGATGGTGCTGAAGGGAATTCCAGCGTGAAATCATACGTCGGCAAGACCGTCTACATCACCGGTGGTTCGAGCGGTATCGGCCTGGCCGCTGCCAAGCAGTTCGCTGCCGCTGGAGCTAACGTCGCCATTTTCTCCCGGGACCGGACGAAGCTCGACGCCGCGCTGCCGCTCATCCAGGCAGCGGCCAAGGGACAAGAGCAGAAGCTCCTTGCCGTGCAACTGGACGTCGGCAACAACACCGCGGTGAATGTGAAGATGACCGACACCGTCCGTAGCTTCGGCGTACCTGATGTACTGGTCAACAGCGCTGGAGTCGCCTGGTGTCACTACCTGGAACAGACGCCGTACGAGGAGTTCGAGCGGATGATGACGACTGACTTCTTCGGCGTGCGTAATACCGTGGCCGCCCTCGTGCCTTTCATGAAGGAACGTGGCGGCAACATCGTCAACGTGGCGTCGATTCTCGGGGTCGTCGGCGTCTTCGGCTATGCCGCCTACTGCCCATCCAAGTTCGCGGTCATCGGTTTCTCCGAGGTCCTTCGGGGCGAGCTGAAGCCGCACAACATCCGGGTGTCGGTGCTCTGCCCGCCGGACACCGATACGCCGCAACTCGCCGAGGAGAACCGGACCAAACCGCCCGAAACCAGGGCCATCAGCGGCAACGTCGGTCTGAAGCAGCCCGAACAGGTCGCAGCGGCGATGATCAAGGGGATGGAACGGGGCAAGCTGATGATCGTCCCGGGGTTCATGAACTGGCTTACCTGGACGATGAAGCGGCTGTGGCCGGGCTTCGTCTTCTCGTTCATGGACTCGGACGTGCGCAAGGTGCAGAAGCGGGCCGCAGGCAAGTAGGCCTGCAAGATGCCTCTCGAAGTCGCTGAAATCCGGACCCGCCGTGAGTTGCGGGAGTTCATCTATTTGCCGGCCAAGGTCAACCGGACCAACCCGCTCTGGATACCGCCCATCTACATGGACGACTGGAAGTTCTTCGACCCGAAGAAGAACCGGGCGTTCCAGTACGCGGACACGGTGCTGGCCCTGGCGCGTTGCGACGGCAAGGTCGTGGGCCGGGTAATGGGCATCGTGAACCGGAGAAGCAACGAACTCCGGCACGAGAGCAACGGCCGGTTCGGCTTCATCGAGTGTTTCGAGGACCAGGACGTCTTCAACGCTTTGATTGGCTTCGTCGAGGAGTGGGCGCGACGGCTCGGGATGAAGAAGATGGTCGGGCCGATGGGGTTCTCGGACCAGGACCCGCAAGGGTTCCTCTACGAGGGGTTCGACCACGAGCCGACGCTTGCCTCGTTCCACAACTTACCGTACATGGTCCGGTTCGTCGAAGCAGCGGGGTACACGAAGGAAGTCGACTACGTCGACTATTTGGTCAAAGTGCCGGACAAGCTGCCCGATTTCTACGAGAAGATCAGCACCCGGATGGCGCGGCAGGCCGAGTTCCGCCTGGTCGAGTTCGCGAAGCGGAAGGAGCTGAAGGCGTACATCGGGCGCGTGTTTGAACTGATGAACACCACCTACCAGGGCATCTATGGCTACGTGCCGCTCACCCAGGCGGAGATCGACGCTCTGGTCAGGCAATACCTGCCGGTGATTGACTCCAGGTTCGTCAAAGTCGTGACCAGGAACAATGAACTCGTCGGCTTCGTCATCGGCATGCCGAACATGAACGTTGGTCTCCGTCAGTGCAAAGGCCACCTGTTTCCGTTCGGCATCCTGCAAATCGTGGCGGCGATGAAGAAGACGAAGCAGCTCGACCTCTTCCTCGGTGCCATCAGGGAGGATTGCCGGGGGCGCGGCATCGACGTCCTGCTCGGCGCGGCGATGCTGCGGTCGGCAATCGCGGTCGGGTTCGAGACGATGGACAGCCACCACGAGCTCGAAAACAACCTCAAGATGCGGGCCGAGATGGAGCGCGTCGGTGGCCAGGTCGTCAAGCGCTTCCGCATCTACCAGAAAGCCCTGTAATCCCCGACAATCGGCCTGGGCCTGCGCGAGTGGGAATTGGCGTTCCGGGGCGGATCGCGCCTCTACTGCCTGCCGCTGACCGACCCCAGAACCGACATTGAGCCACGAAAGCACGAAGGACACGAAGCGAATGGGTGAGGGACCTCGATATGTCCGTTTCCCTCTGTTTTCGTGGCTTCGTGGCCATCTATTTCGGATTCAGGGACCGAGGGACCGAGGGAATCGTTGACACGCGCATGCCGGCCGCGCATAATCCAGTGATGTGGCGCTTCCCCGGCAGACGTCAGGCGAGTAGCTAGACACGATGGCGATCGAGATCGCCGAAGTCCGCAACCACCGCGAGCTGCGCGAGTTCATCTACCTGCCGGCCAAGGTCAACCGCACCAACCCGCTCTGGATTCCGCCTATCTACATGGACAACTGGAAGTTCTTCGACCGGAAGAAGAACCGGGCGTTTGAATACGCGGACGCGGTGCTGGCACTGGCGCGGCGCGACGGAAAAGTGGTCGGCCGCATCATGGGTATCGTCAACCGGCGTTACAATGAGCTGCGACAGGAGCGCACCGGGCGGTTCGGGTTCCTCGAGTGCTACGAGGAGCAGGACGTCTTCAACGCGTTGCTCGGGTTCGTCGAGAACTGGGCGCGGGGGCTCGGCATGGCGCGGCTGGTCGGGCCGATGGGTTTCTCCGACCAGGACCCGCAGGGGTTCCTCTACGAGGGCTTCGATTGCGAGCCGACGCTGGATTCATTCCACAACTTCCCGTACATCGTCCGGTTCATGGACGCGGCGGGGTACGTGAAGGAAGTAGACTACGTCAACTACATCGTCAAACTCTCGGACCGGCTGCCGGAGTTCTACGAGAAGATCAGCGCGCGGGCGGCGCGGCAGCCCGAGTTCAAGCTGGTCGAGTTCACCCGGTCGAAGGAGCTTAAGCCCTACGGCCGACGAATCTTCGGCCTGATGAACGTAGCCTACACGGATATCTATGGCTACGTGCCGCTGACCGATGCCGAGATGGAAGCGCTGACCAAGCAGTACCTGCCGGTCATCGACCCGCGCTTTGTGAAGATCGTAGTCAGAGGCGAAGACGTTGTCGGGTTCTTCATCTCAATCCCGCACATGAACGAAGGCCTGCGCAAGTGCAAAGGCCACCTGTTCCCGTTCGGTCTGCTGCAGATCATGGCCGCGATGAAGAAGGCGAAGCAGCTTGACGCACTGCTTACCGGGATCCGCGAAGACTGCCGGGGACGGGGCCTCGACGCGCTGATGGGCGCGGCCATGATGCGGACGGCAATCGCCGCCGGATTCGAGAAGATCGACGGCCACCACCAGTTGGAGACCAACCTCAAGATGCGGGCCGAGGTGGAGCGCGTCGGCGGCCAGATAGCCAAGCGCTTCCGCATCTACCAGAAGGCCCTGTAGCTCAGGACAATCGGGCCGGACCAGTCGCGATCCACTGTCCTCTCTCTGCCGCTCGCTGGCGTTGTGCGACAGTCGCCGACGAGATGCCCGCCAACACCGGCTTCCGCCACGGGGAGCTGCAGACTGACGGCTGGAATCGCGCAGCGAAGTCGCGATTGGGTCGGTCATTGTACCTCCCATTGTTCGTCGGAGAGTACCGGCCAAGGTATCTTTCAGCGCGTAGTGAACTGCGTCTGCAACTGCGTCACTCACTGGATTCTACGCTCGACCTCAACCTTGACCTCAACCTCTATCCTCGACTGAACCACGCATTGCTGGCGACGTTGTTCGAGACATTGATCGTGAAGATGTTTGCGTCATCGTTCGGCTCAATGCTAGTCTCAATGCTCCGGTCGTTGCGCACTACAAAGCATCGCGCGCTGTGTCGGCAAGGGCTACGGGGTAGGCGGCCTGGGGGCAAACCACCCCACGGCAGAATTGTGGTCAGGACCGCATCCCACCGCTACATGTGGTATGTGTGTGCCATGTGATATACATGACCCGCGGACAGCACGTCGAAACACGGCTTGTCTCTTCGTCCTTCGTCCACCGTTTCCTCGTTCATCGTTGCTCCTAAGTAACCACTATTCAGTCGCTTCCGCACTTCTGACTTCTAGCTTCTGGCTTCTCGCTTCTTCGTCTTTCCGCAGATCACCATCCCCCGGACCATAGGGGGAGCAATAGCCCCTTATGCGGCCCTCATTCCTCTACCCGCAACGGTCGTCGCAACGGCCCACGGAACCGGTCTCAGTCCTCCATCCTCTATCTTCCCTTCTCCGCCCTCCGCAACAGCCGCCGCTCATCCAGCCGCAACGGGACTCGTAACCGACTCCGGTCCTCCACCTTGAACAGGCCTCGCTTCTCCACTCGCTCCGGCCGCCGTTCCGGTCTCCGCTGCGGCTTCCGTTGCAGTCACCGTTTCTCCAGCCGCAACAGCCCTCGCACCAGCGCCTGTTCCCGGCCACGCAACAGCGACCGCTACATCTACCGCAGCAGCCCTCGTTCCGGCCTCTGTCCGATTGTGCGCAGAAACGCCTGATTGAAACAGAAACCAGACTGCGGTGTGCACCAGCACATGAGGGGCGGGCTTGCGCCCGCCCTTCTTGGTCTGGTTCTGCTTTCCGCGTCTCTACCTCAACCTTGACCTTTCCTATCTACCTCGTCACCACGACCTTTTGCATAGCTTGAGCTTGCGCCTGGGCTTCACGGACGAAATACACGCCCGGTGCCAGCGCCAACCGCGGCAGCAGCGGTGCCCCCGTCTTCCTCTGCCGCAACGGCAATGTCGCAGGTTCGTCTCCGACGGCGTATCTGACACGATTACCATCACAAGTGACTCGGGAGCGCGGTTCACGCACGTTCCCTACGCCTCCGGCCTCACCGCCTGCATTCCAGCCTCGGTCATCCGCGCGTTCCTGGAAAAGAAGTGACGGCCCGCCGCAGTTTGACACCCATGCCCGAGTAACCTAGAATCCTGCCCATGATGGCGCGTGAGCCGGGGCTGTTCGTGACGGCGGCTCGGTATGTGGGATGCGTTCCGATCTTACCCCCTACGGCAATGGTGTAGTCTGGGACATGCGCAACGTCAACGTGCCACAACAGAAGGTCACAAGGCAGGTTACCTTGGAGCTATTCGCAGCGGGGGGCGATCGGCGAGCCGACAAGGTGAAGGCCGTCTTGGAGTCGGCTGGTCTAGCCTACACCGAGCGACATCTGGGTCCCTTACAGTACGGAACTTGCGCGGAAGCCAGGGCTCTCGTAAGAGACATGACCACCTTCGCGTGGCTGGGCGGCAATATTGACCACTTGCCGTGGTTGGCAATCCTGGACCGGAGAGGGGACGTCGAGAGCCTTGCAAAAGGCTGGACATGGAGCAAGCTGAAAGCGCCTGCTGCATCGTGGATCCCAGAAGTCCGTGACTGCCTCGGCAAGCGTGTGGACCCATAGGAGTTTCGGAGACACCTTTCCTCAATCCGAAGCGCGGCAGTGTGCTTCGCATCCCAATTCCGCCCCCCATTTGACACGCCTGCCCGTGGGTTCTAGACTTCCGCTATGACAAGGCCGCATGTCCCGGCGTGGCTACACCGTAATGCGGCGACGGTGTTGGTTGGCGCCATCACACTCAGCGCTGTTTGCGCGCCGACACCCCTCAAGAGGGCACTGGCGTTGAACCAAAAGGGAGACTACGCAAACGCGATAAAGACGCTGGAGGGCTATCTACCGGACCACCCCAGCTACGCGGGCTACCTTGGACTGAAGTGGGCCTACATGGGGCAGTACGGGCAGGAATCGGAGTTTGAGCTCGCGTGGACGAAGGCCCTAGCCAAAGCTGACTCCAGCATTCGAACCGTGTTCGCACAGCAGGAGCTTGCCGAGGCACTGGACTGCTGCTGGGCAGTGGGCATATGCGATAGCTCCATGGCCGAGCAGTTGGTGGCGTGTACGTTCGCGTTTGATAGCTCGGAGTTGACCAGAAAGGCAATCGCAGACACTGCCGTTACGCTTCTGGCTTCTTGGGAGAGAGCGGAATACACCCTCGACTCCGGCGGTGTGCAGTTCTTCGAAGTCATAGGAGCGCGGCTCGGCGCGTCACAGGGCAGTAGGGTAGCGACGGCACTTGGGAGTTACCCGAGAAGACCGTAGGGTAGAGGAGTCTGGGGATAGGGCGGAAGCTAGGTCGGATACGGACGTGCGTCTATGATGTCTAGGGTCACTCCCCAATTCCTCCCACCCATTTGACACCCCCGCCCGCGAGGTCTAGAATGCAGCCATGGCCAAGACAAAGCCGGGAGTTGAAGGCTCTGCTTCGCTGCATGAACCCAGCGAGGTCCGAAGCTACGAAACCATAGCTACGGCCTTCAGAGTCATTGACATCTCACAGGCAATACAGCTTTGTGTAGATCCCAGTTGGAGCCTGGACGAAGTTCTGTCGGAGCTCGGGGTGGAACTCGATGAGGACCCTGCCCAGTCCTGCGGGCTCTGCCTGGTGCGGGACTCGGAGCGGATATACGGCTTCCTCGACTATTTCGACGACTCGCGCCCCGAGTTAGAGGGAACCGCACATGAGCTGGCGCACCCGATAACGCGGAGATGCTGGTCCCTGCGGAGTTGCCAATACTCGACCTCGTTCCGCTCTTCAGGGCACGTCACTTCTACTTCGTGCTGTCGCGCAACGACGTGAAGCATGTAGTATCCTTTCAGGACTTGGACAAGCTACCGGTGAAGTCGTGCGTGTTCTCGCTAGTTCTTGAGCTCGAGGAACTGCTAATCGCGGCGATGCTGGCCTGCCCTAGTGCGTTTCTTTCACACCTGCCTTCCGGCAGACGCAAGAAGGCCGAGCACCTGTGCAGACAGAAGCACGAGGGGAGGGTCTCGCCGGAGTGGTTGTTGAGCTGCACGACCTTTATCGACAAGAAGACGATGGCCCTTGGACATGGGGCTTTCCGCGCGCGACTTCCGTTCGAGTCACGCAGCAAGGCAGGCAGCTTCTTCAAGAGGGTCGAAGATGTGCGCAACCAGATCGCGCGCGGCGAGTCCATGCTGTCGGAGCTGTCCACCCCTGGGGAGTTTGATGATCTGGTCCGTGCGATCAGCGGCACTGTGGCGGCCTTGCGACGGGACGTCCCGGTGTGGCTGCAAACGTGCCGCGAAGAGATACGGGCAAGCGAAGGGCTGTCGGTCAACGTGGCGCCGCCCATTTGACACGCCCGCCCGCGAGGTCTAGAATCGAGCCATGACTTGGGCAGTCAAGACCCGACCTGCGTGGACGGCATCCTTGCTGGGGAGACCGCTCAGCGTATCCGCGATCTCCTTGGCGGTTGCGCTTTCGGCCTTTGGTATGACGCCTGTCGAGATCAAGAGAGAGTACGGCGATGCGGTCGTCACCATAACGACCTATTCCGCGGCAGAGAACGCAGTCGGCCTCGGAAGCGGCTTCATTGTAGACCCCTCGGGTGTTATCGTGACCTGCTACCACGTGGTTGACGGCGCCTACCCTGCAGTCGTCAAGCTCTTAAATGGGGCATCGTTCCGCGACATCTGGGTGCTTGGCTGCGACCCCGCCAAGGACGTGGCCGTGATAAAAGTCAAGGGCCGCGGTCTCCCCGCAGTCAGGCTCGGAAATGCGGACGCGGAAGTGGGCGAGCGCGTCGTCGTCATTGGCAACCCCAAGGGTCTAGAGAACACCGTGTCTGACGGCCTGCTCAGTGGCATTAGGGATATGGCCGGCCTCAACCTGCTGCAAATCAGCGCCCCGATTTCTCCCGGGAGCAGCGGCGGGCCCGTCTTCAACTTGCAGGGACACGTAATCGGTATTGCCGCTGCCACACTGAAGGAAGGCCAGAACCTCAACTTCTGCGTGCCTGTCAAGTATGCGAAGCCCTATGTCGGCGTCGAGCCGTATCTGTCGCTGGAGGACTTCTCCCGCGGCATAAGGGCATCGGGCGTACCCCCGACCGCTGCGGGACTAACGTTGGCTCGCAGTCAGTTCCTGCAAGCATGCGTTGATCCCATAACGGATTTCTACGGCGTCGTGCATTGGTTGTCTAAACAGCCTAGAACGAAGCACGCCGGTGACAACTACTGGGGGTGGTCGCCCAACCGAATGGAGGCTTTCGAGAGAATCGCATATGCAAGGGCGCGGCTGGAAGGGCTCGCTCCTCCCGACCAAGAACTGGGTAGCATACGCGCGGGCTACTTGGACGTCATCCAGAGAGTTGCTGATGGCTTAGGCTTCTCCGCCATCCGGCGTGACGGCCGGAAGCCCCGCCGTCTGCACGTGCGGTACGCGGAGATCGACGCCGCCAAAGACGACATCTTCCGCAAAGGCGGCCTTACGGAATTGCTCGGGCGTATCTACCTAATGAGTGGACGAGCCCCCACAGACACTGCGGGGCGCCTCCCTGCGGTATTCGACAGTCTGCCGGCAGGTTTCGCCGAGGCCTTGCTCAACGAGGCGACGATCGACTCGGGCCTGTCGGAGTTACACAGCATCGCGGTGGCAGCACTGGACAGACAGTTCGGTTTCGTCTGTAACCATTGGCTACCTGGCGTCGTCGTTGAATCCGTGCTCCATGGGCACCCGGCGAAGGAGGCTGGACTGACAAGCGGCGACGTCATGGTCTGCGTGGCAGATACCCTGCCGCTCCGCAACCTGTTGGACTGGTACGCATTTATGGCTGGATACCCAGTCGGCCTACCATTCAGGCTGGATATCCTCCGAGCAGGACAGAGAATGCAATTGTCTGGCACGCTGGCCTATCGCTCGCAGTGAGGCAGGCCACGACGGTGGCGAAGTGGGGGAATCGGGGGCAATCGGGGACGCTGACCATTTGCGTGGAGTTACGAGGACCCGACTTGCCTCAATCCGCCGCGCGGCGAGGTACCATAGCGGCAGGCCTCAGACACGGTGATTCCACGACCCTAGGCTAGGAGAAGAGGACTGTGGCGAATCGGTTGCGACTCTATGACCCGGAAAGTCGGTGCCCAGCGTGCGGCGCAGCGCATGCTCAGGCTAGGCTCAAGAGGCACAGCGGATTCGACCCTTACGCAGGCCAGATTGGGTTTGACCGCATCCAGCGCAAGTGCGTCAACTGCGGAAACAAATGGGGCTCTTCGCGCATTCGTGTGGGTAGTTTGACGGGGTGATTTGGCCCAAGTCGTTGTAGGACGGCTGTTTGTCTTGCTTGCAGTAGGCCCTGAAATCTGGCACGATTTCCGTCATGCGCAG
>Ga0163209_1001390_pt1 | contig 10497 bp, 6 predicted proteins | sample Kivu_160m_FD_113538 | JGI IMG/M metagenome (GOLD analysis project Ga0163209, IMG submission 113538) | Freshwater microbial communities from Lake Kivu, Western Province, Rwanda to study Microbial Dark Matter (Phase II) - Kivu_160m | ecosystem: Environmental > Aquatic > Freshwater > Lake ... | reverse complement strand
TGAACGATCGAGATGCGAAGTATCGTTCACCGTCACGACGACGAAACCATCCTGACGTATTTCAAAAATATTCACGGCAGCGGTATCTTGTTCAATCCTCCAGATCGCGCGATCGCTTAATCCCAGGATCGCGCAGAGCAACACTTTACAGACGATCTTGTGTGAAACGAGGACGATGGTTTCGCTCTTGTGTTTCTCTGCCAGTGTTTCGACTGCGCCGCACGTGCGGGCGCGGACATCGCGGAGCGATTCGCCTTTTGGAATCTTGACGCGCTCCGGTTGCGCCAGCCATTGCGCGTATCGTTTGGGATTCTCGTTCGCCACCTCGTCCGGCGTCCTACCTTCCCATACGCCATAATCAATATCGAGCAATCCGGCCTCTGCGACGACGCGCAAGCGATGCGGCTCCGCAATTGGTTCTGCTGTCTGCATCGCGCGCGCGAGCGGGCTGGCATAAACCGCCGCGATCTTTTCGCGTGCAAGCCGCGCGCCCGCGCGTCGCGCCTGGTTGCGTCCCGTATCGTTCAGCGGCATATCCGCGCGTCCGCGAAAGCGTTCCACGCGGTTCCATTCGGTCTGTCCGTGACGAACAAGAATGAAGCGTGTCATTTCCGATTACCCCTCGTGCTCACTTGCGAAGATCCGATCGTACAAATCTTTGCCATAGCTGGTTTGCAACGGTTCGCCTTCGATTAACTTGAAGGTTCTTGTTCCGTCCGCTTGCCTTTCAGCTCGTAGGAAAATCGAGTGATGCATTTCTTTGTCATAAAAACCATGTGCCAATTCGTAGAGATGCGTCACGTAGAAAACTTTCACGCGCTTTTCTAACAACGCGCTAACGATCTGTCTAGCAATTTCCGAACCTTCTCGTTCGTTAGTCGCGGCAAACGATTCGTTGAACAACACCATGGAATTCGGCGTCAGATGGTCGACGATCTCGTTCATGCGGCTCAGTTCTTCGTCGAGTTTTCCGCTGCTCATGGTGACGTCCTCTTCTCGCTTGTAGTGCGTAAAAAGGAGGTCGCAGACGTTGGCACAGAAAGACTCGGCTGGCACGAACATGCCGCTTTGCATCATCAGTTGAGACAGCCCGATGCTGCGCAGAAAGGTCGATTTGCCGCCCTGGTTGGCGCCGGTGATGACCACGAGGTTCTTGTCGTCGGCATGCCCATCGTTGCCCACGATTTTCTGTCCCTTGGTCAAAGCCAGACACACATCGTACAGTTCTCTAAAGGAATGCTTGCGTTCGCTGGGAGCCGCAGGTAGGGGGAAAGCGATCGGCTCTCCCATCTGGACAAGCTGTTCATGCAAATTCAAACAACCCAAGTAAAATGCCAATTCGGTTTGCACCATGTGAAAAAAACTGAGAATGTGATCGTTGGACTGGGCGAGCGCATTGGCAGCCAGATTCGTCCCCCGGTTTCTTAACTCCGATAAAGCCCTGAACCCACTTTCATCGCGATCGGCGATATAAAAGGTGTACGCCGGTGGTTTTTCGGCGAAGAGCCGCTCGATCCAACTCCGCTTGTCTTCGTGTGGTTTACGCAGTACGTAACGGACGCCTTTGTTGCCTTGGCCCAATTCCGCACTGATCAAAACCCCGTTATCCGATTTCAGTATGCGGAGATGATTCTGGATGCTGGCAAAATATCCATCGTCAAGTTCCCTTTGGAGCATCGCGAAAAACGCTGCAAAGCCCTCTGACTCGAACTGATTGGCATGTTCAGCGGCGATGTCTTTTAGCTTTTTGAGCATGAGCATGAACATATGCATGACGTCGACCGACCGACTCAGTATCGACTCGGGCATGTCTCTGAAAATGCCCCAATAGTTCTTTTTCTCGTTTTCAATTGTTTCTACGGCGAGATCGTAGATTTCCCTGACGATGGAAGCATTCTTCAGGCAATCCTTGAGAATATTCTGGCGATAAAGGATGGTGTCCGGATCGTTATTCAAGCCGGCCAAGACAGCTTTGTTAGCCACTTCAAACAGAAATCTATCCTCGTGCGCCATGGCGCTGAACAGCGTGTCCAGCTCCAGGTCTTGAATCAGGGCTTGTTCATCCCAGGGCAACTTCTGCTGCAGGTCAAAATCACGATCTCGATACAGGAGAAACGCTTTCATCTGAAGACCCCTTGCACCGCCCCGCAAGGAGCAGGTGCGACCTCGGTTATGATTGGATGCGCTCCTTCAGGGCTTTGTAGGTCAGTCGATACTTTTCGACAATGGCGAGCGCGTAAGCCAGTCCGTCCGCCGGCTTTCGGATAATCTTGTAGGTTCGCAGCGCTGGATTCTCGGGTACAACCGTGCTGACGATGCTCACCGTTTTCTCACTCACAGAAGCCAATTCATCCAGGAAGGTGACGAAAACGCACAGTGAATCCAGTTGGATGATCTTTTCCATAATCTTTTTGCCCAAGAAGACCGCGTCTTGCAGGGTCGTGGAAGTGAAAATTTCATTCATGATGATAACGCTGCTGGAGGTAGCTTGATCGAGAATCGAGTAGATTCTGACCAGGTCGTCCTCCAGTTTGCCACGGAGATTGTTGATGTCTTCTTCCTTTTCAAAATGCGCAAAGAGCCGGTCGAACAGAAAGAGCTGCGCTTTTCTGCCTGGCACGAGGCAGCCGAGACTGGCGAGATAATGCAATTGACCGAAGGCGCGGGCGAAGGTCGTTTTACCGCCTTGGTTGGGACCGGAGACCACAAAGATGCGTTCCGTGCCTTTCAGGTAGAAATCATTGCAAACAACGGATGAGTGTTCGGTAATGAGTTTATATGCCAGTCCTAAATCAAACCCTTCCTGGTCATACACCTCCTTGGATGGATTGGGGATTTGCGGATAGCAGAAGTTCAATCCGGCGCGTTTTAGTTGCGCGATGTACTCCAGGTAGGCAATGTAAAAGTGGATTTCCCGGTCAAAATCGGCGATGGCTTGGTCCACAAATTGGTTGTTTTTCGCGCAATAATCGTCCAGGCTCTGGAAGACATCGGGATATAGCCAAGCAACACCGTCCAGTACCTGCGCCTCCACATGGTTCATATCGGGCGAGTCAGGCAATTTGACCCGGTAATCTTTGACCGCACCCCGTTGGAATTTCGCGAAGGTTTGCTCGACTACCGCGCTGAAATCAATCTCCGCTTCATATTTGCGGACCCGGACGGAGTTTCCCCTGATTTGCACGCTATATTGAATGGCGGACAGATCGGCAATGATCTTTTGCTTTTCCGCTAACAGTGCCGTAAAACGCTCAGAGTGGCAATAGCCAGTCAAATAGTCGCGGAAGGCGAGCAAGCCGCGCGAGTGCAAATCGTCAAGGGATAAATCCTGCGCCAAGCCGATGACGGCATTGCCATAAATCTCCACCGCGTCCAAAAACCATCTTTCCTTCTGGTACTTGTAGTATCGCTTGTCGGCTTGGGCAAGATGCTGGCGCATGGTGCGCATTTTCCGCGCGAATGATTTTATATGCTCGAACAGGTTTTCATTTTCAAGATCCCGAAACACTTCATGCCGGTACTGGACCGCGTCGACATCGTGCAAGGGATTGTAGAAGAACGGTTTCAGGTTATATTCCGGATTGCCCCGGGCGATGGCGTCGACGATCTGGTCAAGGTTCAGATCCACGAAAAAGGCGGGCGCTTCAATCGTTTCGTCTTTGATGCCATCTTCCGGTTTTTCAAATAGGATGCTACGGAAAGTTATCATGGAAAAAACACTTCCTACGCTATGCTTTCCCGTCTGCTGCGTTATCGTGCACGATGATTTGCCACGCGCGCATGACCCCTTCTGCGCGATCCGCGGGAATCGGCGCAATGCTGTAGCGTGCTTGCACGTAAGCATCGGTGATGATAGAGATTGGCTCGATGTACAAATGCAAACCCTGGTCCATCAGCATCAAGTATTCGTTCGGCGTCTGCCCTGGCGCGCGCGGCACGCCGCGTGACGCCGCCCACGCCAAGAGCGCTTGGTAGGTGCGGCGGACTTGCGCGCGGGGGGCGTCGCCGATAATCGAAACAAATGGCGCGGTCGCCTTGTCTTTGCCACCTTTGCGCTTGAACAACTGCGCGAGTTGTTCTTTCACCAAGTCGAACGAAAAAATCGTCTCGCGCGTTTCTTCGATCTCTTCCTTGTCCAAGTAAAGAAAGCGGCGGAACGCGAGCGCAAAAATGAGAATGATTGCACCTGCGATCAATATGCCGGCGATGATTTCCAAAGCCAGGTATACTTCAGGCGATGGGCTGGATGAGGATTGGTGCTCCAAATCCTTGAACTGCTCGGCATAGTTGGGCGGCGGTTGAATCTTTTGCAGATTGGACAAATTGAGCGACGGAAAGAAACGCGCGAAAAACTCAAAGATCGCAAAGACAATGTAACTTACAATGACCGCGACCAAGAACAACAACTGCGCCATCCAGCCGAGGATGACAGTGAGCATGGTAAGGATGCCCGACAGATATTCGGGCGCAAACAACTGGGTCAGCAACAATCCGCCGAGCAATACCGCCCCGATGATCGCGCCGACGGTCCCTAACCAATAGCGATTGAGCGCGATCTGTTGTCCCGTGCGCCCACCTTCGTAACGGCGCGCATCCTGCAGACTGGATAAAGCGAGCGTGCCCAAGCCGATGGCAAAGAATAACAACAAGGGCAACACGAGTTCATAAAGTGAAACGAGGTTCATGCCGAAAGCGACGCCCAGCGCGATGACGAACGCGATCACGCCAATCGTAAAGTTGAACAAAAAGACATCGTACAGCACCAATTCACGTCCCGTGAGAATTCCCCAACGCCACAACCAAACGGCGATACTCAGAACGACGAGACTCGCCGCGATATTGTCAAGAATGGCGCGCAACCACCGCGCGTCCCAGAGCGGAGCGCGTTCCGTTCCGACTGCGAAATATACACTCAGCACGACAGCAACCAACCCAGCGGATGAAACCAACAGCGCGGCTCTCGCGTTGCTCTTCATTCGAAAGATGCCGTACTGGGATAACAGTGTGCCGAGCGCGAGCAGCCCGAATACCGTTGGCAAAGCAATCCAATCCCCGTGCGTCGGCGTGAGCGCGCGGGCGGCGAGATGGAGCCAGAGCCAAATCCACACCGCGCGCATCGCGCAGAGCGCGTAGGTCAGCACGCCATCGTCCATCCAATTCCATTGTCGCTCAATCAAATTCCAGCGCATGAAATAGATCTCAAATGTGCCAAATATGCCAAAGGTGCCAGATCAGGATCTCACAGTCGGCGTGTTTGGCGCGTTGGGTTGTGAGAAATCCAGTTGGGTCAACCGCGCGTACGTCTCGCTTCCGCCGATCCAAAACATTCGCAAATCGCCGGGGATGTTCTCTGGCGCTTGCTCGGCAATGGCAAGTAGTGTGACCGGATGGCCTTGCCTTTTCAAATCGAGCAACGTGGCAATCAGATCCTCGGTGAGCGATGATGAAATCGCGATCACTCCAGCTCCAAAGGGCAACGCCGGCATTTCTGCGCGAATGAATTCCTCTAATGGCACTGTTGCCAGATCAATGACCCACGCTAACGTGTCGAGAATCTCCATCCACCGCGCGGGGCGGCGCGATGGGGGCAGCCGAACCCAATTCCATTCATCTCGCCGCGAGGTGTTGATGTACAAGCCCACTGCTTCGCGCTGGTCGAGAATGTGCCGCGCCACCGATGCCGCTGCCGTGATTCCCAGTTCCAGATACTCTAGCACAATGCCAATGTATCCAGTGGGCGCGGTCCGCAGGTCGAGAAAGATCGCTGTGGCACGCGCCGCGCCCGGTTCGAACATCTTGGTTTGCAGACTCGCGCGTCGCGCGGTCGCTTTCCAATGAATCGCACGCGGATTGTCGCCCGTTATGTACGCGCGCACATTCATTATCCGCAAGGGATCTTCACTGACGCGGCGCGTCGTCTTCGCATCACCGAAAGGGTGCGCCGCCGGCAAACCCAGCGCGGTGATCGGTACGACCTTAGGATACACAATCAACGCATCCGTGCGCTCCACTGTCGCGCGGCGCGATTGCAAACCAAAGAGATCGCCCGAACTCAACTCGACCGGACCCAATTCGAGTGCACCGCGTTTCTTGGCGCGCAGACGGTAATGCTTTCGCACGCGTTCGTAGAACCGTAACGAGACCAGGTTCGACAACATCCGCCGGGTCGGTTTGTGCGTATGCCCCAAAGTGCCTTTGACCAATTCCATCTGTTCGGGAAATTCATCGTCTGCTTTAAGCCACGCCAGCGGCAAAGGTTTCGCATTCGTGATTTCAATCCACAAGTCGGTTTCTTCGCCGACGAACATCCGGGGCGCGCCCAATCGCCGCTGGTACGTCACGCCGGCGAGCGCATAGCGTCCCCACAACGTAGTCACACCCACGAGGAGCGCGAGCAAAATCGCCACCAGGAACAGGAGCGGATTTCGCAGCACGACGCTCGCGATCAAGAGAATAACGACAAGCCAATTCAAGATACGAGTCATGGCAAGACCAGATGGACCAATCAGCCGATGAACCAGTGAGCCAGACGCAGGGTATGAATCTGGCTACTGGCTACCGACGACTGGCGATTGCTCAACCGACCAACTTTCCTCGACCGGCACTGGCACGCGTTCGGCAATTTCCTTGAGCATGTCGGCAACGGCGCGACCGCGCACGCGCGACTGGCTTGTCGCAATGATGCGGTGCTCCAACACCGGCTGAATCAAACGCTTGACGTCGTCAGGCAGGACGAAATCGCGCCCTTGCATCGCCGCGAGCGCCTGCGCGGTGTGATACAACGCGAGCGAGCCGCGCGGGCTCGCGCCCAGTTGAATCGCCTCGCTTTCGCGCGTCCCGCGCGTCAAGCGGACGATGTATTCCTCAATCGCTGGATGCACGGCGACCTGACGCACGAGTTTTTGGAGTTCGAGAATTTCGCCCGCGCTCACCACCGGCTCAAGCTCGGTGAGCGGACTGGTGTCGCGGAAGCGGCGCAGGATCGCGCGCTCGTCATCCTCTTCGGGATAGCCGAGCGCGACGCGCATCAAAAAGCGGTCCACCTGTGCTTCGGGCAGCGGAAATGTCCCTTCGAGTTCAACCGGGTTTTGCGTCGCCAGCACGAGGAACGGACGCGGCAGCGCGTGCGTCACGCCGTCCACCGTCACCTGCCGCTCCTCCATGGCCTCCAGCAGCGCGGCTTGCGTGCGCGGTCCCGCGCGATTGATCTCATCGGCGAGGACGATTTGCGCGGATAGCGGACCCGCGCGGTATTCAAATTCGCCCGTCTTTTGACTAAAGACGCTGACGCCGGTGATGTCGCTGGGTAACAGATCGGGGGTGAACTGGATACGCTGAAACGTGCAGCCCAGCGATTTCGCCAGCGTCTTGGCCAGTGTCGTCTTGCCGATGCCCGGCACGTCCTCGATCAACACGTGTCCTTCGCAAAAGAGCGCGGCCAGCAGCAGTTCGATCGTTTCCTCTTTTCCGACGATTACACGCGAGACATTCGCCTGGACGCGCTGTGCGGTTTCTTTCACTCGATCCATGTCGACCATCTTGCTTCTTCCCTCTTTCGGAATGACCGATCTGCTCTCGCCTCAAACGCAACCGACCCGGTCCACGAACTCAACTCTTCTGGTCCTTTCGGTTCGTCCCCATAGTCCCAAGATTGACCCAGAGCAAACAAAAAACCTCTACCGATGGCTTGCGCCTGTGGTAGAGGCTATCAGTCGTTCTTCGACGGTTGTGGCAATCATCTGAAACGGGACGAGCCTCATCGCCTGTTTCAGTAGCAGCTTGATATTATTGTAATACAAGCGCGCTGACAAGTCAAACGCGGATGGATGTGTATCCTTTATGAAATTCTAGCGTCAAACTGCTTGACAAGCTCGCGATTTCGGATATACTTTTCATGGTTTGTAAATCGGTGATGAGGCCCGCCGCAAATGCCAACAAGGTCGTGGCTAATGGCTTCTACCCGTCGTGGTAGGAGCCGTTTTTTGCGCCTGGATTCCTGCCCGCGCGGGAATCCATTTTTATTTCCGGAGGGCTGCATGTCTACGTTTCTGATTGCATCTGTTCTGGCGCTCCTGGTCTTTGCCGCCAGCGTGATTTCCATCGAGGTTGGGCTGGCAGCGGCGATCATCGAAATCGCACTGGGTACGATCGCTGGAAATTTCCTGGGAGTACAGACGACGCCGTGGATTGATTTCCTCGCCGCGCTGGGGAGCATTCTGCTCACCTTCCTCGCCGGCACCGAAGTCAACGTCACCATCATGCGGAAGAACTTGAAAGAAGCGCTCTTGATCGGCGGACTTTCCTTTCTCGCGCAGTTCGTCCTTTGTTTCGCATTTGTCTACGGGGTCGCGGGGTGGACGTTTGAAGCATCAAAGATCGCGGGGACGGCACTTTCTACCACATCGCTGGCGGTCGTGTATGCCGTGCTGGTCGAGACCGGCTTGTCAAACACCGATCTGGGCAAACGAATTATGGCGGCGACCTTCGTCACCGATATTCTCACGGCAGTCGCGCTATCGCTCTTGTTCATCCAGCTCAACGCCTACACGATTATTTTTGGAATCGTGTCTGTGGTTATTCTGATTGCCGCGCCCAAGGTATTCCCCTGGATTGCGAAACGTTACGAGGGCAAGGTGATCGAACCCGAGGTCAAGTTCCTGCTCGTCATCTTGTTCCTGCTCATGTGGCTGGGCGATGCCGGCAAGACGCACGCGGCGTTGCCGGTGTTCATCCTGGGCTTGGTGCTTTCGGGTCTGTTCGAGCGCAACGTCGCGCTGCAGAAGCGTTTGCGCGTTGTCGGTTTCGCCATCATCACGCCGTTCTTTTTCTTCAAGGGCGGCTTGAATGTCGGCTTGAGCGCGGTGTACGCAAATCTGGGACTCCTCGCCGCGTTCCTCGCGGTCAAACTGGGCGCCAAGTTCATCGCGGTCTTTCCGTTCGCGCGGCATTATCACAACGAGCACGGAGCGTATACCACGCTGCTCATGAGCACGGGCTTGACGTTTGGGACGATCTCATCGCTCTACGGCTTGCAGGCGGGGATCATCGATCAGGTACAGTTCTCGTTGCTGATCACGACCGTGATTCTCTCCGCGATTGTGCCGACCTTCGTCGCCCAACGGTGGTTCGAGCCGGCAATCGGCGTCGAAGGTGAACCGATCTGGGTAGAGGGTGAGAACGTGGAAGCCATCCGCGTTGGCGACGGTATGGACACCCGCGCGTCTGTCAGGGTGCGTGGAGGCACACCCGCGGAGTGAAATGAATGAGGAGCAGGTCAGCGAATCTGCTCCTCATGCCATTGCCTCGTTGTTAGATTGAACCGGCGGATGCGCGTTTCCTGCGCTGGATTCCGTCGCCGTGATCGCCTGCAACAAACGCTGACGGTCCACCATTCCAACTAAGCGCCCCACCCCATCTACGACTGGCACACGTTTGATCCCGCGTTCGACCATCACACGGATCGCCTCGATAATCGACGTATCATCCGTGACGACGACGACGGGGCTGGTCATCACATCGGCGGCTTGTCCGCTGCGTAATTGTGGAACTGGCTTAGCTTGCCCCGCGGTGGGACGCAGACGCTGAATCAGCGCGGCTACCAAAGTCGGACGTGCATGCGGCTCGACGGGTTTGAGCAATTCGCGATCCGAGATCAAACCGACGATGTGATCCCAATCATCCAAGACGACGACGCGCCGGAGTGGAGAATCGACAAGCGCAGCAACGCTTTCCTCCAAAGACGCATTCTGAGGAACGGTGGGCACATCGGGGGTCATCACCTCGCGCACGCTGCGTAGAGGGCCGGTCGGAATGCCGGGAGTGGGTGAGTCCAGTCCACCCATTGCCGCGATCTGGCGCAACACATCGATCCGACTGATAACGCCGATCACAATTCCTCGTTCGTCCACAACGGGCAATCGCTTGATATGCCGGAGCGTCATCAAACTTGCTGCTTCGGACAGCAGAAGGTCTCCGTTCACCGTCCAGACCGGTGCGGTCATGACATCGGCGGCGATCTTGCCGGATTGTTCGAGTTTGTGAAGCTGAACGGCAACTTCATCGGTGCGCATTGCTCGCTTCAGACTCAAGCGCAAGTCCAACCCGCCGCGCGTGAGCAGATCGCCGCCGGTGATGATGCCGACGACTCGCCCATCGCTGTTCACAACAGGAACCGCTTTTGCCCCTTCGCGCCATAGGAGTTCAACGACCTGCGCGATCGGCGTGTCTGGTTTGACTGTCTTGGCTTGGTGGCTCATCGCCTCGCGGACGCGGACGTTTGCCGCGCCTTTGCGTACGATCAACACCGAGCAGGTCGCCAGTTCTGACACTCGATCAGCCGTTGCGCCGATGTGCCCGGCAAGTGCCCCGTGACCGGCAGCGCCGAGAACGATCAGGTCAAACCCTTCATGATCGGCATACCGGGCAATGGTCTGCGCCGCGTTGCCTGCCAGAATGACCCCCTGCAGTTGTACTCCCATCTGCCGCGCGCGTACCAAG
>Ga0163209_1001387_pt1 | contig 10505 bp, 5 predicted proteins | sample Kivu_160m_FD_113538 | JGI IMG/M metagenome (GOLD analysis project Ga0163209, IMG submission 113538) | Freshwater microbial communities from Lake Kivu, Western Province, Rwanda to study Microbial Dark Matter (Phase II) - Kivu_160m | ecosystem: Environmental > Aquatic > Freshwater > Lake ... | reverse complement strand
CAATTCTGTTTCGGGTGTCTCCGCAGCAAAGACAGTTACTATAAAACCAAATACCGGGATTACGTCAAGCATTATTGGTAACACTGCATCTTCTGTAATCGCTCTTAACGGTTCGGATTATATAATAATTGACGGTTCGAATACATTTGGAGGTACATCCAAAGATTTGACGATCTATAATTCTTATACAGGGGCAACTTTCAATTTCGGGATCGGGCTCTTCCATAACGGAACAAAAGGCGCTGCGAACACAACGATTAAAAATTGTATTATCAGAGGCACTCCGTCAGGTGGCTCAATTACAAATAGTTATGGGGTGTTTTTAAATGCTTCCGGCGGTGCTTTTCATAACACCTCTATTATTAATAACACGATTAAAAACGCAAAAATAGGAATGCAGTTTGTGGGGGTATCCGGCAGTGTGACAAATAACGGATTAATATCCGGAAACACCATCGGTGATGTATCAGAACCTTTGACGAATGGAGGAATATTATGTGGTTATGTTGATAATGCTGAAATAACCGGAAATGAGATATTCGGGCAGGCAGTAGGAAATACAAATTCTTCTCAATTCGGGATTTATCTTGGCACGGGTTCTACCACATCAAAAATCAGGAAAAACAAGATCCATGACTTCTATTATACCGGTACGGGTGGCTTTGGATGCTATGGGATTGAATATTATTCCGATGCAACAACCGAGACGGAAATCTCGAACAATGTGATCTATGCCATCAAGGGGGATGGGGATACGACAAGTATCGGATATGCCCCTCAGGGAATCTACATTGCCGCAGGTGGTAATTGTAAGATTTATTTCAACTCCATATATTTATCCGGTAACACACTTGGACAGGGGACATCCTATGATGGCATGAGCGCCTGTATCGGGATCGATGCTGATATCACGTTGCTGGATATCGGAAATAACATTCTTCAAAATTCAATGGGAGAATATACAGGGTCAACTATGTCCAATGTGACGTACTTATTCTATTCCGGTTCTGCCAACACGGCCTATACCGACATCAATTACAACGACTATTATTTCACGGATCAGTCAGATGTAACAGAGTACGTTGGATATCTGACATCAAATCGTGCCGACCTCGCCGCCTGGAAAACCGCCACCGGCAAAGACGCCAACTCCTACAGCGTCAATCCTGGCTTCACATCCCCCTCCAACCTGGAACCCACCGCAGGCAGCTACCTGGTCGGAACCACGATATCAGGAATTACCACCGACATTGAGGGTACGACCCGCTCCGCTCCGCCTGACCTGGGCGCCTATGAGGGTTCGGAAGCGGGCAGATGGCTGGGCGGTACATCCACCGACTGGACAACCAATGCCAACTGGGATAACGGAGCCCCACCGACCGGCTCGGATAATGTGGTTGTGAATTCATGGGCCGCCAATATGCCTCATGTCACATCAGTTCCTTCGACAAATGCGGTCTGCGATGGCCTGACTATCAATACTGGCGCCACCGTCACCATCGATGCCGGCAAAGCCCTCACGGTCAACGGAACCATCACAAACACCCCCGGCGCCTCGGGACTGGTGATCAAATCCGACGGCACCAGCGGCACAGGCTCGCTCATTGAAGCCTCCGGAGCCCCCGCCACTGTCGAACGCTATATCCCCAACGACCTCAAATGGCACTTCCTCTCCTCGCCGGTGAGCAGCCAGCCAATATGGCCTGAGTTTGCCCCGACGCCGACCGGCACTCCCCTTTCTTTCGGCGCCTCACCCTGGAACTGGGATTTCTACTACCTGAACCCGGGCGAAAGCCTGAGCAGCCCGTATTATTGGGTCAACCTGCGCAAGGCCAACGGCGATTACAACGACGAGGACATCGACGGATCGGGAAACGACGCCGGATTCGGAGCGACAACCCCTCCGACCCTCATTCCCGGAAGGGGATACCTGGCAGCATACGGCAGTAGCGGCACTCCCGCCTGGACAACAACCCATACCTTTTCGGGCAACCTGAACCAGGGAATGGTCAACCAGTTGCTGACCTATTACTCCGACAACGCATTATACCTGGTCGGCAATCCCTATCCTTCGTCCATCGACTGGAAAGCCTCCACCGGATGGAGCCGGATCGGGTTATATAACAATAGCGGATACGACTACTGGATCTTCAACGATGCGGAAGGCAACTATGGAACATTCAACTCCTCGGGAACTTCCGGCACGCTGGGCACAAGCCGGGACATCGCACCCGGGCAGGCTTTCCTCGTATGGGTTAATCCCTCCGGTGGAACATTCGGCATGGATAACGGCATCAGGGTGCACAGCGCACAGACATGGCTGAAGGCAGAAGGAACAGGATCCAGCGAGATCAGGCTGAAGATCACTTCAAATGCAAATTCATTCGGCGACGAGATGATTGTGGCGTTCGATCCGTCATTTACCGGCGGAGGGAGCGCAAAGCTCTGGAGCTTCTACCCCGAAGCCCCCGAGATCTGGTCGGCGAAGAACGGACAATACTTTTCCATCGACCGCAATAATGAACCCAATGCCGCACTGACCGTGCCCGTTTCCGTCAAAACCGGCGTTGATGCATCCTACACCATCCTCGCCGTGGATGTCAACGACTTCGCCCTGAGCGAAAAGGTGTACCTCGACGACCTGAAGACGGGCGGATCGCAGGAGCTGAAGGCCAACCCGGCTTACTCCTTTGCCGCGAAGCCCGGCGACGACCCGGCAAGGTTCAGGCTGCGCTTTACAGGGCCCTACGGAGTGGAAGACCCGGGCGACCGGCCGGAATTCACGGTCTACGCGATCGGCAATACCGTGTACATCAAAAACCTCACAGGCGATGTCATTGCCGGAAATGTCCATATCTGCGATATGCTCGGCAGGAAGATCGCGCAGAGCAGGATCACAGAAAAGAACAGCGAGATCGCCGTAACAGCGCCAACAGGGGTGTACCTCGTGACGCTGGTCACCGACCGCGGAACATACAGCAGGAAAATCTTTATTCACTGAATGCAAAATGCAAATAGCAAAATGCAAATAGCAAAATGCAAACCACTAAATCCCTAATGGCCAATGGCCTGTTCGCCTCGTCAAAACAGCTCTTCCGGATTGATCCGCAGAAACTCCTCCAACGGCATTCCCGCCTTGCCTACCATCAGGATCCGGAATGGGCGGAAGCGATGATGAAATGCCTGCATGCCTTTACGTGTATGGGTTTGCCCGAGAGAAACTTCCATCCCGATAACCTTTCCCTTCCGCTGAATAATGAAATCCACTTCATTATCCCGGTCACGCCAGTAATGGACGGCAAGCTTACCGCTAAGGGCATGGTTCACCAGGTGAGCCCCGACAGCCGATTCGGCAATCCTTCCCCATTGGTCTGGCCGGCGTTGGATATCGGAAAAAGTCTCAGGTCGCAGCGCGGCAATTAATGCAGTGTTGAAAACCTGTAATTTGGGGCTGGAAGATCGCCGTCTTGCCAACCTGGCGGGGACCTGCCAATACCTGGATAAACCTTCTCGGTTCGAGGATCCTTGTTTTAATCAGCTGAAACAATGGTCGTTGATACATGGGATTACAATTTACTCAAAGAAGTGAGTAAAATTACTCAAAGTTATTAGAAATTCAAAATAATCCCCCTGAATTTTCTGGTCACGCTTTTTCACCGCCAAGCCACCGGGAAGTGCAAAGAAAATGACCCATTATTTAGCGTTTATTTTGCGTCTTAGCGTCTTCGCGGTGAAGAAAAACATTTCTATCAGGCCATTTGCAGGCCATTTCACGCAGATTTTCGCAGAATTCGACACTGAGTCTCGCAGATCACTGCCAACTGTCAACTGCCAACTGCCAACTTTTTTCCCCGTCACCCGTCACCTCTTCACCACCACCCGTTTCTCCGTCCTACCGCCGGCATCGGCGATGAGGAAATAGACCCCGGGGACGAGATCAGCCGTTGAAATGCAGGTTTCGGCCGCGCCGGAAAGGGGGATCTGCCGTAGGGTCCTTCCCTGGATGTCGAGGAGCTTCACATCCGAAAGGCGGGCGCGGGTACGGATGGTTATCATGTCATCCGCAGGATTGGGATAAACATCGAAGGCCGCTGTGTTTTCCGCTACCCCCACCGGGAATTCTCCCGTCGGAGCAGCAAGATCTGCGATCACCGCGGCGGCCGTCCGGGCGCAGGCTTCGGCCAGGGGCTGGTTGTTGGAAGACGTCCCCACCACGTCGTTGAAAGTGTGGATGTAATGATTGAAGTTACCTGAATTCACGTCGAGGCAGTCGTTGATGAAGATCGCCGGGATGCCGAATTCCCAGAAGGAGGAGTGGTCGCTCGAGGAGGCATACGGGGAGTTGGAGCCGTTCATCCAGTTGGCCCCGGGGACATAGTCCAGCATTGCCTGGTTCATCTTCTGCATCAGCCCCTGCGAAAGGGTGTTGTAAGCCAGGTAGAATACCGGCGGCTCGCTCCCGGTGGCGGAGTGGCTGATCATGTCTATGTTCACCATCGAAAAGATCTTGTCTCCCGCGTTCACGGCGTTCTGCACATAGTACTGGCTGCCCACCATTCCCTGCTCTTCGGCCGAGAAACAGATGAAGCGGATCGTGTACCGGAAATGATGCGGCGCCAGGGCGCGTGCCACCTCCATCACACCTGCCGTTCCCGAAGCGTTGTCGTCCGCCCCGGGAGCGTTGGAGGCATAGGAATCGTAGTGGGCGCCGATGACGCAGACGGAATCGGGAACGGAATCTCCCCGCAGCTCGGCGATGATGTTCGGCGTGCGGCGCGCCTGGAAAGTCTGGAAAAAGACCGTATCGAAACCGAGCTGTTCAAAAAAACCGGAAAGATACTCGCGGCATTCGGTGTCGGAAGTTGCATACGAGTAACGCTGCTGCGACGACAGCGTGGTGATGTAGCTCCAGATGCTGTCGGAACTTACGGTGCTTACCATTTGCTGGATCAGCGGGTCCTGCGCGGAGGCCGAACGAAGGATCAGGAGGATGGAGAGAAGGAGGATCGGTTTCTTCACGGAAAAGATTTTTAGCGGCCAGCAAAGATAATAAATTTGCCGACGGCCAATCCCTAATGGCTAATGGCTAATGGCCAATGGCTATTTTTTTCACCCCGGGAGAACAATTCCGGAAAAAAATCACTACCTTTGAAACTGCCATATCGATCTGACTTCCGATGAAACTGCCATTCCCTTCGGGTAAACTCCTCAAATACTTAAAATGCTCCTCCGATGAAAACCGGCTCCCTGTACAGCTTCGTGAAAAAAGTCCTCCTTTTTTCCATCATCCTCCCCGTCCTGATTCCCGGTTTGAATATCGAGGTATCCGGACAGCACAGTAAGAATCAAACCACACCCCGGGTCATTAACAAGGCACCGCTGGCGCCCGGAGCCACCAGGACGGCTTCTGTAACAGGCTACTGGAGCGAACCCGCTACCTGGGGAGGGAGCTCAGTCCCGGGATCGGGCGATGCTGTCAACATCAACAACGGGATCATGGTTACAGTGGACGTGGCAGCCTCCTGCGCCTCTTTGACATTTTTTTCATCGTCGGCAAGCACCATTATTAATATAGATGGAACGAATTCCCTTACGGTGGCCGGCAGTGTTTCCATGCCCAGACCAGGAGTCGACGATGCCTCATGTTCAATCAATGTCGGAGCAGGGACCCTTTCAATAGGAACCACCCTGACGATGTCGGCCACAACGATCTCTCCTGGAACACGGACCAACAACCTCATCATAACCACCGGAACCTGCACGATATCCGGAAACATCACCTGCGGAACCACGGGATGCATTTTCAATATATCCGATGCCGGGACGATGAACTTTTCCGGTAACTTTTCCAGCATTCCGACCCTGACGACGGTTGCAGGATCTGCCGTGAATTACACCGGCAGTTCCGGTCAAACGATACTGGCCAAGACCTATAGCGGAACCTCGGCCTCTCCGGCGCCGGCGCCAAGACCATCGGTGCATCCACGATGGTTACCGTGAACGGCAATATCACAAACAGTTCTGCCCTTACCTTGAATGCCGGGACCAGTGCAACAAGCACCAGACTTGTCATGGCGGGTGATCTGACCAACACCGGAACCTTCACAGCGACAGGTAATTATACCAAGGTCATCTTCAGCTCCTCCAATGCACAAACCATCACGAACAACGGGACAGTGACCGCTCCCATATCCCTGTTGGAAGTTTCGAACACCCATGCTTCCGGACTGACGATTACCGGAACCGGGTTTGCCGTGTCCAGGGCAAATCTGTACAAGGGAACCATCCATAACTCCGATAAAATAACCCTGGGAACCGGCGGAACTTCGTCCGTTACCGTGCAACGGGGCATCGCCGGAAATACATCCCCGGCCGGCAGTTTTGACGATTCGCCGGTTTTCAATGCCGGATCGGGCGGACTGATCCTGATCTATGACGAGGGATCGCCCGCCTATAGTACGGGTTATGAAGTTCCGGCGACAACACACCTGTGCTCCGTTCTCTACCTTTACGGTGTCGACCTGACTCTTGGCTCGGATCTTACCGTTTCATCCGGGCTTAATCTTTTCCTTGGGTCCGGAACGCCCATCCTGCGGATCGGGTCTCATACCCTCACGGTGGAAGGAGATATCATCTATACAGTCGCCGGGGCCCTCTACGGGGGAGCCTCATCCAACCTCTCGATCAAGGGACCCACCACGCTGAACGCCGTCATCAACGGTTTGAACGACCTGACGATCAACAGCGCAGGGGGCGCAACGCTGGGAGGCGCCGTGACGGTAAACGGCACGCTGTATCTTACAGACGGCAGGCTGATCAACGGCTCTAACCTGACCATGGCCGCGGGAAGCACGATAAACAGGAGCGCCGGGTACCTCTCTGCCGCACCCGCCTTCGGCGCCGGCGTGAACCTGGCCTATTCGGGCGGTTCGGCCATCTATTCGGGGTACGAGGTCCCCGCAGGATCCGCGGTTTTGAATGATCTGACCGCCAATGCCGGAGGGGTCGTGCAAAGCGGAACTCCGGCCAGTGGAAGTGTAACGACGGTTTACACCCAGGGCTTTGATTCGGAGCCGGCGGATTGGGCGACGGAGGTCGTCACCAATGGCGGCAGCAGCGGATCACCCAACTTATCCTATGTCAACTCCTCCACGAGCTCCAATCCAAACGTCACTCCGTCGGAAGGAACAGCCTGCATCGAATTCAATTCCGATTTTTGCGATGCCGGCGACCAGATCAGGCTGAAAAAGATCTCTTCACCCATTTCGACAACGGGGAAATCAGAAGTCACAGTCGTCTTCGACTGGTATGTCAATCAGGGAACTGCAGCCCAAAATGATCGGGTCACCGTGCAATGGTCTGTTGATGGCAGCGCCTGGAATTCCTCTTATTCGTATTACCGTTACAATGCCACGGCCGGCTGGGTGACGGAAAATTGCCTGCTGCCGGCCGGCGCTGAAAACCAGTCGTCGCTCTATGTGGCATTTCTGTTTACCAGCGCCTACGGGAACAGATGCCATCTCGACAATATGAAAGTCGATGTGACCACTCCCGGCACACCGACTTCCTCATCCTTTACCATCAACGGCGCCCTTAGCCTTACCAGCGGAACCTATACGATCGGCGCCGGCAACTCCCTTACCCTGAACGGAAGCCTTGCCGGGAGCAATGCCATCATTGGCAGCGCTACGAGCAACCTGTCCGTCACAGGCACCGGCGCAGCGCTCTCCCTCCCCGCCATCACCAACGGGTTGAATAACCTCACGATCAATCGCGCCAACGGGGTCGCGCTGGGCGGCAGCAATACGATCGTTACCGGGGCCCTCACCCTCTCCGGCGGCGCCCTGTCGATCGGCGCCCGCACGCTCACCCTGAACGGCGCCATATCAAGCGCCGGCGGCTCCCTGACGGGCGGCAGCTCCTCCGACATCGTGATCGGCGGAAGCGCCGCAAGCACGGCCCTGCCGGCCGTCACACTGAATAACCTGACCCTGAACCGAAGCAACGGGATCAGCCTCGGGGGAACCGTCACCGTGAACGGCGCCCTCACCCTGAGCAGCGGGACCATCTCCGGCGGCACGCTGGCATATGGAGCAAACGGCATTTTGAAATACGACGGTTCAGACTACACGGCGACCACCAGTATCGAGTTTCCTGCAAGCAGTGGTCCGAGGGATGTTGATATCAACAATGCCGACGCGTCGGGGCTTTCCCTGCATGCCAACCGCACCCTGGCAGGGAACCTGACCATCGCCGGCGGAGAGAAATTCATTATTCCCGCAGGTATCCGGCTGACCGTTTCCGGGATGCTCTCGGTTTTGTCGGGCAATACAGGGCTCTTACTCCGATCCGACGCCTCGGGTACCGGATCGCTGATCAACAGTACGGAAGACGTTCCCGCCACGGTCGAACGCCATATCAATAACGACCTGAAATGGCATTTCCTCTCTTCCCCGGTGAGCGACCAGGCGATCTGGCCGCAGTTTGCCCCAACCCCGTCAGGACCGCCCTATTCATTCGGTACAGGACCCTGGAACTGGGACTTCTACTATTTCAACCCCAATGCCCCGATCACCGGCTACCGGCTCTACTGGGTGAACCTCCGCAATACGGATGGCGACTATAACAGCAACGATATCGACAAGCCCGGCAATGATGCTGGTTTCGGAGCATATCCGCCATCATTCACCACCGGCAGGGGATACCTGGTCGCCTATGAAAATCCATGGTCCGTCACCCATTCCTTTGCAGGATCGCTTCACGCCGGCGATATCACCCGGACGATCCTCCACACCGCGGACAGGAGCGATTTCAACCTGGTGGGGAACCCCTATCCTTCATCCCTCGACTGGGACCTCGCCGACGGAGGATCATCATGGGGCAGATCAGGAGCGCTGGAAAATTCTTCCGGCTACAATTACTGGCTGTGGGACGATTCCGGTTCGGGGAATTACCTTTACCGCAATTCCGGCGGCACAGGAAACGCCGGGCAGTACATCGCCCCGGGACAGGCTTTCTTCGTCCGGGCCGACGCCGACGGGGGAACGCTGACCTTCCGCGACGGGGTCCGGGCCCATTCCTCCCAGGCGTGGGTAAAATCGGATACCGTGACCGGTCATGCCTTGCGACTGAAACTGACTAATACGGCCAACACTTACTATGACGAGATGTTCGTCGATTTCGACCCATCCTTCTCCGGGACCGAAGGCACGCCGAAGCTTTGGAGCTTCTACCAGGAAGCCCCGGAGATCTGCGCCATGAAGGCCGGAAACTATTATTCCATCGACCGGTACCCGGAGCCTTCGCCGGAACTGTCAGTTCCGATCTACACCAAAACGGGCGCGGATGCCAGCTACACCATCTTCGCGATGGAAATCAATGATTTTGCATTCAGCGGCCGGATTTTTCTTGATGACCTTCGCACAGGTGGCGCCCAGGAGCTGAATGGAAACCCGGCTTACACCTTTACCGCGAAGCCGGGCGACGACCCGGCGCGTTTCCGGCTGCGGTTTGCCGGACCTTACGGAGACAACGAGCAGGTTGACAAAACGGAGTTCACCGTTTATGCATACAATAATACCGTCTTTATTAAAAACCCGAATGGCAACTATGTGGATGGAATTGTTTACATTTGCGATATGCTGGGCCGGAAGATCGCGCAGGAGCTTATCTCCCGGAACAACCAGGAGATCGCCGTCAGCGCCCCTGCGGGAGCTTATCTGGTGAACATAGTGACAAAACAGAAGGCATACAGCCGGAAAATTTTCATTCATTAACAGTCAACAAGGCTGCACTTTGGCGAACAAAAAAAAAAATTTTATACATAATGAACCTTTGCAGCACCAATTTCAAAGTTATTGTTTATATTTGCATACTCTGGGTATAAAGATCATGAAGCAGCGAGCCCCGGACCAAAACTACAAGGTCACGGCTGGCGTGGCTTCGAGTGTAATTGACATTTAAAAAGGTATCAGGATGAAAACGATCAGGACTCAAATAGTATTCGCAGGAGCAATGCTGCTTTTCGCCTTGATGATGAATGTCTGTCTTGCCCAACCCAGCCCCCCGAGCCCGCCTGCCCACGGCGAAGAAGAAAACAAGGGCAACGCCCCGATCGACGGCGGGCTCGGCATCGCCCTGGCCATGGTGGCAGGTTACGGGGCGTGGAAATTGATAAAAAAAAGGAACAATCGAACATTAGAATAACGATTTTTGAATTGTGAAGTAAATCTTCAATCTGATTCCCCGGTTCCGATCTGATTTCGAAATTCGTTATTCGATTATTCAAATCCCGCATCCCGTCCCGCCAGGGCGGGATCTCCGCTTCGCTCCGACATCCAGCATCCATCATCCAGCATCCCTTAAGAGATGCTGAAAAGATCCCGCTTATTTTATTTCTTCCTTCTGCTCGTTGAAGGTTCTTCCCTGATGGCGGTCGAGTTGATGGGCGCCCGGCTGCTCGCCCCGTTTTACGGCAGTTCGTTGTACGTGTGGACGGCTGTCCT
>Ga0163209_1001386_pt1 | contig 10516 bp, 7 predicted proteins | sample Kivu_160m_FD_113538 | JGI IMG/M metagenome (GOLD analysis project Ga0163209, IMG submission 113538) | Freshwater microbial communities from Lake Kivu, Western Province, Rwanda to study Microbial Dark Matter (Phase II) - Kivu_160m | ecosystem: Environmental > Aquatic > Freshwater > Lake ... | reverse complement strand
GATCAACACCCTTCTGCGGGAAGCCGCCGGGGCCGACCTGATCGACCGGATGGGGGCCCTGCTTCTTTCCACCGATCCTACCGGCCCCCTTTTCCCTGCCATCCATGACATTGAAACATGCCTGGCGTCGTCATCCGGATCATCCGCCTCCGCCGGCCTGGAGAAAATCTTAATGAACGACAGGGCAATGACCGACCGGGGGAGAATGATCCTGGTCTATTTGATCGACTGTTATCATGATCTTTCGGGACGGATCCTGTTCAGCGATCTGAAAGAAAACCTCCTGAAAAGCATGGAAGACCCTTCTGTTGCTGTCTATTCAATGCGGCAAGGGGAAAGTGACCTGCAGCGATACCTCCGCACCCCGGGGAAGGGTCACATCCCGGTGGGAGTAATTTCACCGTTGAGACAGCACCGGGGCCGGCGGGTGCTGAAATCCATCACGGGCGAGATCAGCCTGGTTTACAGGAACATCATCATGCTGGAAAAGGCGCCGCTGATCCTGGGCGTTTTATTCCTGGCGGTCGGATATTCGATTTCCTATGTCTTTTCCGAATACAAGGGACGGCCGATCCTTCAGTACACCAGCCACATCCGGGAGATCAGCCGCGATTCCCTGGCGCGTTCGGAATTCAACCAGAAAATCCTTGACTATTGGTCCTACAGAAAAAAGGATATAGACACGATCAGGATTCCCGGCAACGACCTGGAAAAAACACTTGCATATTGTGGGGTTCCTGTCGACGACAAGCGGTTTTACATTCAAACGCTGCAATTCAAGAACATTTCTTTCAATCAGAACATACAGACGCTGCAGATGACCTTTTTACTGGATTCATTTGATATGTCCATCGTTTACGGTAATTGCCGCTTCGGGGGGAAATTCCTGACCCAGTTTACTGAAGACCACGACAGTTTGAAGGGTCCAAACAGCTATCATCTGGCCGTGGAATCATTGCCCACGGATAACGACCTGGAAATAACCCTGGTCACAAATTATCAGGGGACTGTGCCTTTGCTTCTTGACGGGGTCAGCAACCTGATCCTTCTCAGGCCATCATTCATAGCCGGAATGATCGATAACTGGCTGGCAACCATCGTTTACTTCCTTGCCGGCGTTGGTATCCTCGTCATTATTTATTTCATCAGTTATTCCAAATTTAAAAAAGATGCGAAATAGATACCTGTGGTCCCTGTGTCTGTGGTCGATGGCGTTGACAGGTTTCGGCCAGGCCGGTTTTAACTTTATTGTCAACCTTGGAAATTCAAGGTTTGATGCGAAAAATAACTGCACCTACATCGTTCATTTTCAAAATAATGAAATAAGAAAAATGAACTTCGTGCAACTTAAGGAAAGTTATCACAGCGAAGCCTCGTTCTGCGGACCGGTCAGGATCATTGAAATAGAACCGTGGTCTTATCAGAAAGGCCTTTACAAGACAAAAAACGTGGTTTGTGAAAACCTGGCAACCAGCGGGCCAATAAAGCTTGAATCGAAATACAGACAAAGCAGGGAACGAAGCCTCAATGCCAACCACAGTCATTCTTTTGACGGTTTTAATCCCGCTGAAATGGATTCGATCGAGCTCTTTGAAGTACCCAGGGAGTGTAAAGATGCTTTCAATTCCCTGCAAAAGCTGACCGATTCCATTGCCGTCAACCATCTCGGCTCGATCAAACTGAAGGAGAATTTGTCGTTTTCGGCGGCGGCGGTTCCTACCCTTGCCGAATACCGGATGGTAGTGCCCGGGACGGATTCCATACATTGCCGGCTGCTGTTCAACCCGGGAAAGTTGAATGAATTATGCAAAGACCCGTGGGTTATGACCGGGGTGTTGCTGCATGAATTCGGCCACCTGGTAGGGCAACACGGGATCAATCTGGAGGGCGATAGTTTTAGTGACGAGCTGGATGCGGACAACTTTGCAGGTCATCACCTGTACGATTTCAAGGCAGATACGGCCCAGGCACTCAGGATGCTCACCCTGGTCAATGACACCATCGAGAATCCGTTTTACCCGGCGAAACAGCGGCGAAGGGAAATGATCCTCCGGGGATGGGGAACAAGGGACAGCGCCGTGAAAGCCGGGATCAGGAATAACTATGAAAAGAGCATGGCAACGATTGCGGGCCTTTCCCTGACGCTTGACACCCTCGACCGCCTCTTTGCGCATTCCCTGATCCAGCCGGCAACCCTTAAGAGCAGGATGGAAGTGACCGGAACAGCAATCGAATCAATCCGGTGTGCAGAATGCACGGACGACCTTACCCTGCTGAAAGGAAAATATTTCTTCAGCTCGGGAAAGTTCAGCGGAAACCTGACAACCTTTTCGAAAGCGGCGGACTGCTATGGCCGGCTGACGGAAAGAGGACTTAGATACGAGTACGAATGCGGAGAGGCATATTTTAATGCCCGGGCCTTTGACTTAACCCTGGCCATGCTGCTGAAAAGCGATACTGCCTCGTTTGACCGTGCGAAACGGGCGGACCTGAATTTCATGAAAGGAATATCCTGTCTGAAAAAGCAGGCACCGGAACCCGAAGCCGCGCTGAATTACCTGACATGCGCGATCAATCTCGGGATACCGGATGCCGCCGCCTACCTGAACCGGGCGGAGATCAAGGAGGAGATTTACCCGGAAGACTCGGTTGTTTCGGTCATCAATGATTATTACTGTGCCGTGGATTCGGGCATTGACAGCCTGAAACTTAAAAAGGTAAACAAGAAAACGGCAGAACTGTCGGAGAAAGCGTATAAAAGGGCACTTTCGGAAAAGAAAGACCGGCCCGGTTTATCGGCCGCCACGCTGGGTTATCTTGCAGGGAAACCCTATCGGCTGAACAACCCGTATGTTTATTCGCACATCTCCGATTGTTTTATGATCCTTTACGATGACCGGAAAGAGCCTGCCCATCTTGATTCGGTGATCCGGTATGCCACCCTGGCGATCGGAAGGGACACGAACGACTTCCGTGCCCGCCTGTTGAGGGGGAAAGCGTACTATTGCAAGTCGGATGCTTCAGACTTTAAATCCTGGAGCGTTAAAGCGCTCGAAGACCTGCAACGGATCCCGCAGAATGAAAAGGATCTTTACAGCGAGTCGTCCTATTATCTTATCCGGATATTGTTGCGGAATGATAATTCCGACGGCCGGTATTGCACCATTCTGAACACATACAGGAGCATTTCCAGGGACTTGTGGAAAAACCAGGTCCTGCCCCTGATCTGCCAGGACTTCGACAAATTCAAAGACAGGGATTGCATGACCTTCAAGGAAAAGAGGTCCCTTAAGAGATCATGTGAGCCATAATCCGGATAAACCCACAGATTGCGGATCAGCTTTGGTTATACACCCACGCGAAAACCTGCGAGAATTCCTCATAGGTGGTTGGCGTGGAGTTCGCCTCCGTACGCTGGTGTCCGTTAAGAAGGGACCCGTCGTTGATGGCTTTGGCCAGGTCGACCATCAACCGGGCGGCATCTTCGCCGCAAAACCCCGAAGCGGCCATCCCTTTCACGGCATCCTCGTAGGGGAACTGCACATATTTCAGGTCCGGTTTCCCGATCGCTTTCCCGGCAATGGCGGTGACCTCCGCATAACTGACGTCACGGGGGCCCAGCACATATTCCACGGTGTTTCCGGTGAAATCAAGATCCAGCAGGCGTTTTGCGGCCACTGCGCCGATGTCCTTCGTGGCCACCATCGGGAATTTCTGATCGGCCCCGACAGGAGTTCCTGCAACGCCCATCTGTTTGATCGTGCCGATCAACCCCAGGGTATTTTCCATAAAGTAGGTCGGACGAAGGTTCAGGACATTGACATCCTTCAGGCTTAAGAACAGATCCTCCATGTAGCCAAGACCGTCGACGATCCCGGCCCCTTTGCGCAGGTGAGCGCCCACGCTGCTGAGCAGGACGACGTTGGGAACGTTGTTTGCTTTTACGGCTTCATAATAATTATCGGCGATCTTTTTCTGTTCAGCAAACACATCGGTTGCGAACATATCGGGCATCAGCAGGCAGAATACCGCATCGGCCCCGCGGAAAGAGGATTTCAGGAATTCCCTGTCGTAGGAATCGCCACGCAGCGCCACGGCTCCGAGTTTGGCCAGTTCCTTTAATTTTTCCGCATTCCGGGCGATGACGGTCACACCCTGCCCCCTGGCAAGCAATTCAGTGGCTACGATCTTTCCTATTTTCCCGGTGGCACCGGTGATAACATACTTTTTCATAAGGTTTGGATTTAATGGTGAATGATTATTTGTATATACAATTTATTGAGTAAAAAAATTATTTTTCCGCCAGTTTGAGCGCGGCCTGAAAGACATCCCGGGCCAATTGGCGGGCGTTTTCCTCGCCCAGGATACCGGTAAACTGCTGGTAGAGTTTGTACCAGGCTGCTTTTATTCCATCGTTCAGTTCGACGGAGGCCGGGGTCGGATAGATCATGGTAATCCGTCCTTCGCTGTGTTTTTTAGCCAGGCCGCGGCTTTCGAGCTTGTCAACCAGCCGCGTCACGGTCGACGGGGTCAGCATCATGATCTCCGCCAGTTCTCCGGCCTGGATCCCGGGATTTTTATTCACGGTCATGAGGATAAATGCGTAGCTGGGTGCAAGGTCAACGGCCGAGAAAGCCTCTTCTGCCATTCTGGTGACGACCCGGGCCAGGGCATTGGAAGAGTAGTAGAGGCAATTGCAGTAAGAGGCTTTGTCGTTCATGGCGGGTGCAAAGATAACACAATTATTTGTATGTACAATATTATTTATTAAACTGGGGGTCCTTTTGTATGTACTAACAAAAAAAGAGGCTGTATCAGTCTTTCACGCACCGGACAGACATCCCGTATTTCTTTCCGTTGATGAACCGGTCATCGGTGGCGGCATTGGTTTCCAGCCCGCGGTAGACTATTCCTGTAATTATCTCATTAGGTGATGTTTAAAGATGTGATAGGTGCAATTGCACCTGATTCGTATCCCTTCGGCCACGGGCATCTTGTGAGGGAATGTGATCGTTGCGAACTTGCGGCCCAAAACGACCCATGAGTTTACGGGAGAAAAGAGACCAGATGGCTGCCCTGGTAGCAGACTGGCAGTCGAGCGGCATGAACCAGAGAGAATATGCCGGGCTTCGTAATATCAGTCACCGCACATTATCATACTGGATTAGAAAACAACAGAAGAGGACGGATCTGCAACCGGCCTTCATCCAGATCGGGGGCGTTCTGACCCCGAGCATCCGTATCCGGTATCCGCATGGGGTGGAAATGATCCTGCCGGCACAGGCGCCGGTCGGACTACTCAGGGCGCTGCTCCAGATATAAACCGATGTTGTGGAGCAGACAGACGAAGAGACCCGCATCGCGATCGCCCCGCTGCCCACCCTTCCCATTCCTAAAGGCAACGCGGGACCAAGCATGTTGTCCCACCTGTTGGTAAGCAAGTTTGACGATCATCAGCCATTCTACCGCCAGGTTCAGATTTTTAAACGGCAGAACCTTGAAATCGCCGAATATTCCATCCTGGCCACCTGTAAACTGGACGACGTGGAACCCTTCGCCTATCTCTCCAAAATTTTTTTCATCATCCCAGACTTCCCCGCCAATCAACTGCACACACTTCTGCCCGGGCAAAAATAACCATCCCGTTCAGCCCGGACAAGATGCCCGTGGCCGAAGGGATACGTCAATCCTCTGCTTGCTCTGTCCAAAATTAATACCCTACCTTTGTAGGGGGTGAATAGTTACAAATGTTTTAGTATGTCAAACGAACTTGAATCTAAATATTCCGATATCATCTTTTACACTTCCCCCGAAGGCAATGTAAGCATTGAGGTCATTTTTAATGATGATACGTTCTGGTTAAACCAAAAGCGGATGGCCAAGCTTTTTGGTGTTGAAGTCAATACTATAAACTATCATTTGAAAGAAATTTTCAAAAGCGGTGAACTTCAGGAGATTTCAACTATTCGAAAAATTCGAATAGTTCAAAAAGAAGGCAGCCGTAGCATTCCACGAAATATTGATTTTTACAACCTTGATGCGACCATTGCTGTAGGCTACCGCGTTAATTCATACCAGGCCACCCAATTCCGTATCTGGTCAACAAAAACCCTCAGGGAGTTTATTATTAAAGGATTTGTATTGGACGATGAACGTCTCAAACAGGGCAAACGTTTCGGTAAAGATTACTTTGATGAGCTCCTGGAACGTATCCGGGATATTCGTGCCAGTGAAAGGCGTTTTTACCAAAAAATCACGGATATTTACCAACAGTGCAGTATCGATTATAATAAGGATGCGGAAATCACTCAGACATTTTTTAAAACTGTTCAAAACAAACTGCATTGGGCGATCACCGGAAAAACCGCATCACAATTAATCGCTTCTCGAGCAAATGCGACTTTGCCACATATGGGGTTAACAACCTGGAAAAATGCACCTCACGGCAAGGTTATGAAAACAGATGTGTCCATTGCAAAAAACTATCTGGGTGAGGAAGAAATCAGCAGTTTGAACAGAATTGTAAACATGTATCTCGATTATGCTGAAAACCAGGCTGCTCGTCAAATTTCGATGAAAATGGCTGATTGGGTGAAAAAACTAGATGCTTTTTTGCAGTTCAACGAATACCATATCTTGAAAGATTCCGGGACCGTATCGCATGAAGTGGCTAAAAACTTAGCCGAGCAGGAATACGAGAAATACAGGATCGTACAGAATCAGTTATATGAATCTGATTTTGACAAAGAGGTTAAAAAAATTGTCGATAAAAGCAGTTCAGTTAAAACGAAGAATAAGAAATGATTGTTTCTTCTTACATGGGATTTTACTTTTTGTGATAGTAATCATTGATAATGGTATTCTAATCATGCCATGTTTTGCAAATTGTTTGCAAAAAAAGAAGGGTCTCAGTTTTTAAGTTCTGAAACCCTTGTCATTCCTGTCTCCCCGCCAGGACTCGAACCTGGGACCCATTGATTAAGAGTCAATTGCTCTACCAGCTGAGCTACGGAGAGGAATCGGGGTGCAAAGGTAGGAAATCTTTGGAGAACTGCCTAACGCTGAGGGAAAAAAAAGCCATTGGCCATTAGCCATTAGCCATTAGCCATTGGCCATTGGCCATTAGGCATTGGGGAAATCGCTTTGCGTTAAAGCTATTATTCTTTGACGAACCTGGTGGCCGCTGATCCACGCGAACCGGTGATCCAAACGAGGTACAGCCCCGCTGAGAGGCCACTCACATCAATCGCCAGTTTACATGCCGGCATCGGCCGCTGCAACACCTGCCTGCCGCTGCAGTCGTAAACCATCATCATCCTGTCCGGATCATTCGTGATGTTGCCCAGCGATACCGTAATACTATTGCAAGCCGGATTGGGATAAATCGTGCAGGGGTCTGTTCCGGGATTTTCAATGCCGGTATTAATTGCTAAGAATGAAGCCTCGTACCGGTGGATGTTGGTGATCCAAAAAACATAATTCTGCTGGGCATAAAGGGGCAGGGAAAATATTGCAGGATTCCAGGTCCCCGTCCACTTCTCATATTTCCCAGTCAGTGAATTTCCGGCGGCATCGTATGTAAAAGTCTGGTTAGTGGAATATTGCCAGGCGGAACCTGTCCATTTTTCCTGCAACAGGGCCAGATAGTTCCCGGCGGCATCATACGTAAAGGAAAAAAGATAACCATTGACCCAGACACTCTCCTGCCATATCTCGAATAATTCAGTCAGCATATTCCCGCTGGCATTATAAGCCATAGTAAATCTGTGAACAGTTTTCCATACGTTGTCCTGCCATCGTTCGAACAAGTCGGTCAACATGTTACCGTTCTGATCGTAAGTGTATATGTGCCTGTATGAATACTGCCATGCATTTGAAATCCACTGTAATCCTTTATAGGTAAGCATGTTACCATCTGAGTCATACGTGCAACTATCCCTCTCGCTATTTACCCAGGCAGCATTGACCCAGTACACGGAAAGCCCGGTCAGCCTGTTCCCAGAGGCATTATACGTGTAGGAATATTTACGGTAATTGACCCATACACCCGCCTGCCACTGCTCGACAAAATCCGACAGTACATTTCCGCTGGCATCATGGATAAAGGTTTCTTTCTCTTGATTCTCCCATAACCCGGACTGCCATTGTTCAGTCAGTATGGTCAGCAGATTCCCGGATGCGTCATACGTATTGCTCTCTCTCTCATCGTTCACCCATGAACCGGATTGCCACTGTTCTGAAAGGGAGGTCATCAGCTTCCCTTCAGGGTCGTAAGTAAAAGTAACTCTCCAGTCATTCTCCCAATTGCTGTCATTCCAGACCTGGTAATTCTGTGTCAGCCTGTTTCCCGAATTGTCATAAGTGGATATGTATTTCCCCATCCGTCCCGTAGTGTCGTAGGTAACGATCGTATCCCAAAGCCACATTTCCGAAGCCGGGCTGTAAACGATGGTCTTATGCTCCGGAAAGATCACTTGACTGTCATACAATTTGACATTCTGAGTAGGCAGCGATTTTGCTCCCTTGAAGAGGCAGTGGTCAATTTCATGAGGGATCCCTTCTGAAAATGCAACCATGCAATAGAACATGGCCTTGAAGAAAGAAAATACCACTTTCGTTTTCATGGTTTTTCGGATTTAAGGCGGGTTTTAACTACATGCGGATTTGTATAATTTATAAATGAATAAAAATACAACATGTTACATTTAAAGTCAATAAAAGTATAAAAAACCGGGCTGAAGGCCATTAGCCATTAGCCACTAGTCATTGGGGAGGGGATTTAGGGCTTTCGTCGACGGCCGGTCCTTACGGTTGTGCGGGCTGATGCAGCAGCCTGAGGCACTGCACGGCTGCTCCCGTATTGATCCTGCACAGCAGCAGCCCGGCGGGGAGCTTCCTGCCATCCAGGATGACCTGGTGTGTGCCTGGCACCATGTGCCCCTCTTCCAGGGTGGCGATCAGCTTTCCCGTGAGGTCATATATTTCGAGCGTCACACGGGCAGGGCGGTCCAACAGGAACCTGACCGTCGTGTTGTCGCTGAAGGGGTTGGGCAGGCATGACGCTTGCGATTGAACAGTGCCAGCCCCTGCCGGGCCCGTTCCCCAGGGACTCCCCACCAGCGTTCCGCCCGATTCGCGGTACCGGGCGCAGAATTCCTGGAAGTAAAGGTTGTTCACGCGGGAATCGTGGATCACGAGGAGGTTCTCGTCGTTACCCCTCTGTGCAGGGATCTCCCAGTTGAACGAACCGGTGCCGGTGATCTTATCAACGCCGGCGCTGTCGGCATCCACAAGGAAATATTTGTGGTGCAGCAGCCCGGGGATGGTATCAATGAAGACGTCGGCCGCAGGGTTCCACGATCCGGCGACATCCTGTCCCTTCATACGGGGAAATGCACTGCCATGCCTCACCGACTGGGAGGAGTCGAAAACCCCGCTCAGGCGGGCTCCATTCGCAAAGATACCGTGAAGGCTGGCCTCGATAGGGGGAAGGATGAATTTGTACATGCAGAAATAGAGACTTTTACGGACCCGGGTGGCTGCGATGGAACACAGCGTGTCAGCAATGCTGTCGGTCGGGGCAAAATAGACCTCGATGGGGATCCCTCCCACGTTCAGGATATGAGGCGTGTTATCCGTCTTTACGGGGCCGAATTTCGCTCTCGCAGGATCGGGCAGGTCGGTGTGGGAACCCCACATCTCCTCGAACTCGCGCGTATAGACAGCGCAGAGCGATTCATCCTGAATGAGGATGATGTTGTTGCGGTCCTGGTGGAACATGGCATGCGAGACATTGGCCGAACCGGTCCAGAGATACTTGATCGAGGGATCTGCGTTGTACCGGTAGTCGAATATCCAGAACTTGTTGTGCATGGAGAACCCGACGGTATCGAAGTTCCTTTTGATCACCGGGATGCCGTGTGCCAGCAGGGTATCGATCAGCGGAGTGTACGGAACGCAGTCATAGATGAACCGGATCCGGACGCCGCGGTCTTTGGCCGCGATCAGGGCGGTGGCTACTGAGGTGATCCCGCTGAACTCCCAAAGGGTGATATCGATGCTGTGTTTCGCCTTGCCGATCTGTTCGTCCAGCAGGGTCTCAAAATTCACCTTTCCGTTGGCCTTTTCGCCGGCGCTGACCGTGGTGTCGACGGTATGGTTGAAATAGACCGCGATGTTCCCCGTGGATGCGGACCGGGTAACGAAATACCCTGAATCGGCAGCAATTCCGGAACCATTTGAAGACACTACCCGGTAGCGGTACAGGGTCGCGGGCCGGAGGCTGTCGATGGTCAGCTTGTGGCTGGTCACCAGGTCGCCGGAGTAGGATGAATCGGTGAACACGACCGGCTGGTAATTGGAATCGGAGACCATCCAGCAGATCTTTGAGTCGGCGGGAACATCCGTTTTCCAGCGCACCATCACGGAGGAGGTGGAAGCGCTGTCGTAGGTCAGGGCGGAGATGACGGGTATACCTTTAACAGGGGCCCTTCCCTGTTCGTGCGGCATCATGCCG
>Ga0163209_1001384_pt1 | contig 10541 bp, 8 predicted proteins | sample Kivu_160m_FD_113538 | JGI IMG/M metagenome (GOLD analysis project Ga0163209, IMG submission 113538) | Freshwater microbial communities from Lake Kivu, Western Province, Rwanda to study Microbial Dark Matter (Phase II) - Kivu_160m | ecosystem: Environmental > Aquatic > Freshwater > Lake ... | reverse complement strand
TTGATCTGCTTCGAAAACTTCTGATGCACTTCGGGCGGGAACAGCGCGGGGATGAACTGCGCCACAAAACTGAATTTGTCCTGACCGACGACGCTGATGACCCGGTCCCTGTTCTCCCGATCATCAGGCGAATCTGCGTAACAGTGCGAATGGAAAATGCAGAAGCCCCTGAGCATTTCGGGGTACTTTTCAGCGAAGGCAAGGGTCACATAGCCTCCCATGGAATGGCCTGTCATCAGGCATTTACCGATCTTCAGCCTCTTCAGCAGGGCGTGAACCGCATCGGCCATCAGCTCCATGGTATGGACGGCTTCGAGGCAATCACTCTTTCCGTGCCCGGGCAGGTCGATCGTGATCACGCGGTATTTTTTCGAAAGCTCCGCGGTGAAACCGGTCCAGATTTTCGATGATTCGGTGAAGCCGTGGAGAAGGACGATCGCTTTGCCGGATCCCTTATCGGTGTAAAAAATGTTCTTTTTTCGAAATTTAATTACTGGCATTATTACTGATTTTTTTTGCTTATTGGGATTATTGTACATTAGAATGGGGCAAAAGCCCACATTTAATTCAGCAAACCCATTATCAGTCAGCTAAAGCTGACTGCAATAAATAATGCTGCTTTCAGATCAGTCAGTTAAATCCGGCTGCACCAATATTTCCTGTACTTTGCCTGGTATATATTGCAGTTGGCTTCAGCCAACTGTTTTAAGTAGTGATTCAATCCTTAGGCTTTAGCCACATTATTTCATAAGCTCTTCTATTTCTGCTACCGTCTTGGGGATGTGCTTACCCAGAACCCGGTATCCGTCGGCCGTCACCAGCACATCATCTTCGATGCGGATGCCTCCGAAATCGCGGTAGGTTTCCACTGCGTCATAGTTGATGAATCCGGCCAGCTTGTTCTCCTTTTTCCAGATGTCGATCAGCTCGGGGATGAAGTATATGCCCGGCTCGATGGTCATCACGAATCCCTCCTGCAGCCTGCGGCCGAAACGGAGGAAGGCCAGCCCGAACTCCTTGCTACGCTGTATCTCCTCGTCATACCCGATCAGGTTTTCGCCCATGCCTTCGAGGTCATGCACATCCAGTCCCAGCGGATGGCCGAGCCCGTGCGGGAAGAACAGGGTGTGGGCCCCTTTCTGCGCAGCCTCCACAGGGTCGCCTTTCATGATGCCCAGGGCGATCAGCCCTTTCGCGACTTCAGTGGCCGCAAGCATATGGATGTCGCGGAACGGAACACCCGGCCTGACGGCCCTGATGGCAGCCAGGTTGGCGTTCAGCGCCACTTCATAAATTCCTTTCTGCCGGGGGTTGAACTTCCCTCCCACCGGCACCGTCCGGGTGATGTCGCTCGAATAGTGGAGGTCGTTCTCGCAGCCGCAATCGATCACGAGCATCCTGCCCTCGGTCAGCGTATTGCCGTGATAGTGGTTATGCAGCGTCTGCCCGTTGATGGAAAGGATCACCGGGAAAGAGACCGGGCCGCAGTGCGACAGCGCGATGCCTTCGATGACCCCGGCGATCTCCCGCTCAACCACGCCGGGCTTCGCCATCTTCATCCCTGTGGTGTGCATCAGCCAGGCCACGTCCACCATCTTTTCGATCTCGGCCACTTCCTCCGGCGATTTTTTCATGCGCAGCCTGATGATCGCCCTGATCAGCGGCTCCGAAGCCTTTGCTTTCAATTCCAGGTGATGGACGCCAAGCAGGTCTGAAAGCCACAGGATGGTTTCTCCGCGGTAAGGCGGCGCGTAATGGACCTTGCGGCCCTTTGCGAGCGCTTCCTTTACGACCCCGGCCAGGCCGGCCAGCGGGGCGGTGTGCTCCACCCCCACTTTTAATGCCTGGTCCCGGATGGTCGGCTGCACCCCCATCCAGATAATGTCATCAATGTCCACATCATTGCCGAAGATCATATCTTGTCCTTCGTCGAGGTCAATGATGCCGGCAAGATCAGGATGGTCAAGACCAAAGAAATAGGAGAAATTGCTGTCCTGCCTGAAAGTATACGTATTGGCCGGATAATTGAAGGGAACCTCCTGGTTGCCTAAAAAGAGGATCAGCCCGCCTGAAATCTCAGCGCGAAGCTTCTTCCTGCGATCACTGTAAACATTCGTAGGGAACATAATTTAGAATTGATTTGAATTGTGAAAAAAATAGCAGAGTTCTTTATCAGGTTAAAATTTCATTCTAATTTTGAAACAACGGACAAATATATTAAAAGCTTGCCATGGATTCATCTTTTTTACGATTTTCCTCGATCACCAAAAAGGTCTGGATGGCGTTCCTCGGTCTTTTCCTGATGATCTTCCTGCTTGTCCACCTGGGCATCAACCTTTGCCTCCTCCGCGATGACGGAGGCGCCTGGTACACCGCTGCGGCCCATTTCATGGGTACCAATTACGTGGTCAAGGTATTTGAAGTCTTCCTTTTTGCCGGGTTTGTCTTCCACGTTCTCCTGGGCATCATCCTCCAGCTCAGGAACTGGATGTCGAGGCCGGTGCGTTACCTGGTGACCAACAGGACGAAAACACCGTTTCTGTCGAAGTACATGATCTATACCGGGGCCATCGTGTTCATCTTCCTGGTGATCCACTTCATCAACTTCTATTTCATCAAGCTCGGATGGATCACGAATCCCAACCTGACCCCGGAAGGGGAACCCGATTTCTACGTGATCGCGCAGCAGCTCTTCGCGATCCCGGCCTATTCGTGGCTTTACATCCTGCTGTTCATCGCTCTCGGCTTCCATCTGTATCATGCTTTCCAGTCGGCCTGGCAGACGCTCGGGATCAATCATCCTCAATACAACACTTTTATAAGCCGGTTCGGCGCCGTCTATTCAATCATCGTTCCGTCAGGCTTCATCATCATTCCGCTTTACTTCTTATACATCCTGTAACTATCATGGCTGAATTGAATTCAAAGGTTCCCAGGGGCCCGCTTGCTTCAAAATGGGTTCATTACAAAGACCATCAGAACCTCGTAAATCCCAGCAACAAGCGCAAGCTCGACATCATCGTTGTCGGCACGGGGCTGGCCGGCTCCGCTGCCGCCGCTTCTTTCGGGGAGATGGGCTTCAACGTGAAGATCTTCTGTTACCAGGATTCTCCCCGCCGCGCCCACAGCATCGCGGCGCAGGGCGGGATCAACGCCGCCAAGAACTATCCCAACGACGGCGACAGCATCTACCGGCTCTTTTACGACACCATCAAGGGAGGCGATTACCGCGCCCGGGAAGCCAATGTTTACCGGCTGGCCGAGGTGAGCAACCAGATCATCGACCAGTGCGTCGCCCAGGGAGTTCCCTTTGCCCGGGAATACGGTGGATCGCTCGAGAATCGCTCCTTTGGAGGCGCCCAGGTGTCGCGCACCTTCTATGCACGCGGTCAGACGGGACAGCAGCTCCTGCTCGGCTCTTACGGGGCCCTCAGCCGTCAGATCAAGCTGGGAACGGTAAAGCTGTTTCCCCGCCATGAAATGATGGATGTCGTGATCATCGACGGCAAAGCCCGCGGGATCATCGCCCGCGACCTGATCACCGGAAAACTGGAGCGGCATTTCGGTCATGCCGTGGTGATCGCCACAGGGGGGTACGGGAATGTTTTTTACCTCTCCACCAACGCCATGGGATCCAATACCAGCGCCATCTGGCAGATCTTCAAGAAGGGCGCCTGGTTCGCCAACCCCTGTTTTACGCAGATCCATCCCACCTGCATCCCGGTACACGGCGACTACCAGTCGAAACTGACCCTCATGAGCGAAAGCCTCCGCAACGACGGGCGCATCTGGGTACCAAAAAGGAAGGAGGACGCCGAAGCCCACCGGCACGGGAAGTTGAAAGCCAACGACATCCCCGAGGAGAACCGCGACTATTTCCTTGAGCGCCGCTACCCGGCCTTCGGGAACCTGGTGCCGCGCGACGTGGCGTCGAGGGCCGCCAAAGAGCGTTGTGACGCCGGCTTTGGCGTCGGCCCGACCGGACTGGCCGTATTTCTCGATTTCAGGGAATCGATCGGGCGTCTCGGGAAGAATGTCATCGAAGAACGGTATGGCAACCTCTTCCAGATGTACGAGAAGATCGTGGATGAGAACCCTTACGAGAACCCGATGATGATCTACCCTGCCGTCCACTACACCATGGGCGGGACCTGGGTGGATTACGAACTGCAGACCACCGTCACCGGCCTGTTCACGGCCGGCGAAGCAAACTTCTCCGACCACGGCGCCAACCGGCTCGGAGCCTCGGCGCTGATGCAGGGGCTGGCCGACGGTTATTTTGTCCTGCCTTATACAATCCAGAACTACCTTGCCGGAGAGATCCGCGTAGGAAGAATACCTACCGACCGTCCAGAATTCGAAGAAGCGGAAAAGGCTGTCAGGGCGCGCCTCGAAAAGCTGATGGCCGTCAAAGGCTCCAGATCGGTGGACCATTTTCACAAGGAACTCGGCAAGATCATGTGGGAAAAGGTGGGGATGGGGCGCAACGCCGACGGGTTGAAGAAGGCGATCGAACTGATCCGGAAACTGCGGGCAGAGTTCTGGAAGGATGTGAAAATCCCCGGGACGACGGACGAACTCAATACCGAGCTGGAAAAGGCCAACCGTGTGGCCGACTTCCTCGAGCTGGGCGAGCTGATGGCCCTCGATGCCCTCCACCGCAACGAAAGCTGCGGAGGCCATTTCCGCGAAGAGTACCAGACCGAGGAGGGCGAATGCCTGCGCAACGATGAAGATTACAAATATGTCGCCGCCTGGGAGTACAAGGGCGAAGGGGAATTCCTGCTGCACAAAGAAAACCTGGCGTATGAGGAGATTGAAGTTAAACAGAGGGTCTATAAATAGCCATTGGCCATTGGCCATTAGCCATTAGCCATTAGCCATTGGCCATTAGGGATTAGGGATTAGGGATTTTACGGAATATGGAAAGCAAAAAGATCAGTTCTTATAAAGACTTGGTGGTATGGCAGAAAGGGATAGAATTGGTTAATGATGTTTATTCAATAACAAGGAAATTTCCTAAAGAGGAGATGTTTGGCCTGACTAACCAAATGAGAAGGGCATCAATTTCGATCCCGGCAAATATTGCGGAGGGATGGGGAAGGAAGTCAACGAAAAACTACATACAGTTCATCAGGATATCTATCGGATCCCTGTTTGAAATGGAAACCATGTGCATCATTGCAAAAAACCAGAATTATATTGATGAAAGGATATATTCAACCATTTCGGCTAATTTGGAAGAGCTGGGACGGATGTTGAACAAATTACTGCAAAGTTTGGACAAATACACTGATCAAAAACACTGACCCCATTGCCTGTGCTGTTAGCCCTAATGGCTAATGGCTAATGGCTAATGGCCAATGCCAAAAACCATGAAGCTTACACTGAAGATCTGGAGGCAAAAAGATTCAAGATCACAAGGGAAATTTGTGACCTATGCACTCGAAAATATCTCTCCGAATTGCTCTTTCCTTGAGATGCTGGATATCCTGAATGAGCAGCTTATCCAAAAGAACGAGGAGCCGGTGGTGTTCGACCACGACTGCCGGGAGGGCATCTGCGGGATGTGCAGCCTGTACATCAACGGCCGGCCGCACGGGCCCGACGATGCCGTCACGGTGTGCCAGCTTCACATGCGGAAATTCAAAGACGGCGATACCATCGTGGTAGAGCCATGGCGGGCAAGACCTTTCCCGGTGATCAAAGACCTGATGGTGGACCGCTCCGCCTTCGACAAGATCATCCAGGAAGGAGGCTACGTCTCAGTGAACACCGGCGGCGCCGCCGAAGCCAACAACATCCTGGTGAACAGGGCCAACGCGGAACTCTCCATGGATGCCGCTGCCTGCATCGGCTGCGGCGCCTGCGTGGCCGCCTGCAAGAACGCCTCGGCCATGCTCTTCGTTTCGGCCAAGGTCTCGCAGTTCGCCCTGCTGCCCCAGGGGCAGATCGAAGCGAAACAGCGCGTGAAAAAGATGGTCAAGATGATGGACGAGCTCGGCTTCGGCAACTGCACCAACACTTACGCCTGCGAGGCCGAATGTCCCAAGCTCATTAACCGCTCCAACATCGCCCGCCTGAACCGCGAGTTCATGTGCGCAAAGGTGATATAGAAAAATCGAAAAGGCAGGGGAACGATTCAATCGCTTTCATGGTTTTCCGCAGTTAGTGTATTTACAGCTTTATCCTGTAAACTGCGAAAGGTGTATCTTCCGGTTGATCATGCTTCTTAGTCATGAAGCCGGGGATCAGCAAATAGGTTAAGAAAAAGAGAAGAATCAAGATTTTTTCATTATTGCCTTTTAATAAAGTGATCTCCATCTCACGCCGCCCCCACCGCATACAGATGCTTCTGGAACGACAGGAAGGTGGATCGGATCATCTCCACGCCGCCCAGGTGATCGGTGGCATCCTGTATGGCATTGTACTTCAGTAGCAGCAGGCTCGGGAGCTTTTCCTGGTCCAGCTGCTCGACGCCCGATTCGATGTACTTCGACAGGACAAAGTCGAGAAAGTCCTTATGCCTGTCATTCAGCCCAAGGAAGATCATGTCCTTCGCCCTGACGACCCTGTTGATCCTTGTGATCTTCGGGCGGGCAAAGGATACGTATTCCAGCACGTCGAACAGGTCACAATCCTCGGCTTCGATCATTTTCTGCATGGCCGCCAGCTCTTCCTTGCCGAACCCAACCCCAGCAATCTTCTCAAGGAATGCATGACGGGTAATGGGGTCAGACCAGATAGCCCGCAGCTGCTCCTCGCTTGTGAAGAAATCAGGCAGCACCCCATAGAGGTTCTGCAGGAACTCCTCCGCTGATATGGGCTTGCCATCCGAACTCCAGTAGGATGTCGAGACCATGTGCTGTATCTCCCGCTCCTTGCCGTCACGAAGCCTGATCTTGACCCTCCTGGGGATGTCTGGCGGCTCAGGCGGTTCTGGGGCAGGTGGTCTGGGCGGTTTGGGGGTTCCAGTTCCCCCCGTGGTTTCTTCGGGCGCTATCGGCTCCCCGTCCCACTCGGGATCGGCAAAGTGATGATAAGCATCCACGAAGTCATAGATCGTAAAATATTCCTTTCCGTCGAACAGCCTTGTTCCCCGTCCGATGATCTGCTTGAATTCGATCATGCTGCCAATGGGACGCATCAGGATGATGTTTCTGATGTTGCGGGCATCAACCCCCGTGGAGAGTTTCTGCGACGTTGTGAGGATCGTAGGGATGGTTTTCTCGTTATCCTGAAATTCCCGAAGGTACTGATCACCAAGCGCACCATCGTTGGCGGTCACACGCACGCAATATGTAGAGGCGCAATGCATTGCGCCTCTACATATTGCACGATATTGATTGACCAGGTCCCTGACCGCTGCGGCATGATCCTGGGTGGCGCAAAAGACGATGGCTTTTTCGCTCTGGTTGATCTCGTTCATGAAGATCTCAACCCGCTTGGCTTCCCGCTCCCTGATCTCGATGATGCGGTTGAAATCAGCTTCCTGGTAAAGTTTTCCTTCTTCTACCATGCCTTCGATCACATCGTCATCCGAGGTGTAGAGGTAATCATCCAGGGTGGTCTTGATCCGCTTGACCTTGAAGGGGGTGAGGTAGCCGTCGTTGATCCCTTCCCGCAAGGAATAGATGTAAACGGGATCGCCGAAGTACCGGTATGTATCGACATTGTCCCTGCGCTTGGGCGTGGCGGTCAGACCCAACTGGACAGCGGGAGCAAAATACTCCATGATATCCCGCCAGTTGCTCTCATCGTTCGCCCCTCCACGGTGGCACTCGTCGATGATGATGAAATCGAAGAAGTCGGGCGGGTACTCCCCAAAGTACGGCGTGTTCTCCGGTCCGCACATAAACGTCTGGAAGATCGTGAAGAAGATGCTGCCGTTGGTCGGCACGCTGCCTTTTCGGCTGATCTCCTTCGGGCTGATGCGCACCAAGGCATCCTCAGGGAAGGCGGAGAAGGCATTGAAAGCCTGGTCTGCAAGGATGTTTCGGTCGGCAAGGAACAGGATCTGGGGTCGCCGTGATCCGTCACGCCTGAGATTCCAGCGGGTGTGGAAGAGCTTCCATGCGATCTGGAAGGCGATAAAGGTCTTGCCCGTACCTGTCGCCAGCGTGAGCAGGATGCGCTGCTTCCCATCGGCAATGGCAGCCATGACGTTGTTGACGGCGATCTCCTGATAGAAACGCACATCCTTCGTACCGCCGACATCCTCGAAGGGTACCTGGCTGAATTTATCACGCCAATGGTTCTGCCCGGCAAAGGTCTTGTTCCAGAGCTCGTCAGGGGTCGGGAAGCTGGCTACTACGCCTTCCCTGCCGCTGGTCATACAAACCTGGTAGATCTCCCTGCCGTTGGCGGCGAAGGTGGTCTCCAGATGCATCTTCTCAGCGTAATTCTTTGCCTGGGCCACGCCCTCACTAACACTCACCTCGTTGCTTTTGGCTTCGACAGCCGCCAGCTTGCGTCCCCGGTAGACCAGCACATAGTCTGCGATCAATGGCCTGGCTCGTCCTCCGCCTGTCTGTATCTTGCCGACGGTGATATGATGCTCCCGCAGGATGCGTGAGCCTTCCACCACTCCCCAGCCGCTTTGCCGTAGCTGCGGATCGATCAGTTCTGCTCGGGTTTCGGCTTCGTTCATGACTTATATATAATATTTAATATCAGTGTCTTGATGAGTTTTTATAATTGCTTTATAAGACTTTTATGCATTTTCGGCCCCTTTTTGCTTTATAGAATATCTCATCCACTTCCGTTGCCCCCTTGCAGACAGCAACTCTTTCGTAATCATTACTTTCAGAAGTCTCTTGATTTTTGAGGAACTGATTTCCTCGCCAATTCTTTTATGGATTTCGCTGAAACTGCTTTGGGGATAGGAGTTCAAATCCTTATAAATCAGCTCCTCCAATCTATGGTCTTCGATGTTCTTGAGGTTTGTTTTTGCCTTAAAGTGTATCTTTCGGACAAATTCCGGGTTTATGGCATATTGGGTGCCTTTGCCCTTACCTGTTTTCACTATTAATTCTAATTTCAGAAGACGCCCCAACCAATTGCTCAACCCTGATTCTTCTCGTTGGTTAAGAATAGAAGAGATTTCCAATGCAGAACAGGACTGTTGTTGAGCCAGCAACCCAAGTGATATAATTTCTTTCTGCTTCAACTGGTACTCCGTGCTGGCTTTGTCCATTAATCGAACAACTTCTTTACTGACATATTGTTTTTTCACAACAACGGTTACCCTGTCGTCGGTATCCTGCACAATCGGAAGTGGTTTGCCGGAACCCAATAAACGCGCATAAATCAAATCGTATCCACTTCCTTCTTTTTCTATTAATCCCAGGTCATGGAGAAGTTTGCAAAGATGTTCATTCCTCCTGACAGATTGGCTCAGGATATTTTGGGGTGTGACGCCATAAGGTAATCTCCCGGGGCTGTGTATTTCCATGCGATCGGGGAATATATTAATGAAAATATCTCCTCGTGTCGTATAGGTTCGGTGTGCAAGCGCATTTACTGTCAATTCCCTCACAACCTCTATCGGAAAAAACGGAATATTGGTTCTGAACATACCTTCAGAAATTTCCATGCTCTCCTGCCAATCAGGGACATCAGTCAATATCCTGTCCAGCATTTCTTTGGGATTAAGGAAATAATCATCCAATAACAGTTTCCAAACTTTTTCATCGTTTTGGTCGTAACGGATTACCTGTATTACCGGGGGATAAAGCAAGGAGGCACGGTTGGTTCGGGTTCCAATCCACAGAACACCAAGGTTTGTCAGAAAGTCACCCTTTTTTAAAAAATAATGTTCCATCAGTTCATCGTCAGACATCTCCATGATAAACTTACTAACCCGCTGCGATGACTTTAAATCGTTAAAAAGTGTTTGTTTTTTCTTAGGGTCAGCCTTCGTTGCAGGCACTTTTTTGTGGTTTGGTCCTCCCAGACAAAAGCGTTTTTCTCAGCCGCCAGGCGTGCCATTTCATCAGGGGGAACCGGACGACATACGTCAGATACCCTGACATAATACCTACCATCAGTGGTAGAGGCGATTGTCTGCACATTTCTGACTACCTCGATGTCGATAAATTCCGCCTTGTTGGCGGCAATTTGTACGATGACAATAACTGCAACATTAATAGTGCGCTCCGCTATTCTCTTCTGAATTTCATTGATAATTGTTTTGTCATTGATGATCTGGTTGGGAGGGGGAAGGGAAGCCTTGTCTTCAATGCCAATGTATATGTGCCCGCCCCGGGCATTGGCAAGACAAACGCAATCCTTTGCCAGCTCATCCCAGTTGGTACTGTTGGGTTTGAGAAATCTCAGGGATTTGTATTCGACATTCTGATTTTCACTCATACGGCATTAATTATTGACTATTCCATGCTTATTCATATTCATACAATTAAAAGAAAGTTCTTGCCTTCATTGGCTGAATGACTTGTGTGCCTTCCACCACCCCCCAGCCGCTTTGCCGTAGCTGCGGATCGATCAGTTCTGCTCGGGTTTCGGCTTCGTTCATTTCCAGG
>Ga0163209_1001381_pt1 | contig 10556 bp, 9 predicted proteins | sample Kivu_160m_FD_113538 | JGI IMG/M metagenome (GOLD analysis project Ga0163209, IMG submission 113538) | Freshwater microbial communities from Lake Kivu, Western Province, Rwanda to study Microbial Dark Matter (Phase II) - Kivu_160m | ecosystem: Environmental > Aquatic > Freshwater > Lake ... | reverse complement strand
GGGATACCGCATAATAGAAAAAAATTACCGCTGCCGTCACGGAGAAATGGATATAGTGGCCATCAAGAATAATTTCCTGGTATTCATTGAGGTGCGTACAAAGACAGGAAAATCCTTTGGTTCCCCTGAGGAATCAATCACCGGCCGGAAGAAAGAGAAATTGATCTCAACAGCCCTGGATTATCTAAATGCCCATCAGAACTTACCAGAGAACTGGCGTATAGATTTCGTCGCTATTGAGATAGACCCCCAGAGTGAAAAGCCCAGTCGCATAGAGATAATTGAAAACGCGGTAAGCTGATAGATTTATAGTTGCCGGCTACACCTGAAACTATGTGCGATACCAGGCAACTACGGTCAGCATACCGCCATGCGGTTATCTACTCTTCCAGTGCGCCCATAGCTATACAGCTATGCGCCATGGCCCCGCCGGCCCTCATGGCCACCGCCACAAATATCGCCTCGGCCAATTCATCGTCGCTTGCCCCTGCTTTTTTGGCTTTTTTAGTGTGCCCCTCGATGCAGTACGGGCACTGCGTTATGTGCGCGCAGGCCACCGCCAGCAGCTCCTTGGTTTTCACATCCAGGCTGCCCCGGGCAAAGACCTTGCTGTCGAGATCGAGAAAGGCTTTCATCATCTCCGGCTTGAGAGTGAACAGCTTAGCCGCTTTTTCAATTGCCTTTTTCCTATAAAAATACTCTTCCACTGATTCCTCCAATTACTTGTTAATAAGAAAACTATATTAAAGACTTAGCCTTGTACGCGAGATGATCTCCCGCTTGGCAGAGTCGGGCAGGTCATCGAAATAGGCGCAGTAACCCGCCACCCTCACCACCAGCCCCGGGTACTTCCCGGGATGGCTGCGGGCATCCTGCAGTAAGTCAGGGTCGTGCACATTGAGCTGCACCTCCATGCCCCCCTTCTCAAAGAAACCTTTGACCAGTGCTCCAAGTATGTTCAGTCCCTGCTCACCGGCTACCGTGGCCGGGTCGAAACGCAGGTTCAACGCGTAGCCGTTAGGTGAAAGCTCCGGGTTAATGCAGGCAACCGAGTTGAGCAGAGCGGTGGCGCCCAGCCTGTCACGGCCATTGCAGGCTCCCATGCTTGCGGCGAAGGGTTCACCGGCGCGTCGTCCGCTCGGCAGTGCGCCCACCAGCCGTCCGAAGGCCACGTGGCAGGTTACCGAGTAGAAGCCGGGCACGTACCTGCCGCCGCGTGTATTCTTGTGTTTCGTGAGAGCAGAGTAGAAAATATCCGCTACCGTGCGCGCGTAGCCATCCGGCAGTGGATCATCGTTGCCGAACTTGGGCGCGTTTACCAGCTCCGCATGCAGCTCCGGGTATCCTTTAAAATCATGGCGCAGGGCATTGAGCGCCTGCTCCATGGAATATTTCTTCTTACTGAAAACCAGCTCATCAAGGGCAGCCAGCGAGTCGGCCACATCGGCAAGGCCCACGCCCTGCACGCCGCTCGAGTTATACAGTGCCCCACCGGCAGTAATATCCCTGCCCGATTCGATGCATCCCTCAACCAGCATGGACGAGAACGGGGTGGGATGGTAGTCCCTGTTACCTTTCTCAACCACCTGCAGGTGACCTACCAGCCTGTCCACCATGTAATTCACCTGCGCTTTGAACGCTTGAGCCACCTCGTCGATGGATTTGTAGCTGCAGGCATCCTGAGTTTGAAGCCCGGTCCGCGGCCCGCCGAGGAACTGTCTGCCACGGTTGAGCGCGAACTCCAGTAATATCGGCAGGTTCATCAGCGCCGCGTCGGTGGAAAAGAAGCTCTTGCCCGGCAGCGCCAGCTCCACGCAGCCCACCACAGCGTAGTTCCTCGCTTCTTCCAGGGGATACCCGTTGGCGACCAGCGATTTTATAGCGGCTTCATCGCTGAATATGGCAGGGACACCGTTGCCCTTTCTGGCAGCATCGAAGACGCGGTTAAAATATTCCGGCGGCGAGCCGGCATGCACGCGCGCCTGGTAATTGGGATCGCGCAGGCCGGCCTCCTCCATTACGTCAAGCAGGATATAGGTCAGGCCGTTGGTGGCGTCTTTACCTTCACGGTCGATACCGCCTATGATAGCAGCCTGCACCACCAGGTAGCCGCCGTGGTACTGGCTGACTTTTTCCGACAGCAGAAATACGTGCTCGGTCGCCTTGGCTGAAAAGCACAGCAACAGCTCTTTCGCCCTCTCCGGAGTTATCCTCCCCTCTTCGAGGTCTTTTTTATAATAGGGATACAGGTACTGGTCCATCCGGCCAAAGGATACCGCCGAATTGATGCCTTCCAGACAGACCGCCATGTGGGTCAGCCACAGCGACTGCAAGGCCTCATGGAAAGTCCGCGCCGGGTTGAGCGGCACCTGCCTGCAGATGCGCGCTATCTCCAGCAGCTCAGCACGCCTTTCAGCGGATGGCTCTCCTGTTGCCAGCCTATCCGCCTCGTCGGCCACGCGCCCGGCGTAATCCGCCAGTCCCTCGCAGACTATTTTCATGCCTCTGTAAAGGTCTCCTTCCTTGCCCTCTATCAAATCAAGATATCCTTCGATGCCGAGCTTCAGCATCTTTTTGTAGTCGGGCAGGAAATGACCTATGCCGCCGGCCTCGTTTACCAGGTAGTAGGTGGCTTTTAGCTGCTCGCCTGCGTAGCGCAGGAAGCCACCCAGGTCGGGGTAGAACGCTTTGAACGGCATATTGCGGAAGAGCCAGTATGGGATAACTCCGAACAGCATCTTCAGGCGGTCGCGCCATGGCATTTTAAGCGGCGTGGTCTTCCTCTTATCTATCCCGGGTATATCGATCCCCATGAAAACGCCGCTAAGCTCGGGCTGCATCAGCGCCGACTTGCGGTAACTGCCCATGTTGCCGGCTACAAGCTCCTCGGGATAAATACGTACCGGCTTTTGCTGCAAGATGTAGCGGGTTGCCTTCGCCTTGCGGATGATCACCGGCTCCGAAGGGTCATCGTGGAGCTTGAAATAATCGGTTACCAGGTAGGCCCGTTCCGGGCACAGGTGCACCGGCGCGCTCAGCAATTCCGCTTTAATGCGCTGGAATCGTGCTGATACCGCATTCCCATCTGCAGTCACAAGCATAGTACTCACCGCCATTAACCTCTTTACTAATTAACTGATCACTACTATCATACGCCGAGCCTGAAGGGCGGGTATTTATCGGTCGTGAGGATCAATGAATAGGCTATTACCCTCAAGGCCCACCTCGATACACCTACCATGAAATCAAAAAGGCCCCTTGGATAGATGCCGGTGAACAGGATGGCGAACCACGCTATAATCAGGACAACGCACGCAGCCAATCCAAGGAAAGCCAGCACTATGAAGTGCGGGATGGCAAGGAACCATTTCACCAGCGGCAGCCAGCGGTTAAGCTCAGTGGCAGCATTAGGATAGGGCATTTCCACATGCACCGACTGGTCCTCATCGGTCGCGGGATAGACATCCGTCATCAGGTAGAAATACACCCTGACCCTAAGTGCAAATTTAGCCAGGTTCAGGTTCCAGTCATACCACCACCTGGGATATTTTTTGCGGAACAGTATCATCAGCACCAGGGGCAGCACGGTGATACCGGCTCCTGCTACCCAGGCACTGTTATTTGTATTAGCATTATAATTGAAGCTAAGCCCCATGAGCAGGATAATAATAATAAGGATAGGGATCCCCACGAATACGCGGAAAAACGTGGTAAGCCTGTTAAGCTTCCTGTCGGGATAATCGATCGCCAGGTCAACCGGATAACCGTCTGCCATGTCATCGCCTCCTTAAATTTATTTTCGCCGAATACTACGATACCTTGCGGCCGCCTTTGCCCAGGTCATAGATTTCATCTATTTTAACCTTGATCGCGGCTTTGGGAGGCACGGGGATTTTCATCACCTCAGCCAGCTTCTTAGCATCTTCATATAACGGCCCTGATGTTATGACCTCCGCCTTTCCCTCGAACCTGTACCCCTGCATCTTGCCGCGGTCGGCCACCACAATCACCACATTCGGATTACTCTGGATGTTAGCCCAGGTCCTGCCGCCGGACATCTCAAAGAAAGCTACGTGCTCATCATCCAGCACCTTCGTGCTGCCCTTCAGCCCAATGCTCGGTTTCCCGTCGGGGCTCGCCGTCCCGATATAAGCCTGCTGACTGCCCAGGAGCGCCTTCATCTCCTCGGTCAATTTCGCCATAACCCTTACCTCCTCAACTGTTTGAGTCGAATTATATTGAATTTAGGTGGATGGTTCAAGGCAGGATGTTTGAATTATTTGGTTGAGTTCAAACGTGGTTGGTGGTTTTCAGGAATAATTATTGTAGATAGACATACTACAGGTTGTGGTATGCTTCAAATATGAATAGTATATCATTTCGAATAATTCTGATAACATGATTGTATCTTTTGGCAGGAGGATGCAGTCATGGCGAAGTGTTGTGCGGGTTGTGGATTCTTAGCAGTAAGAAATATTGAAACCAGAAATCTTGAGGAAGTTGAATTTGAATCGCGTCAAATCGGTAACATGAGAGGCAGATATCATTATATGCCTATTTGTTTCGTTATGGCTGCCAACTTTGGCGAGGAAATTGAAGAACTTAGGCATCTTCCTGAAAACGAAACAAGACAAAATGAGATGGGCGAGGTTATATGGCCAAAGTGGGATGATTTAAGAAAAACGGTATTTAGTAAGGAAAGACCATGCGAATCTTTTACTCGGTGGCAGCAAGGATTTACCCCAAAGGAACATAGAGAAATGATAGATCACCAAGCGATGGTAAAATGGCAAGCGGAAAGAGAGGATACAGACAGACTGTGGCGAGAGAAACAAGAGAAAATACGTTCAAGGACAGAATGGGGTAGGTATATTTTCTTAGCTCTTTTTGGCATTATAGCAGTTGTTATCGGTGTGATTTTAGGGCATTTTATCAAGTAGTTTAATGATCTCCTCAAAACTCCAAATATGATATATCACAACCCGTAGTGGTGCTAAAAGTAAATACAAATTGTAAAGTAAAAACAACCATGTTTGAACTTAACCAAATATTTTTAAAAAACAACTCAGGGTTTCAGTGGGAGGCGAGGGGCAGGGGTGGTGCCGATGTTTTTGAGGCAGACGACCGGCTCCCTGGCTAACATTTCGCGCAGGACTGTGATGTCCGGCAGACCCAGTGTGGTAGCTATGGATTCGTCTATCGCCTTCCTGACAGGGTCGTGTGCCATATGGGGGAAGGGCAGCAACTCCTCGTTGCAGAATTTATCATAGGTCGTAGATAGCGCTTTCAATTGTTTCGCTTTTAAATCGACGACAGATAAAACCGGTAATTCTTCAAGAACTGGTTTTCGAAACTTCATCCACGCGCCTTCCGTTTCTATCCTATTCACTAATAGAGTTATGAGGCCGAGGGTTGAATTAAGCTATACAACCAAGGCTTTTTCAGTTTCCTCATTATCCTGCTTAAGTGATAAAGGCCACCAAACATTTGATAATACCCTATTATCAATTCTAACGGTACTTAACCGCTGAGAATTGAAGCGAAGGCGTTCAGCAAGTAAAACACGCCCAGCTTTAGGCCAGAGGTCCGAAGCTTTGCGCAGGTGACGTCCTGACTTCGCTTTAGATAGCGGAGACAGGAAACTATTAGAGGCTTGTGCGAATGTAGTAACCAGTGGCGCATCATGTCCCCAAAAAGCAGGATAGGTAGTCGCGCTTTTGACAGCTTTAAATCCATCATGTATATCCCTTACATCGGGGCCGAGGTCACCCAATTTGCCCAAAGGACAAAGAGGCAAGTTGCCAGTAACACCGACTGCTGGAAGCCAGACATCGCCTTTGAGTAAATGATAAGCCGCCCTGGTTAAGTCAGCCTGGGCAAAGGCGCAGGGAAGTATCCAGGAACTATTGCGAAGGTCAGACCACGGAACTGTAAGAGCTTCGCCAGATTTAACATCGCCGATATCTATATCTAGGGCACCCTGGTCATCGATAACGCTGGGCGGTCCCTTTTCAATAAGTGTCTGTGCGATGCTGAGAGCCTCAAAACTTGTTATCCGGTTTCTCCACAGGTTGACGCAAGTTACTCTGGCCTGATCTGTTTGATTGGATTCGCCGATCTTCTTAGCAACTACCAGCACTTCGCTCAATGATGTGTTTTCGGAAAAATTCCAACGCTCCGGGTCCTGGCTGACTATCAGATATTCAAGCGCATAATGCCGGCTAATAAGATCCCGCGTAGGTTTCCAGGACACGCCAGACAGCAGCGCTTTAGGAAGCACCAGAGCGATTCGTCCGTTTTCTTTCAATGCCCGGTCACCGATGGCCACAAATACCGAACCAAGACCGGCAGTTGAGCTGGCGGATACATTGGACGATTTCAACAACTTTGCGAGGTCTTTCTGCATTTGGGAGCGTTCTTTCTCGGGGACAGACCCAAAAAGCAGGTTGCCGCCTACACTGCGTGTAAATGGAGGATTCATAACGCAGAGATCAAGGTTCGGCAATGAAGCGACGAATTGGGTAAAATCACCACTACCGGTGACCTGTCCAGGGGAAGATGATCCTCCAAACAAATCCATGGTCATGGCTATTTCACGGTCGCGTAAAAACTCAATACTCCCGAGGCGATGGTGAGGACCGCCCAAGGGTAAGCTATACAAATGCATCTTCTGAAAAGAGATATCAGGAGCCTGCAGGGCAAGGGTTGAAGCGGTCAGATGGACTGCCGATGCAAGGACGTCATAACCATAAATGATATTTTCCATTAACAGCTTGTGCAGCTCGCGAAGATCCGGGTGCACCTGCTTATCCACACATAATCGGACGTAGTTGTCGACAATAGATTCGGCGCCTGCCATCAATAAGGTACCAGTCCCGCAAGCCAGATCACTCATACGGAAGGAAGCAAGCGATTCCAATTTAAACTGATCAACAGGCCAACGCTTAGCATCAAGCGCTAATTTAAGAAGCAAGGTAGCTGAAGGGACGGACGTATAGAATGTACCGAGAAATTTGGCCTCAACAAGCAACCTGTGGTAGACACGGCCCATAAGGTCGTGCCTTAAAGCTGCCCGATGACGGACGATATCGAGTGCCCTTTGCGCCAGGAATTTCAGCGCCTTTTCAATATCGGGATTGGAAGGAAGGATGAGCATGATCTCACTGGCAATTTTGAATATGGGAACATAGTTAATATCATCGGTAATATGTTTCCAGCGAGCCGTAAAAGCCGCTGCAAGATCGGGGGATTGAAGGGTTACACGGAGCGGTTCAACACCTTTAACATATGTGGAGGCAACTTCCTGAAAGACCATGGCATTCACCAGGGTTAGACTGGCAATCCTGCTGACGGCCGTGCGTTGTGCAGTTGTTAAGTTAGTACTCATTCGTCATCCACCTGTGAATCGTCAGCTTCCTTTGAGGATGGCTCACCGATGCCCAACAAATCCGCACTGCGTTCAATGGCAGCGGGCGAAGAATTGAGCGCCTGGGCAAAGACCTCAACACCTGCATCGAGAGCAGCTACAGCCTGGGTTACAACATCTTCTTCGACAAGCTGATCAAAGGTACGCCGCAGCATTGCCCCCAGGTAATTAGCATCCCCTTCGGTCCAGCCCTGTTCACCCGCTTCGCTGCAGATGGCAATTTGCAACCTTGTTTTGTTAAGTTCAGTTTTAAGCGATGTGAATGGGACTTTACGTAGAGATGACGGATATAGAACGGAAATACCAATATGAGCGATACCCTGCTCGACGCGACCACGGGCATTTTGCAGAACATCTTCCCTGGCTGTGGGATGATCGGCTACTTTTCCCTCAATTGCCGTGCGAAGCCCGCGAAATGACACAAGCACATCTGGAATGCGGCGAGATTGAGAAACCTGTTTTAAGGACTGCTCAGGCGCTGATATTATTCCTTGCTCATCCAGAAGTTGCGCAAGTAAAACATTAAGGACCTCTTCGCGGTAGCCAGTATTGCTCATTGATGTATATGTCTGATTTTAGCACAGTAATATGAGTGTGCATAGATGGATAAAGAAAATTTATTTGCATTACTGTCTTATTTGTACTATAGCTTACACCAGCGTGAATTTGATCGATTTTGAAGCGTATTTTGACTCAAAAGTTACCCGTACTTATAATTCCACTAACTATACCTTTTTATAGATATGTCAGATATCTCACGCCGTGATTTCCTGCGCAGCGCCGTATTCGGCCTGGGTGCGCTTGTAGCCGCCCGGTTCCTCAGCGCGTGTGCTCCGCCGCAAGCTGCCGTGAAGACTCCTGCACTTACACCACCACCTTCTTCCGTTATACCTCAAGAGACCAAGCCGCAGCCTGTATCCACCTCATACCCCGATCTCATCGTAGTCAGGGGCGGCGAACCCGAGGACATGGTGCGCAAGGCGGTAGAGCTTCTGGGCGGCATGGGCCGTTTCGTTAAGAAAGGTGACAACGTCATTATCAAACCCAACATCGGCCCTTCCGTCCGCGCTTATGAATACGCGGCTACCACCAATCCCTGGGTGGTCGCAGCGGTGGTCAGGCTCTGCCTCGAAGCAGGAGCCGGCAGGGTGCGGGTCATGGACAAGCCCTTTGGCGGAAGCCCCGAAGACGGCTATGCACGCAGCGGCATCAAGGAACAGGTTGAACGCGCCGGCGGGGAGATGGAGATCATGTCGCGCTTCAAATTCGTTTCAACTGATATCCCCCAGGGCAAAGACATTAAGAAATGGGATATCTATGAGGATATTTTGAAAGCCGACGTGCTGATAAATGTCCCCATCGCCAAGCAACACAGCGCCGCCCGCCTGACGCTGGGACTGAAGAACCTCATGGGCACCATCAATAATGCCCAGCTTTTCCACATCAACCTGCACCAGCGCATAGCCGACCTTGCCACACAGGTCAGGCCGGCCCTGACCATCATCGATGCCGTCCGCATACTGGTGGCCAACGGCCCCACCGGCGGCAACCTCAAGGACGTGCGCAAGCTGGATACTATCATAGCCGGCGCGGATATCGTGGCGGCCGACAGCTATGCCACAACCCTCTTCGATATGAAACCCGAAGATGTGCCATATATCATCAACGCCGCAAACATGGGGCTGGGCAGCAGCGATCTCGGCAAGTTGAACATTAAGGAAATCACGCTTGGCGGCTAAGCAGACAAAAACCAGCGGCTGGAACACGCGGAGCTGGCTTAACCTGCGCACATCAGTCCAGGTTATCGCTTTCCTGGCTTTCCTCGCGCTTTTCCTGAACGCAGAGCAGCTTCTGATGGGCTTTGACCCGCTGGCGATGCTGGCCAACCTCATCGCCAGCAGAAGGTTCGAAGCCCTCTCGGCCATAGCACTGATAATGGTAGCCCTGTCCCTTGTCTTCGGCAGGGCATGGTGTGGCTGGCTCTGCCCGCTGGGCACCGTGCTTGAATGGTTCTCGTTCAACAGGTGGCGTAAAAGGCAGCGGTCGCTCCCTGAATGGTGGAGGTCGGTCAAATATGTACTCCTTATAGCGATTATTGCGGCGGCGGTCTTCTCCAACCTGACGTTGATGGTCTTCGACCCGCTGACCATCATGGTGCGCACCTTCGCGGTGAGCATCTGGCCGGGACTTGACGCCATCCTGACCACCATCGAATCGGCGATGAATAAAATTCCCGCGCTCGCGGACTCTATTGCCCGCTTCGATAACGCCATACGCCCCCTGCTATTCCCCACCGAGCCGCTTTACTACCGGGACGGTTTAATCTTCGCCCTTATTTTTATCGGAATAATTTGTTTAAACCTGATAACCGAGCGTTTCTGGTGCCGCTATATCTGCCCGCTGGGCGCCTTATACGGCCTCACAGCTAAAATAAGCCTCATAAGGCGCAGGGTGAACAACAACTGCAACAGGTGCAAGCTGTGCCAGGATTTATGCCCGACCGGAACCATAGACAGGAAAAAGGACTGCCAGAGCGACCCGGGCGAATGCATCCTGTGCCTCAGGTGCATGGACTCCTGCCCCTGCAATACCAGCGACTTCGGGCCGGCTTCGTCGCCCGCGAAATGGAACAGCTACGATCCCGGCCTGCGGCAGGCTCTTATGGGGATAGGAGCAGCAGCCATCCTGGCCGTTCTCTTCCGCATCACGCCGCTGGTAAGGCGCGATAATCCCCGTCTCATCAGGCCCCCGGGCTCAACCGAGAGAGACATGACTTCAAGGTGCATCCGCTGCGGCGAGTGCATCAAGTCGTGTCCCACGGCTGCCATCCAGCCGTCGCAGGCCGAGGCCGGCGCGGAGGGATTCTGGACTCCGGTGATAGTTCCCAGGATAGGCTTCTGTCAGTACTCCTGCAACGCCTGCGGGATGGCCTGCCCGGTGCAGGCCATCCCGCCGCTGCCGCTGGAAGAAAAACGGACCACCTCTATTGGTTGGGCATTTATCGACCGCAACCGCTGCCTGCCCTGGGCGGATAACCAGCCATGCATTGTGTGCGAGGAGATGTGCCCGGTGCCGCATAAGGCTATCATACTAAGTACATTTGAGGTAGAAAACGGTGATGGCAGCAAGG
>Ga0163209_1001380_pt1 | contig 10562 bp, 12 predicted proteins | sample Kivu_160m_FD_113538 | JGI IMG/M metagenome (GOLD analysis project Ga0163209, IMG submission 113538) | Freshwater microbial communities from Lake Kivu, Western Province, Rwanda to study Microbial Dark Matter (Phase II) - Kivu_160m | ecosystem: Environmental > Aquatic > Freshwater > Lake ... | reverse complement strand
TCCTTCATGTCCGCTCTTTCATTCCTGCAAATCTTTCAGTTCGCGCAGAGTCGGCAGCTCCGAAAGATCTTTCAGATTAAAGACCTCCAGAAACTTCTTCGTTGTCCCGTATATAATGGGTTTCCCCGGAACATCTTTCCGTCCCATGATTCTCACAAACTTCTTTTCCAGCAACCCTCTTAAAGACCCGCTGACATCCACCCCGCGAATTTTGTCAATTTCCGATTTCACAACGGGCTGCCTGTAAGCGACAACGGCAAGGGTTTCCATGGCCGCAGGGGTCAGCATCATACCTCTTCCCCCCCTCATCTTATGTATCCAGGCTCCCAGGCTTTCTCGTGTCCTGAATTGGACCCCCCCGGCAACCTCTTGCAGATAAAGGCCTCCTGACCTTTCTTCATATTCCCGCATCAACTCCCGAATCATACGATCAATGTCATCTTTTTTCACATCAGACAGAATATCGGCAATCTTGTCTGTGGAAAGAGGGTATTCCGAAGCAAATATAAGAGCCTCAATGATCGCTTTATTTTCTTCCATTTAGGACTCCACAGCAAGACACACCCTGATGACGCCAAAGGAAGATGCCTGATAAATCCTGATCATTCTCTGTCGCATAAGTTCCAGAATAGCCAGAAAGGTATATATCAGCATCCTTCGATTCGCATGTTCGCCCAGCAGTTCCATGAACGTCAGATTCCTTTTTTCGGCAAGCTTGTCCATGATTTCATTCATTCTTTCCGCAAGGGACATCTTTTCCGTATTAATCTCCAGAAGCTCCCCTTTTTCCATAGTCGACACAATCTTATAAAAAGCATCGACAAGATCAAAGACGCTGAGTTCAATCGCCATTGCCTGATCGTCCTGATCAGATAATTCTTCAGCCATGACGCCCCTTGTGAAAACATCTCTATCAAGAAGAGGCCGGGTGCCCAATTGCATCGCCGCTTCCTTATAAAGTTGATATTCCAGAAGCTGCCTGACCAGCTCAGCCCTGGGATCAGGATCTTCTTCATCATGGTCATCCTCCTCGACGGGAAGAAGCATCTTCGACTTGATATGAATGAGCGTGGCAGCCAGAACCAGGTACTCTCCGGCAAGATCGAGGTTAAGAGACCTCATCATGTCCAGATACTCCAAATACTGTTCCGTGATAAGGGCAATCGGAATATTATAAATATCAATTTCGTTTTTCTTGATAAGAAAAAGTAAAAGATCAAGGGGACCTTCAAAGATATCGAGCTTGATCTCATAAGCCATTTAGAGAACCTCGGGCAGGACTTCTTAATAGACTGTCAGATTTTGACCGCGTCCCTGACCTCTTCCATTGTCTTACGGGCAATTCCCGCTGCCCGGTTGTTCCCGTCTGCCATAATTTGCCTGACCTCGTCCAGATGATTACGGTAATAATCCTGGCGTTCATAAATCGGCTTCATGGCGTTCGATATCCTGTCTGCCAGGCGGATCTTGCATTCCGTGCAACCGATACCAGCCCTCTTACACTCAACGGATATATTGTCTACGTCATCCGGGGCTGAATAAATCTGGTGATAAGCAAACACATTACACAGCTCCGGACGCCCCGGATCCTTTTTCCGCATGCGCTGAGGATCTGTGAACATGGCTCCGACCTTGGTCTTCAGGGTATCATCCCGGTCGCATATGTAAATGGAGTTGTCGTAGGATTTGCTCATCTTCCTGCCGTCAATGCCCAGAAGCTTCGGCACATCTGTAAGCAGTGGTTCCGGAATGGGAAAGATTTCCCTATAAAGAAAGTTGAAGCGTCTGGCGATTTCACGTGTCAACTCTATGTGCGGAAGCTGATCCACTCCGACCGGCACGCCGTAAGCCTTGTACATGATAATGTCCGCAGCCTGTAGAACCGGATAACCCAGGAATCCGAAGGTTGAAAGGTCTTTCTCGGCAAGCTCTTCTTTCACTTCCTTATACGTCGGGTTTCTCTCCAGCCATGGGAGCGGTGTTATCATGGAAAGAATGACAAACAGTTCGGCGTGTTCCTTGATGCTGGATTGAATAAAAAAAGTGCTTTTCAGGGGATCCAGACCGACACTGAGCCAGTCAATCACCATATTCAGCGTGTACTCTTTAACCTGATCTGTATGATTGTAGTCGCTGGTTAACGCATGCCAGTCAGCAACAAAATAATAACAATCATACGTTCCCTCATTCTGAAGGTCAACCCAGTTTTTTAAAGCCCCGTGAAGATTCCCCAAGTGAAGAAGTCCCGTGGGCCGCATGCCGCTTAAAATCCGTTTTTTTGCCACAGACAATTACCTCTTTCAAAATACACCGCTTTTCTTCTATCCACATATCCAGTATCCAGCTGTGTTCGACGCTCTTAGCAAAAAGAACTGTTTCTGTCAACGTATCAGAAAAAGATGACGCATCCACCGACCTCGGCGGGTTTTCCATTTTTTTCAAAGCATTAAGGCCTCCGATACATCAAATATCAGGAGGCCTTAATCACCCATACGTTCTTTCGTGTTTCTTATTACTACTTATTACTATTTTACTTTGTCGGTCAATCCCTTCCCCGCTTTAAACTTGACAACTTTTTTGGCCGGTATCTTGATGGTTTTTCCCGTCTGGGGGTTCCTTCCTTCCCTCGCTTTTCTCTTGATAACCGCAAAAGTTCCAAACCCTACAAGGCCCAGTTTGCCGTTTTTCTTCAACTCTTTGGCTACTGCATCCATATACGCCTGCAATGCCTTTGCTGCCGCCGCTTTTGTAACATCTGCCTGACCTGCCATAAACGCTATTAATTCTGCCTTCGTCATTCCCTAAATTCCCCCTTTCACCAATTTTTTAATATTTTATAATCACTTCCCAGTGGCTCATCACATCATCCGACACCACCGGCCAATTATGTATATATAAATTTTAGTTTTTCTTATCAAACAGGAACTTCATCTACGCGAAGGAAGGATATCGCAAAATGCGTTATGGTCCGATAATGGACTCATATATTTGAAAATGACTTCAACCCTTGTACACGCTGCGTTTGTCGGACAATGCCTTTCATATCGTGGCTCAGTGGTATGGCTCTAACACAAAGAAATACAACAATCAAGAGAAAAACTTTTAATTTTTAAAAAATATTTTTCTCTCAGGTCTTCATTTTATTGACTTCCGGGGGATTGATCCGGAGACGCAGCCTTCTTTCTTACAAGGAAATAGAGTTCCCCTTTTTCTTTCAGGCTTCCGGCAAACATCTCGGCATCACTGCCGGTGCCGCAGAACAGATCCACCCGACCCGGCCCCTTGATGACCCCGCCGGTATCCTGATTGAGCACGAAGCGGGAAAAAGATTCCCAGGTCTTGATGTTTCCGTCATTATCAAATACAGGTTTCCGCAGCTTGATAAAGGCAAGGGCCCCTTTGGGAAACAGATCGAGATCGGTCGCTATCGACCTTGCCGCAGTGAGTGTCAAATTCAGCGCACCCACCGGACCTTCTTTAACGACGTGGAAAAACACATAGCTCTCATTGTGGTTCAGAATATCCGAAAGTTCCTCGGGATGCTCTCTGAGATATTGCTTCACAGACCCATGCGTCATTTGAGAGTTTGAAAGCTTGCCCTGATCCAGAAGGTATCTCGCCACACTCCGGTACGGGCGGCCATTAGACTGGGCGTAACTTATCTGGATATGCCGGCCATCGCTCAGTTCGATCTTGCCTGATCCTTGAATATGCAGGAAAAATAAATCAATCGGATCATTTACCCAGACAAGTTCGAGTTTTTTGCCCTTCAGCGAGCCCGTACCATCAATATCCGCCCTCGTAAAATATGGAATCAGTTCGCCGTTTTTCACCCTTCCGACAATTCTTTCATTGCCGTATTTCTTCCTGAATTTGCCTAAATTCACCGCCACCGTGTCATCGGGAGTTCTGTATATCGGATACCGGTATTCCTCCGTCCTTTCCAGAGAACCTTTCATAATCGGTTCAAAATATCCCGTAAACAGAACAGCCCCTTTTCCATCAGAACCGGTGGCTTTATAAACATCAAACGCCTCTTTTAATTTTTTCTGCTTCATTTCTTCAGAGTCAGAACCGGCGATAATTGTCTGAAGCATCTGGAGGGATTCAGTCATATCCCTGGCGGAAACCCGGTCATGTCCAACACGATAGGTAATGTTTTCCATCACAGCCTCATAATACCGGATGCTTTTCCCGATAGCGACGTCAAGAGACTCCCCTTTGAGGTCATCGGCGAATGGGGGAACCTTATCAGGAGATACCAGCACGAGCGGGGTTTTGGGCTTTTCGACCGGTTTGTCTACCGGTTTTTCAATCTTTGCCGCACATCCCGCAACGATAAGAATAACTGTGATAAGAAAACATAAGATTTTACACGAACGCATGACTTCCTCAAAAATCGACGACCAGAGCAACTTCATCGCAGTAATCCGGATACTTGGAACACCGGAAGCAGTCAGACCAGATTTTCTCTGACAGGGTGGAACGGTCCACTTCCTTGAATCCAAGCCGCTTAAAAAATTCAGGCGAATTGGTCAGTGTAAATATCCTGAATAATTCCAAAGTAATGGCCTCGGAAATGCAGGCTTCGACAAGCTTCTTCCCGATCCCGCTGTTTCTATATTTATCCTCAACGTAGAGAGATCGGATCTCTGCAAGGTTTTCCCAGATGATATTCATGGCGCAGATGCCGATAATGGATTTATTCTCCTCGTCGACGCAGACAAAAAAATCCCTCAGGCTTCCGTAAATATCCATGAGCGATCGCGGCAGAATTTCTCCCCTCCCGGACGAAATATTGATCATCCTGTGAATCGTCTTCACATCACCGACTCGAGCCTTTCTCAGCATCTCTCACCCCCCGTTGCCCCCTTCACCTAAAAACAGGCGCTGTTGTCCCTATTTCTGGCGGGATAGTTCCAGCATTTCGCGGGCATGCTCTCTGGTCTTTTTCGTCATCTCGGCGCCGCCGAGCATCCTTGCAATTTCATCGAGACGTTCTTCCCTGGAGAGGACGTCCACCGATGTAACCGTTCTTTCATCAGAAACCGCCTTTACGACACGGTAATGCCTGTCTCCGAAGCAGGCGATTTGAGGAAGGTGGGTGATACACAGGATCTGATGGTGTTTCGATACATCCTTGAGTTTCCTGCCCACGTCCTCCGCCGTCGCGCCACCGATGCCGCTGTCCACCTCATCAAAGATGATCGTTCCCACGGAACCCGTTTTTGCCAGAACCTTTTTCATTGCCAGCATGATTCGGGAAAGCTCGCCGCCGGAGGCAATACGATTCAGCGGTTTCAAGGTCTCGCCGACATTTGTCGCAAGATAAAACTCAACGTCATCGATCCCCTTGGGATTCATGGAAACCGCTCCACCGTCGGTTACCGCGTCCCTGAACACGACATCAAAGACCGCCTTCTCCATCCTCAGGGTGTGAATCTCTTCTTCTATCGCCTCTTTCAGAGTGAATGCGGCCTCACATCTTTTCCGTGACAGCAGTTCAGCTTTCTCCAGCATCTCTGACTTTTGCAGTTCAATCGCCTGAGATAGTTGTTCAATCTCCTCATCAACAGACGAGATCGTTCTCATTTCCTCTCCGATCTCCTCCCTCTTTTTCACAACGTCTTCGATGGTGCGTCCGTACTTGCGCTTCAGCCGCCCCAGAAGCTCCAGTCGATCCTCAATGGCCTCAAGCCTTGCGGGATCGCAAGACAGATTCTTTTTATAATCCCGAAGCGTGAGAGCTGCCTCCTCAAGCTGGTAAAAGACCGCATCAATATCCTGTTCATGAAGTTTCAACCCCTGATCGATCTTTCTGATCTCCCGGACATTCGCAATCGCGCCGCGAAGTTCCTCCAGAATGGAACCCGTTTTCCCATAGAGTGCATCATGGGCCCTTTCGGCAAAATCCATCAGTTTCCGGACATTGCTCAAAACCTTCTTCTCTTCCAGAAGGGTGGCATCCTCTCCGATACAAATCCCCGCCTCATCGAGTTCGTTTTGCTGAAACCGGAGGAGATATTCCCTCTCCCCGCGGTTCTTTTTGACCGTCAGGAGATTTCGGATTTTATCGTTCAATGACTGGTACTGATCGTAAAGTTCCCTGTATTCGGACCGAAACACCAGAAGTCCCGCGAACTCATCGAGGATATCAACGTGGTTCTCCGCGTTCAAAATGACCTGATGTTCGTGCTGACCGCAGATATTGATCAGCGATTCGCTGAGATCAGACAGCATGCCGAGGGTTGCCAGTTGACCGTTGATATATACACGGTTCTTCCCAGACCGGGAGACGACCCGTTTGAGTACCAGTTCATCCCCGTCATGGAAGCCCATTTCCCTGAGTCTTTTCCTTAAATTCTTCTTCTCTCCGACGTCAAAAAGCGCCTCCACCACGGCAGAATCCTCGAACGAACGGATCATATCGGAAGAAGCCCTGTCCCCGAGGAGAAGGCTCACAGCCCCGATGATAATCGATTTCCCCGCACCCGTCTCGCCGGTAAGCACATTGAGACCATCCGCAAAGGACACCTTCATCTCATCGATAATGGCAAAATTCCTGATGCTCAGCTCGGTCAGCATTTGCAGCTCCCGCCCATCAACTCTTGTTCCTTCCGGCCGGAGATCCGCCCCATTTCAGCTTCGTGCGCAGAATTTCCATGTAATCCCTGTGAGGTGACGATACAAGATTGGTCACATACTTTGATTTCTTGATAATCACACTGTCGCCGGATTTCATGGTATAGGATACCTGGCCGTCAAGGGTAAGCGTTGCTCCCTGCTCCTTCGTCCACAGGATGACCTTGATCACAACATTGTCCGGGATGATGATCGGCCGGTTCGTCAGGGTATGCGGGCAGATGGGATTGATGATAAAGGACTCCTGCTCGGGGAAAACGATGGGACCCCCTGCAGACAGGGAATACGCCGTTGATCCCGTCGGCGTGGATATGATGATGCCGTCGGCTCTGAAAGTGGTCAGATACCGCTCATTAACCGTCGTCTCAAGATCAAGGATTCGCGAGAGGTTTCCCCTTGTAATCACCACGTCATTCAGGATGCTCTGCTGCCGGACAGTTTCCTCTCCCAGACTGATCGTGATATCCAGCATCATCCTCTTTTCTGTCTGGTAATCTCCCCGGCAGATCAATTCGAGGGCGCTGAACATCTCGTTCAGATTGACCTCGGTAAGATAACCGAACTCCCCGAGGTTGATACCCACAATGGGAATGTTGTATTCACTGACAAAACGGACGGTTCTGAGGATCGTCCCGTCACCCCCCATAACAATAAGAAGATCGACCCGTGACGCAAGTTGCCTTCTATCCAGTCCTGAAACCTCGCCGATCTTTCCCGCAATGCCTTCTTCCAGAAATACCTCGATCCCCCGCTTCAAGGCCCAGTCCCGAAGCTGGAGGGTACATTCAGCCGATTTCTCCTTTTCGATGTTCGCAATGATGCCGATCTTTTTAATAACCATGTAAATCCCTTGGAATAAATTTGCCAGAATTCCTACCATAAAAACACATGGGTGTCCATGAGCAGATTTATTTCATGATAATAAAACATAATTCCCGGGTAGTATCTTGTACTGGGAAGTATTAGACGAATATAAAGAAGAAGAAGAAGTTAGTGGATATTTATAAAACAATGCGTATTATTTTAAAGATAATCGATATTCGTGAAAGAATTGTTGCAGCACTTACTAACAGTAGAGTAGAGAGCTGGCGTAGTGGCCAAATGGTTCTATCTCCAGCTCCCCCTCGTCAATTCCGTACGTTCGGTTTTCCCGAATACGGCTTACCGATTATCTTCATCCGGCTGCTTTCACAATTTGAGCCCACGGAGCCTTGGTTGGAACTTCGTATAGACCTAACGAATCGTAATAGTACCTGTCCGGATATGCCTTATACCCAAGACTATGGTAGTGGTGCTTCCGACGCAGGTAGATCCGCATTCTGTAACCCAGGTAATATCTCAGATACGACATGGCTTTCGTACAGTTGCCGTAGCGAAAGTAGCCTACCCATCCTCTGGCAACTTTATTGACTCTCCGAATCACACCTTCCGTCGGTGTTGCACTATATCGCTCGGTCGTCAATTGTTTGATTTCCGCACGTACGTGTTTCAGCGCCTTCTTGGACGGTTCTGTGTGGGTGTACATCTTACCGGTTTTCGGTCCCCGTTTTATGCCGATGCTGAAACCAAGAAATTGAAACATCTCCTGGCGTGCATCAACAATGCGAGTCTTTCCCTCGTTTAAGGTGAGGCCAAGATTGCCGAAAACCATCTTTATTCCCTTCAGTATCCGGTCGGTGTTCCCTCTGCATAAGATCACGCTATCATTCGCGTATCTTATCAGTCGCGCTCCCAATCGCTCCTGTACCTTCTCGACCGCCCGTAGCGTATCGAGTACGTTCAGGTAGATACTGGCGAGCAAAGGAGATATTACCCCTCCCTGTGGCATCCCTTTGTCATTTCCTTTGCACTGTTTCTTCCCGTCCTCACGCTCCTCCACAATCGGCGCTTTGAGCCACATCTTGATAAGTCTCAGGATCTGCTTATCTACGATGCGTTTGGCCACCAACTGCATCAGTTTATCGTGCGGAATGGTATCGAAGTACTTGGAAATGTCGGCATCGATTAGCCTTACACCTCCCTCAAGCTACATGGGCGAACTACCGAACTCCCACAGCCGGACTTTAACCGACAAGTCATACGTTTTACACGGCATACCCTACAACTACGCAGAATCAAAGCGCTAAAAGTTTATCGATTACCCGTGGAAACATACGATAGCAACTTCCCGAATTCCACGACCCGTTTCTTATGGCAGGAGGGCAAAAATATCTCCGATCAATTGAAACGTTACCCCTTTTCACGAAAGAGCCTCAGACAGGCATCCACGACATCGGGATCATACCGAGACCCACGATGTGCTCTTATTTCATCCTGGGCCTGCTTTAAAGGAAAGGCGTTCCGGTACGCTCGATGAGAGGTCAAGTCTTCAAGGACATGGGCAACAGCCAGAATCCTGGCTTCGATGAGAATATCCTCCCCCTTGATCCCCCGCGGGAATCCTGAACCATCGAAACATTCGCGATGTTGCAGGACAATGTCAGCGATGGGCCAAGGGAAATCGACTGCTTTTAAAATGTTGTAACCATACTGCGGGTACTTGCGATACAGGGTCAGCATAAGTCCTGTCAACTGTCCGGAATCCTGGATGATGCTAACGGGCATACTCACAAGACCGATGTCATAGACGTATGCTGCCAAACAAGCTCCCTCTATCGAGAAGTCGGAAAGTCCCATTTCCATGGCGATGGCATGTGTAAACTCTGCGACCCGCCGGTGATGACCGGGAGGATAGGGTCCGCGCAACTCAATTGCTACCGAGACGACTTCAATCGTTCCCCTGTAGCATTTTGCCAGACGGTCCAGATAGCCTTTGATTTCTTTATCTACCCGGTGCTTGTGGAGAGCCATCTCGATATTTGTGTGCAGTTCATTACTTTTGAAAGGTTTGACCAGATAACCGAAAGGATTTGTCTGTTTTGCCCGTTCGATATATTCCTGATTTGCGTAAGCGGTCAGATAAATGACCGGGATATCGAACTGCGAAGTGATCCGGCCGGCAGTTTCAATGCCGTCCATTTTACCCTTTAAAACAATATCCATCAGGATCAGGTCGGGCCTATGCTCTTCCACTTTCCCGAGGGCCTCATCTCCCGTGGATGCTGTTGAGCAAACCGTGTAACCGAGATCTTTCAGATTCTTGCAAAGCTGATCGGCAACGACCCATTCGTCTTCCACGACCATGATCTTCTCTCTGCTCATAACTACCTCTCCGCCAATAAATCATAAAGGAAATTTGATTCGGAATTCTGTTCCGTTGTCTCGCCTGACCTCCATTTGACCGTCAAGCTGATTTTTTACCAGCCCGTTCACCAGATGTAAACCAACAGTCCGTGGCTGGTGGAGATCAACATCGTCCGGCAGACTCAAGCCATTATCACGGACGACAATCTCGATTTCTGTGTTTTTCGTTTCGCGTATGATAATCTGTAATTCACCACGTCTATCTCCGGGAAAGGCGTGTTTAAGGGCATTGGAAATCAATTCATTCAGTATCAAGCCACAGGGGATCGCCTTGTTAATATCCACATAAACGCCGTCGGTTTGGATGATCAGATCTATTTCCCCGGATTGATTTTGTACGATTGAAATAACTCCTGTGACAGGGTCCTCACGTAACCGGCCATATCGATTCTTGCGAAGTCCTTTGAATCGTAGAGTTTTTCATGTATCAGTGCCATGGCCTGGATTCGGCGCTGGCTCTCATTGAGCATTTCAATCAGCTCCTGATTTCCGCTTGACGCCGCCTGGAGATCGAGAAGGCCGGTTATCACCTGCATGTTGTTCTTCACCCGGTGGTGGACTTCCCTGAGGAGCAGTTCTTTCTCCCGAAGAGAGGCATGAAGCTGTTCCTCTACAAGCTTACGCTCGGTGATGTCTTGGTATATTACCTGAAACTGTCTTTTACCATTCCATAATAT
>Ga0163209_1001378_pt1 | contig 10568 bp, 7 predicted proteins | sample Kivu_160m_FD_113538 | JGI IMG/M metagenome (GOLD analysis project Ga0163209, IMG submission 113538) | Freshwater microbial communities from Lake Kivu, Western Province, Rwanda to study Microbial Dark Matter (Phase II) - Kivu_160m | ecosystem: Environmental > Aquatic > Freshwater > Lake ... | reverse complement strand
ATTCCGGATCACCACCAACACCCAAACCTCGAGTCGATTTTTCCCCAATCTGGAGTTTCACTGGCGCGTGGTTGGCAAGAAGAGCTTGAGCATCAGTGTTAACGGCCACAAAATCAACGCCGGCAATATCATCGGCGATCATCGTGCTTAAGGCATTGCCACCACCACCACCGATACCTAAAACTTTTATCTTCGCAAATCTTCCTACATCAGGTTTAACTAAAGCCATACCACAAATTTCTAATTTCTAATTACTAATTTCTAATTAATTTCTAATATTCAAATGTCTAATGCCTAAAAATTCTGTCATTGAAAATTGGACATTTGGCATTTTATTGGAGATTGGTAATTGGTAATTGGAAATTATTTAGGTTAATTAGGTCAATTAGAATTAGGTTAATTTCATTTATGCTATTACTATATACCACAACCCCTTGACAAACTCAAGAGGATAATTTCATAATGAAACTGATGAAATTTTCCCTCAAGAAAATCTTTTTACTGTTCTTTTTATTCTTTATTCTTTATTCTTTATTCTTTATTCTTGTTCCGTCCGCTCAAGCTACTTGGGTTAAACCAGATCCAGAGGTCACTGAAGTTGGCCGAAACGCCGAACGGGCCAGACAACTCTTATTTTGGCTCTTTGTGACTCCCTCTTTAGACAGCTCTCCGGCCATCAGGTCGATGTGGGCTGTTTCCCGGAATATTGTCCTTGGACTTTTTGTTCTAATGGTTGTTTTAATCGGCATCGCTTTGATTCTGAGTCGAACACGGGGGCCGGTAGGCGAAGTTTTTTCGGGAATTGCCTCACCTTTATATGGAGCCAGACTACCAGCAATTTTAATTAAAGTCGCTACTTTTTTGGGCTTTGTTGTTTTCTCTTATGTCATTATCCTAGGCCTCATTCAGATAAGTGATATTATGATGAGATTTTTTATTGAGAGAGTGGGTGGTGCCAATCTCTTTAATGTGACTCTCAACCCGGAAAATATCAAAAATATTGAGAAGAACTATGAATATTTTGGCGCGCGGGAAGATTCTTTAGAATTCATTGAGTCGGTCAGGACTAATTTATTTATGGTTCGGCTAACCACTTTTACCTATAATATTATGTTCATTGCTTTAGTTTTACGGAAAATCATTCTCTGGTTTTTGCTCATTGTTTCTCCTTTTTTAGCTTTGCTAATGCCTTTTATCTTCATCAGAAACATCGGTTGGATTTGGATTGGCGTTTTTATGCAATGGCTTTTTTATGGACCGCTTCTTTCAATTTTTTTGGCTGGCTTGGTAAAAATCTGGGAGTTTGGTATTCCTTACGCGTTCGATTTTTCTCGGGTTGATAAACCCGAAGGTCAAATCTTTAAAACTGCGACTGACCTTCTTTATGGAGGTCCAGCTCAAACCTTAACAGGAACAAATTCGTGTAATTATGTTGATACCTATGCGGAATATGTGATTGCTCTGATTATGCTTTGGACGGTGATTCTGTTACCTTGGTTGCTTTTGCGCATCTTTAGAGACTATTGTTGTGAAGCCTTCAAATCCCAAGAGTCGGCGGTGATGGCTTTATATAATCGTTTAGCCGGTGGTTTCCCCACTCCGCCTCCACCTCCACCGCCACCAACTGGACCAGCCGCCGCCAGATTTGAATTGCCTTTCAAAGCCAAAGCACCCATTGCCCGTGAACTGCCTGAGGTGATTACCGCTACCCAAGTCGCCCAGATTGCTAAAGCCGAGACAAGAGAAATTTTACGAGCTATGAATCTTGAGGTCGTCTCCATTCGGGATGTAGCCAGCTTTGAAATGAATCTCCAAAAACAACACACTGCCAGAGAAACTCTCTCTCAACTTTCAAAGCCAGCCGAAGTGCCTTCAGTCATAGAGAGAAGAAAATTCTCCACCTTAAGACAGGAAATCGCTTCCAGGGCGATTGAAGGTGATGTTCAAGCCCAAAGAGTCTTGACCGCGGCTGAAGGGAAAACACCGACGATCGCCGCTCATCTCCAAAGGCCTCATATCAAAATAGTGACAGCAGAGCCCGCCAAGAGGCCAGGACTGCCAGTGACTGCCACCATTAAACCTGTTCCACCCACGCCGGTGACCTTGGAAGAATACGAAGAAGTTAAAAAGATGTGGCTTAAACACTATCGCGAAGCGGAAGTACCGGTTTCGGAGAAAATCAAAACCCGCGAAGAATGGCTGAAAATAGACTTGGCCCAGATCACCAACACCGTTGAACTTTTGATTTCCAAAAAGACCGAGGAAAAACAACAAGGCTATGACCAGGTAGCCGCAATCTTGCCATTCTTGTTGTTGGGTGGCTTTTCCGAGGAGCAAACCGTCACCTATCTTAAAGCCAAACTAGAAGCGGCCAAAGTTGTTTTGGAAGAATTAGAAAGAGCGGAAAAGTTGAAAGAAGAAGCGAAAAAAGAAGCCGAGGAGGAGTTGGTAGAAGTCCCCACGCCAAAAGTGAAGGAAAAGGAAAAAGAAGCGGAATTAAAAGCCAAATTAGAGATGGGAACGGAAGCAGGGCAACGCGAAGGCCCCAGTAGCAAAGCAGGGCTTGCTACGGAGCACAGCGCGGAACAAGCAGAGACGCAGAAAGGGGCAGATACTGAGAAATCCAATGGACTTGACAAGAAAACAAATTTTCAGGATGCTTAGCTTGCCTAGGTCGCCGATGAAAAAATTATCTTTTATTGCGAAGCATCAAGCTTGGCTTATTGCGAAGCATCAAGCTTGGCTTATTGCGAAGCATCAAGCTTGGCTTATTGCGAAGCATCAAGCTTGGCTTATTGCGAAGCATCAAGCTTTGCTTATTTCGCCGAAGGCGAATCAAGCTTTGCTTATCTTTTATCTTTTATCTTTTATCTTTCTTTTATCCGGCTGTGAACTGCCGGCAGGCACGGAAAAAATGATTCCCGGCCGTGGGCCGGCGGAATATAGTGGAGAATTATGTATTGATCCCGGGCAAATCGGCACTACCATAATTCTAAATGATATTGCCAAACCAGATGAAACTAATATTCCTTTTCTAGGTAGGCAATCTCCTTATGTCAACTGTGTTGGCCAGGGGAGTTGTTCCGGGCCAACAGTAGCCAACTATGTGATAGTTAAAGAAAATGTCAAAATAGAAAAAATTTGGCCTGATGACCGAACTACCCGCTTGGTCAAACAGATCTTGTCTTCTGATCATCCCCAATATGGAGCGGTAAAAGACCATATTTATCGCGCCACCTGCAACGACTGGTGTGCCTTCATCCCACCTCTACCTTATGGAGGAACGCTTTTTTGCGATTTTATTTTTCTTTTACATTCGGATGAGTCTCTTGTAGAAAAAGAAACTTCACCAGGAGTGAAAGAGCTTTATCCCAAGGATGGAGCAATGTTTGATATTCTAATCCGCCAGGGGGCAGAAGTTCCCCAATATATTGGCCAACCGGGCAAAAGAAAGCCGCTCCGTTGTGATCTGATTACTCCTACTCCTGGTGCTACGAGTTCCAATTGGTTTTTTGAGGGCTTGTCCTCCAAAACTCTGGCGCAAAATGATACCTTCATTAATATTCCAGACCCAGCTGACCCGGCCACAACTGCCCGCTTTATCTATCATGACGAATTTGAACTTATTAAAGCCAAAATACGGGAAGAGGCGCAAGGAAGAAAAAAGATAACCGAAGTTCCTTTTAGAGGAAAAGATTACGAAATCTATTTAAACCTGCCAACCATAGAGCCAATTTCTAATGATTATGTCTATGGAGTAGAAAAAGGGGTTCTTCAAGCAATTTTGGCCCAACCTGATCCTTTTTATCCCTTCACTTATTTAGAGTTCCGCCGCTCCAGAGAAGTGAAACCTTTTGGTAAGACCCTACAGCTTGGAACTTTCCCTATTCCCACCTCCAAAGGCTGGTGGACACTTTTCGCTAATGAATCCAAACCGGCGATCTATCTTTATCCGGAAGAACCAACCAAACTGACACTCAAGCTCAATCCCGCCGGCAAATTGACCGTTAGTGACCCCCCCTATGATCCGCAAACCGGTTGGGAAGTGATTGCCTATCCGGACGGTTCCCTTAGGAGGTCGGACCTCCGGGGAGGTCCGACCTCACAGAGTTATCCCTATCTTTTCTACGAAGCCGAACTTGAAAAAGTCTGGGTAGAACCGAAAGGATTTATTGTTGAAGGCAAAAATCTGGTTGACTTTTTCAACCAAACTCTTCCCAAGCTCGGCCTTAATAACCGCGAGACTCAAGACTTCATTAACTACTGGATGACTCGGCTTTCGGAAAACCAACCCTATTACTTCATCCACTTTTTAGACAACGCCCAAATCGAAACTCTGGAGCCCCTAGAAATCACGGGATACGGGATACGGGATACGGGCGAAAATGAAAATCACCTATCACCTATCACCTATCACCTATCACCTATCACCTATCACCTATCACCTACTTCTATCCGTCTCCGCGCCTACTTCAAACCTTTAGACAAACCAATGGAGATCGAATCCCAAACTCTACCTATTCCACCCCAACGCCAAGGCTTTACTTTAGTGGAGTGGGGAGGAATTCTGGATGATTAAAAAAACATTTTTACTTTTTACTTTTTTTTTAATTTTTCTTTTATCCGGCTGTATTCCAACCTCCAGTCCTGGTACCGCCACCCCCGGTGGACTTTTAAAAGCCGCTTGTTATTTCCTAGAAGAAGGAGTTAGTGTCCAGGTTGACCAGGCATCTTTAACCAGCGATGATTGTAAAATTCAGCTTGACGGCAAAACCTACATCCGGATAAAACAAAAAGTGAGAATTGTTAACGCTAAAATCCAGGAAGGGATGGCTAACACCGGAACTTGTCGAGCCACCTATACTGGAAGTCTACGGGAAGTAGGCAAAACCACTACTGGTCAGCAGGTTTTTTGGGAAAGTGAAAATCATCTTAGAAATGACCTTAAAGACTTCATTCTTGTTTTTCTAAAAGAAGAAAATGGTTATCATCATTTTGATGTCTATATTGACCAGACAAAAAAAGACAACATTCCTGATTTCATCAAAAATTGCCAAGAAACCGGTGGTTGGATTCCCATGGTTGAAGGGCCAGAGATGTCCTTTCCCCCTCAATGGTTTGAAAAAAGTAAAATTGACAAAACCGGGTACGAAGCCAATTTCAGTAAATACGAAAGCGAGCTTAAAGATTATTATGTGAGAATCCAAGAACTAGAACAAATACCCACTGCCGGTGAGCAAATTGGGAACTACACCTTGACTATTGACCAAACCACTAAAACCTACGCTGTCTTTTACCACACTGCCACCATTTATCTTAAAGAAGGAACGGAAAAGCTTTATCTTTATAACTCTTCTGACACACCTCCACCCTTTGTTGCCAAAAAAAGAGATCCTAGTTTACAGTTGGGTACCTTACAGTTTGTTTCCACTGCCGAATGGACCTGGGCGACGCCGGAATGTAAACCAGTAATTTATCTATATCCGGAAAAACCAACTGAGCTTCGGATTAAGCTCAACCCCGCCGGCCAATTAACCCTTACCAATCCGCCTTATAATCTAGAAAACGGTTGGGGGGTAATCGCCTATCCCGATGGGACTATAAAGTCAAATTGGAAATTGGAAATTGGAAATTGGAAATTTTCCTATCCCTATCTTCACTATGAAGCCTTAATTGACAAATTCAAAACTCCCGATAAAGGATGGGTAATTAAAAAAGAAAATTTATCTGACTTCTTTGCCGAGATTCTTCCTCAACTTGGCTTAAATGAAAAAGAATCTGCTGATTTTAAAGAATACTGGTTAGAAAGATTAACAGATTCTCCCTACTATTTAGTTTCTTTATTGCCCCAAGAAGAAATTGAAAGAATTGAACCAGTGAAATTTTCTGTCAAGCCGGAGACTTTCATCAGGTTAAGATTTTATTTTAAGGATTTAAGTGAACCAGCCAAAATTGAACCACCTGCCTTACCAATGGTGCCAATCAGACAAGGATTTACCGTGATAGAATGGGGAGGACTTTACAAAAATTAAAAATTTATCCCCCTTTTTTGCCTCTTTTTGGAAAAGAGGCCTCCGGTCAGAGAAGCTAAAGCAGGGGCTAACAAACCAAGAGTCTGATTCAACCATAAAGAAAGATCAATACAAGCGGTACAGGGAGCAGAAAGAGCCAAAAAAAATAATCGCAAAAATAAAATAAAAGCACTACAGAAAAGAAAAAGGCCAAAGCCAATTAGAAATTTAGAAATTCGAGTTAAAAACCGGGTGATTTCTTTCATCACTTGAGAACTTCCCCCTGTCTATTATACAATAACATAAGTGACCTAAGTCACCTAGGTTACCTAGGTTTATGGAACAACATCCCATCCCTCAAGCAATTACCACCTACGAATTTCGACTCGTTGGTGAGATGACATTAAAGCAATTTGCCAAGTTGGCGTCCGGCCTTGGCTTGGCTTTTTTGCTTTATGTTTCTCCGCTAACTCTTTATCTTAAATGGCCCTTAATTTTAATTTTTGCTAGCTTAGGCATCGCTTTAGCTTTTGTCCCCATTCAGGGCCGACCATTAGAAATCTGGCTCATCGCCCTTATTAAAGCCATCTACTCTCCTACCGAATATCTTTACCAAAAACAGCCGGAATTGCCTGAATTTTTAGAAGGACCGGTTGCTGCCAAATTAGCTGTTGTCACTCCTCGTCAGCCAATGACAATCCCCAGCCGAGCCGAGCTCAAAGAATATCTTGGTACTCTCCCAGTTCAAGAAAAAATGACTACCTGGGAGCAAGCAGAAAAGCGCTTTCTCTCTCAAGTTAAAACTGCCTTTGAAAAAGTTTCCCCCCCTGTTTCTCCCAAAACTCCCAAACCCTTCAGAGCATCCCAAGCCCCTAAGGTTCCTCCCCAAACAGTGACCCCCACTACTGCCCAAAAGGCTCCTCCGCTATTAACACCGGAAAAACCTAATATTATCTCGGGAATAATCAGAAACCAGCAAGGAAAACTGGTGGAAGGGGCGATTGTGGAAATCAAAGACAGTGGTGGCTTCCCGGTTCGAGCTTTAAAATCCAATAGTTTAGGACAGTTTCAAATCGCCTCTCCTTTAGAGAACGGTCTTTATCAAATCGAAATCGAAAAAGAAAGTCTGGAATTTAATATAATCAAGATAAAACTGGAGGGGAAAATCATCTCACCGTTGGAGATAAAAGCGAAATAGAATTGACTTATATGACACTGCCCATTCGTGGTTCAACCCAACAAGCAATACCTGTTGAAGACATTAAAGACGACTTAGTCATTTTAAAAGATGGCTCGGCCTGTCTAGTCTTACAAACCACTGCCTTAAATTTCGGCTTATTGTCCGAATCCGAACAAGACGCCACTATCTATGCCTATGCCGCCCTACTAAACTCTTTAACTTTCCCCATCCAAATTTTAGTCCGTTCTCAAAGAAAAGATATCTCTTCCTATCTTGAACTACTCGCCGGGGCCGAGGATGTCCAAACTAATCCGCTGTTAAAAAAACAAGTCAGTAAGTACCGCCGCTTTGTTGAAGAAACTGTCAAAAAAAATAATGTTTTGGATAAACGTTTTTTTGTAGTCATTCCCTTTTCTTCATTTGAACTGGGAGTAAAACAAGCATTAGGGACAGCCATCCTGCCCAGGAAAGTAAAATTGCCTTTTCCCAAATCATATATTTTGCAAAAAGCCAAAGTCAGTCTTTATCCCAAAAGAGACCATTTATTAAGACAATTTTCCCGAATTGGTTTATCAGCCCGCCAGTTAACCACTCATGAACTAATCTCCCTCTTCTACGAAATTTACAATCCAGAAATTGCTGAAAGTCAAAAGGTTGCCATCGGGGCGGAATATACTGCCCCCTTGGTCCAGGCGACAATAAAAATTGCTTAGGTTACCTAGGTAACCTAAGTGACCTAGAAAATATGTTTTTCAGAAAAAAGAAGCCAACCACACCACCAAACCAAGTGTCTACTTCTCCTATCAGCCCCAAACCAGCCGGGGCAGCCACTGATACTTTTGCCAAAGGTCTGGTTGCCACCAAAGACATTATTGCTCCTTCCTCAATTGAGGTTGATTTTGACCATTTAAAAATCGGCAATGTCTACTTTCGGACCCTTTTTGTGGCCGGCTATCCACGGTTTGTTTCGGCCAATTGGCTCTCACCTCTAATTAATTTTGACTATTCCTTAGATGTTTCAATGTTTACCTATCCAGTTGAGGGAAAAGATGTTTTGGATGAACTGCGACGCAAAATTGCGGAGATGGAGGCAGAAATCACGACTGATATTCAAAGAGGAAAAATTGTTGATCCGGGGGTTCAAGCCAAATTAGAGGATGCCCAAGCCCTCCAAGAAGAATTGGTCAAGGGCGCGGAAAGATTCTTTCAGTTTGGGCTTTATATCACCATCACCGCCCCCTCTTTATCCGAACTCAATCGGATCACCAAAGAGGTTGAGTCAACCTTAGGCTCTTTGTTGATTATTTCCAAAAAATCGACTTTGCAAATGGAAGAAGGTCTGGCCAGCACTTTACCCATCTGTTCTGACCGTTTAAATATCACTCGCAACATGGATACCACTTCTTTGGCGACCACTTTTCCCTTTACATCTTCGGAATTGACCGCCAATGAGGGAATTCTTTATGGTATCAATGAACATAACGGTAGTTTGATTATTTTTGACCGATTTAGTTTGGAAAACGCCAACTCTGTGGTTTTTGCCAAAGCCGGGGCCGGCAAATCTTATTTAGTTAAGTTAGAGACACTCCGGTCTTTGATGTTTGGGACGGAAATCATTGCCATTGATCCTGAGGCAGAATATAAAGCCTTATCCGAGGCGGTTGGTGGAGAATACATCACCTTTGGCTTTAACTCCCCCTCAAAAATCAATCCTTTTGATCTTTCGGCTATTTACGAAGAAGGAGAAAATGAATTAAGCCAGAAGATTCTCTCTTTACACTCTTTATTTAAGGTCATTATGGGCCAGATTTCCCCTTCCGAGGAGGCAATTTTGGACCGGGCTTTAGTTTTAACTTATAAAATGAAAGGAATCACTCCTGACCCGGAAACGCAAAAAAGAGAGCCACCGTTGATGGAAGATTTATATAAAGCCTTAATTGGAATGGAGGAAGAGGAGGCCGGGCTTTTGGCGGACCGGCTGGAAAAGTTTGTTAAAGGCTCCTTTGCCGGCATTTTTGACCAACATTCTAATATTGACATTAAAAATCCCTTCACCGTTTTTTCTACCCGCGACTTAGAAGAAACTTTAAGGCCAACGGCAATGTTTATTATTTTGGATTTTATCTGGACCAAAATCCGCCGGGAAATGAAAAAAAGAATTTTGGTAGTTGATGAGGCCTGGTACCTGATGAAATATCCGGATTCAGCCAATTTTTTGTATAGTATTGCCAAAAGAGCCAGGAAATATTATTTGGGTCTGACAACGATTACCCAAGACGTGGAAGATTTTTTTGCCTCTGATTATGGTAAAGCGATTATTACCAACTCCTCCATCCAAATTTTGTTAAAACAACATCCGGCCGCGATTGATAAAGTTAGCCAGACCTTTTATCTTTCTGAAGGCGAAAAACATCTTTTGCTGTCAGCAGATATTGGTGAAGGCCTGTTCTTTGCCGGCCAAAACCATGTCGCCATTCAGGTAGTCGCCTCACCTGAAGAACACCAATTAGTCACTACCAAACCAGGTGAGCTTCTCCAGATGCGCCGGGCCCAAACCCCACCCACTGAACCACCCTCCGAACCAACTCCTTCTACGCCACCTCCTGCCCCTTCTCCCTCTTCTCCTAACCCCGCCAATAATGCCTCCCTTCCCACCAAAATCCTCTTCAATCAAAAAAATTAACCTCTTGTTTGCTATAATGAACTCGTATGGACGAACGGAAAAGAATTATCTTTGAATTAATCGAAGCTACACAAGCCTTCCGGGATGCCCGCTTGAAAGGAGGAAAGATCTTCTGGCATGGTTTATCAGAGTCTACTTTTGCTGCTCTGTTAATAACTATCCTGGAGTCAGAAGAGTTATCAGTCGGAGCGCTGCTAACACAATATCAAGACAACAACGAAGCCTTTTTAGCCTGGGCTCTTGCTCAACTAAAAAAAATTCAGTCAGAAGAATTAGCCGTCCCTAATCTTCCTCCCAATCTTGAAGAGCTAAGAGAACAGCTGGAAGAAGCAAAAAGAGAACAACAAACTTTTTTGGAGAAACAAGGCAAAGGACTATCCCCAAAAGAACAGATAGAAATCTGGATAAAAAAACAAAAAGAAATTTATCTCCAAAGACAACTAGAAAAAGCTGCTAAAGTAACTGCCGAAAAAATTGAAGTCAGAAGGACGCATCAGGTAGTTATTCCCCAAAAATTAAAAGGGACCGAGAAAGAAAAAGAACAAAGAGAAAAAACAGCAAATGCTGTTGAGAAATTACAAAAGTGGATAGACAGCAATTTTCTCAAGTATTCTTTCTTGCAGCAAAACATCAAACTTAGACAGGGAATGACTACTACTGTTCAAAGAATTTTAAGTGCCTACCTTCCCGAACT
>Ga0163209_1001376_pt1 | contig 10572 bp, 10 predicted proteins | sample Kivu_160m_FD_113538 | JGI IMG/M metagenome (GOLD analysis project Ga0163209, IMG submission 113538) | Freshwater microbial communities from Lake Kivu, Western Province, Rwanda to study Microbial Dark Matter (Phase II) - Kivu_160m | ecosystem: Environmental > Aquatic > Freshwater > Lake ... | reverse complement strand
GTTTTGAACATTTGAAATTTGGTCATTTGAGACTGTTTCGAGTTTCGGATTTCGTGCTTCGAATTTAAAACGGCTTTGCCAGTCGGGAGTAATCAACAGGGAAAGTCCCGGATTAAAGGAGACCAACCATGAGTCATGAAACCCTTCTCACTTATTTTCAGAAACATGTCAAAGAGGAACCCAATCGAGTGGCATTGCGACATAAAGATTACGGGATCTGGCACGATGTCACCTGGGCTCAATATGGAGAAAAGGTAAGACAGGTGGCCATGGGTCTCATCAGCCTCGGCTTCAAAAAAGGGGAATGTGCTTCTATCATCAGTGAGAATCGACCAGAGTGGGTTTATTCTGATTTTGGGATCATGTCTGCCGGAGGAATTACAGCAGGCGTTTATACAACCAATGCGGCAGAACAGTGTGGCTATATTGTCCAGAACTCTGGATCAAGATTCTATATTGCAGAGAATGAGGAACAGTTCGATAAGACCCTGAAATTCAGAAAAGACAATCCCCATCTGGAAAAGGTCATCGTTATCGAAATGGAAGGCTTGAAACGTTACAAAGACCCCATGTTGATGAGTTTTGATGACCTGTTAAAGCTGGGCAAGGAGTTCGATGCGAAAAATCCGGGATTATTTGAGCAACGCTGGAGTGAAGTGAAGCCTGAGGATTTAGCGGTCCTCATCTATACCTCCGGTACAACAGGTCCTCCTAAAGGAGCCATGCTCACTCACAGTAACCTCCTCTATATGAGTCAGGCCATGGTCGATGCCAATCCAGTCTATGATGGCGATGAGACCCTTTCTTATCTCCCCCTCTGTCACATCTTCGAACAACTCTTCACCGTGATGATCAATATCCGTTATGGGACGATCTGCAATTTCATCGAGAGCCCGGATACAGTCATGGATAACATGAAAGAGGTTTCACCAACGGTCACCTGTGGTGTCCCTCGAATCTGGGAAAAATATGCCTCCGGAATTATGATTCGGATGTCAGATGCCACCTGGTTGAAGCGTATGGTTTTCAAGGCGTGTATGGGGATTGGAATGAAGTATGCCGGATTAAAACTGAATTTTAAACCGATTCCTCCATATCTAAAGCTGGCTTATTTAGCGGCTTATGGGGCTGTTTTCCGAAAACTGAAGGAGCGATTGGGATTTGATCGCGTCAGGGTCGCCTATTCCGGGGCAGCGCCTATTTCACCGGATGTGCTGAAGTTCTTCAATGCCATTGGGCTTCCGCTCATCGAGGGATATGGTCAAACAGAGGACACAGGTGTGACCACGGTTAGTCGAAAAGGCCAACTTAAGATCGGCAGGGTCGGACAGCCCCTACCAGGGTGCGAGGTGAAGATCGCTCCTGATGGTGAGATATTAGTAAAGGGGCCAGGTGTGTTCAAAGGTTATTTTAAAAATCCGGACGCTACCTCAGAGACGCTCAAGGATGGCTGGCTTCACTCAGGAGATGTTGGCGAGTTGGATGAACATGGGTTTTTAAAGATCACCGACCGGAAGAAAGATTTGATCATTACGGCGGGTGGGAAGAATATTGCCCCTCAGAATATTGAGAATCAGCTCAAATTCAGCCCTTATATCAATGACGCCATCGTCATTGGCGATCGCCGAAAGTTTATTGCGGCTCTCATCGCCATCGACGAAGAAACGGTGATCAAATATGCCCAGGACAACAAGATTCAATTCGGTACTTATTCAAGCCTCACTCAAGCCCCGGAAATCAAACAACTGATTCAAAAAGAAGTGGATAGGGTGAACAAGACGCTTGCCCAGGTGGAGCAGGTAAAGAAATTTACCATCATTCCTAAAAGACTTTACGAGGAGGATGGTGAAGTGACACCCACCATGAAGGTGAAGCGAAAATTCATCAACGAGACTTATAAAGATATTATTGAGAAGATGTACCGCTCAGGAGGGGAATGATCAAAGGTCTATTATGGCCATAAATGAACTACCCCGCCGCTTGCGGCGGGGTATCACCTTCTCTTCTTTGCCGTCATTCCGTGCTTGACACGGAATCCAGGCGGGTTTTCTGGATACCGGCTTTCGCCGGTATGACGAATTCGCCGGAAGCGGCGGGGAATATAAACCTAAGGGATTTAAAATAGGTTTTTAAAAGCTGCATGGAAATTGAAGAAATACGAGACGAGGTGAAGAGAGGAGAATATGAAATCAGTTTTCATGCGGAAACAGAAAGATATGCTGAAGATATAACCCTCCATGATATAGAAACTGTTATTTTTGATGGCCAAATATTGGAAGAATATCCTGATGATCCACGAGGACCAAGCTGCTTGATCCTCGGTTATATACAAAATCGGCCAGTTCATATTGTTTGTGGTTATACTTCTACAAAATGGATTAGAATGGTTACAGTTTATATACCAAAACTACCAAAATGGATTGATGAAAAAACCAGAGCCGCGGGAGGTGATAAGGATGCATAAATATGGGGATTGTTCTTTTTGTGGTGGGGAAGTTAAGGATGGAAAGGTAGAGTTGGACTATCGTTATCAAGGAAGATTATTCGTGTTTCAAAATGTACCAGCAGGGATCTGCCAACAATGCGGAGAGAAATACCTCACTGCAAAAGTAGCCAAAGAAATTGAGCAAAGAGTCCAGACAAAAGAGAATTGGGATAAGACTATTTCTGTGCCCGTTGATGTCTTACCTGAAGAATTAGCAGCGTAGGTTGTTCCAAAAGAATGCGTTTGGAGTCAAAGCTAAATTATACACTTCATTGAACATCTGCAATAATCTCTTTCAGCCTCATTACCTCTGAACCAAATTTATTATCCACACAGTAAGAGAACTTGCAATAAAAAAGGTAGAGCTGAAATGACCCTGCCTTTCAAAGATGTTTCAGTAAGATAATGGTAAAGTTTGGGAGGATGGGTTATCCTACTTCTCTATGAATTGAAATCCCTTATTTTCTCGTATAGGTCACTCTGCACTTCTCGCCATCGTCGATTATCATCTTATTCCCGTCCTCACTGATTTGGCCCTTCGAATCTAAAGGACCTATGGCCGATATTATCTGAACCTTCTTAAAGCCATTTTTATCAAGTTCACCTCGCATGGCTTCGCTTCCAGGTGGCGTCCAAGGATTTCCCATCGGTCTAATTGCCAGAAAAGAGCTCCCTTGTTGAGTTATCTTATTAACACCCCGATGGGAGCCAAATTGGCTCCATGGTCCGTAGTTCTCTCCATAAACGTCCCATTCCCCATTTAAATCCCAAATCACCTCACCATTGGGGAGTATAATGGTCTTCTTTGTTCCTTTCTCTGCCGTTTGGGCAGGGGGAGTGGAGGCCATTGCTTGGACAGCTTTTGCTTGGGTGAACGTCACTGTTAAAAATTCTTTGACGGTCTTTAGGCATTCACTGTGTGCTTGAGCGTTATATGCGATGGTTGCGCCGCGTTCTATGCAGGGTTCTTTCTGAGAAGTGATAATCCGACCTACTGGGTTTTCTTCCCTTCTACAGTTCCTTGCCGTTTGCGCGCCCGGCAGACGCATTGGAGCCCTAATGACCGCTAAATCAAAGTTGTGATACGCGTCAGGATATTCTATAAGTTGCACATCCTTTCCTGCCTTTTGAAGTCGTTTGACATATTCCTGACAAGGGCCTACAGGGACATAATCATCGACCAACCCATGAAAAAGTCGAATAGGTTTGTCACTCACCTCTGCATCGTCAATGAATGTTATATGGCAGGGACTATAAAATGCTACGTACGCTGCAAATTCAATGTCACTTGAGGCATGCATACGTTTGAACCGTTTCAAACTTGCGTAGAGAGCCACTAAACCTCCCCTGGAAAAACCCATAATGCCAATCCGAGATGGGTCGATGCGAGGGTGCTTGGCGAGAAATTCAAGCGCCCGGTAGGCATCGTTGACCATTGCAAGCATGCCAAGTTGTTCTTGATCGGTTACCACGTCCACTATGCCGCGCCCTGCAAAACCATCCAGAACGAAGGTAGCGATGCCAATCTTGTTCAACTCCTTTGACCAGCTATCAACATTATCCGTTATCCCGGCAGAACCGTGTACAAGGATCATTGCAGGCACTTTGCCTTGCCGTGGAATCCGCAACTCTCCGGCAATAACATCGGGCTTACCATCCTTGACTCCGGTCAAGAATTGTTCGTCTGTCAGGGTCATTGTCTTCAGAGAATGGATTTCGACCCTTGCGATTTGGGCACAGGCAAGTCTCGGGAGAGGCCCTATATTGCCTAAGTATTGGATGATACAGAAAACAGCTATTGTTAAAGCTATACGAGATTTCATGGCATCCTCCTTCTTTGGCATTATGGAACGTTGACTCAGGGGGTATTTTTCATAAAACGAATATCATCAGACCTTGAATAAGTCAATCTATCAATAGCCTTGTGAAAATTATCTTTTTAAGGATTATCACTGGGAATCTGGTATAAGGGCCTAAATACTCGCCTTGGCGATCCGGGAGTTTAAATTCAACGTCCATATTTACACAAGCTGTTTTGACGATTGGGAATTTTAAATTGTTTGAAAATATACCTTTATTGATTACTCTGATCGAAAGCCCAATTAAAACCCCTTCACATCATTGTCCTTTAAAGAAGTCTTTTCTTATGATAATATTAACTCATGAAAAATACTGAGTACCGTAGCCTCTGGGAAGAAAGGGAGGAAGAAGAGAAAGGGCATGGCCTTCGATTAAGAGAAGGGCACTCGAGGAAGGATTGAGACTTGAATAACTTAAAAGTCTTACGACTTTTCATCAAGGATGAATTTGAAAAATTGAGACTCCTTGATAAAGAAAAAAACAGTCTTCTCAAAAAGAAACCTTCAAATTATATCCTAAGGGCAGGTGGATCGATTCTCCACGATTTTTATACGGGGATCGGGAAGATCTTTGAAAATATTGGTAAGGAAGTAGATCGAAGGATTCCTTTAGGCGGGGAGTGGCATAGCGAACTTCTTCATCAGATGACTTTAGATATCAAGGGGCTGAGACCACCTGTCATATCTTCAAACACCGAGAAAATATTGAGAGAATATCTTGGCTTTCGCCATCTTTTTCTTAAAAGATACGGTTTTGAGCTCGATTGGCAGAGGATGAAGCGACTTCTTTTGAAAATACCTCAGGTTCTTTCAGGCCTTGAAAAGGAAATTGAAATTTTTTTTAAGACATTGATGCCTACTTAAAGGCGGCCTATCTCCATCTTTTCTTCTTTTTCCACCTCTGGTATCCTTTCATCGATTCCTCTGACCGGATACCCAGGTAGAATTCCTTCACATCTTCGTCTTCTAAAAGGACGGCTGGGGTGTTTGCGGCAACAATCCTTCCGTTCTCGAGGACAAATGCATAACTCGAGATCTTCAATGCCATCTTTGCATTCTGCTCAACCAGAAGGATGGTCGTCCCTTCCGCATTGATCGTTTTAATGATTCTGAAGATTTCTTGAACAAGGATCGGAGACAATCCCAGTGAGGGTTCATCCATCATCAGGAGTTTGGGTCGGGTCATCAATGCCCTGCCGATGGCGAGCATCTGCTGCTCTCCCCCGCTTAAGGTGCCAGCCCATTGATTCTTCCTTTGACTGAGAATAGGGAAGTGGGTGATCACCCGATCATAATCTTCCTTCACCCCCTTCTTATCCTTCCGGGTATAAGCCCCCATCTTTAAGTTTTCATCGACGCTTAATTCTGGAAAGACCTCCCTTCCCTCTGGAACATAGGAAATTCCAAAGTGAACGATCTCTTCTGCATCTTTTCCATCAATTCGCTTGCCCAGAAACTCAATCGTCCCTTTATCCGGCTGGTCTTCAAGAAGTCCCATGATGGTCTTAAGGATTGTGGTCTTCCCCGCGCCATTGGCTCCCAGAATGGCAGCGATCTGACCTTCCTGAACTTCTAAGGAGACTCCTCGGATCGCCATAATTAAACCATAAAGGGTTTCAATGTTTTTAACTTTAAGCACTGCTTTAGCTCCGAATATCAAATTGATGCACGTGTTAAGGTAACGGTTACGAAGCCCGTTTCGTAATTCGGTAACGGTTATGTGAAAAGCATTTAGAGACGATCAACGTAACCTTTTATAAACGATACGGGCATCGTTGCCCTAACCGTAACCGGAAGACTTATTTTCTAAGCAGCTTCCTCCTCACCCAGATAGGCCTTAAGAACTTCTGGATGTTTCTGGATCTCCTCGGGTAATCCTTCTGCTATTCTCTCACCAAAATTCAGGGCCAGGATTCTGTCCGAGACATCCATGATTAAGTTCATGTCATGTTCCACAAGGAGAACGGTGATGCCCAGATCGTCCCGGATGTCCTGGATCGAGAACATGAGATCTCCCTTCTCCTCCATATTCATTCCGGCCGAGGGTTCATCGAGCAGGATGAGTTCTGGTTCCAATGCCAGAGCACGGCCGAGCTCAACAAGCTTCCGAGTCCCATAAGGAAGGTTGATCACAAACTGGTTTCTTGCCGCCTGGAGCTCAAGAAAGTCGATGACCTCCTCCACTTTGCCTCTATGCTCAATCTCTTCTCTGGCAGCCTTTGAACCCTTGTAAATAAAAGTCGCTCCTCTCCAGACTCCTGTCTTCATATGGAGATGACGCCCCAGCATAAGGTTATCCATGGTGCTCATGTGAGAGAAGAGCTCGATATTCTGAAAGGTTCGCGCAATTCCTTTTTTGGCAACCTGATAAGGTTTTAGATGAGTGATCTCTTCTCCCTTGAAGAAAATCTTCCCGGAATCCGAAGGATAAATTCCCGTCATACAATTAAAGATGGTGGTCTTGCCTGCTCCATTGGGGCCGATGATAGAATAGATGGACCCCTTCTCCACTTCAAAGCTCACCCCATTGAGAGCTTTGATTCCGCCAAAAGAGATGGTCAGGTTTTCAATTTTAAGGATAGAGTCCATAATTAAGAATATTTAATTAGCATTGCAAAATTTGCAGTCCCAGTATAGGAGCTGGTGAACTGTGTGTGAGTGTCGAAAACCCAGTCACAGATCACCAGCCTACATCATCCAATTCGTCGGTCATTGCTAATGGCTAATTTAGAAACTTCCACTAATTACCACTTCGTAATCCTCACCCAATCGGTGATTCTCTCGATGTTCCCATCTGGTTTGACCTTCCCATAAAATACATGTTTGGCTCCCTGCCTTTCCGTGGGGCTATAGCTGATGGGACCACCGATTCCTTTAAAATCCTTAATGCCCTCAAGAGCTTTCATGAGAGTGTCATTATTTAGGTTCTTTCCTGCTCTTCTAACGCCTTCGAGAAAGGGTTCGGCAAAAACAATTCCTGCCAGGTAAAACACCCCAAACCTTTCCTGAGGCGCTAATTTTTTATGCCATTCGCGATACTTAACCATCAGGGGAAGATTGGAATCTGGAAGTTCGACGAAATTCGAATGGATCATCCCAGCCCATAAACCTTTTGTTATTTGCATCATGAGTGCTGAATCGGAGAGGGTATTACTGGTTGCCCACTGGGGCTTAAAACCGATTTTTGCCGTTTCGCCCAAAATCAAGGCACCATGGGTAGGCATGGTCCACATGATGACGGCCTGGGCCCCGGAGTCTTTGAGCTTCAGTGCATGTGTGCTCAAATCCCTATCCGTGACTTCAGCTGAAACCTTGGCGACAAGATTAATATTCTTATCTTTGAGATATCGTTCGACCCCCATTACCCCTTGTTTTCCATAGTCGTCATTCTGATAAAACATGGCAATCTTTTTTAGGCCTAATTTTTCGTAAAGATAATCAGTGAGGTTATAGGCTTCATCATCATAAAGAGGATATACAGCAAATAAGTATTTTTGGAATGGTTTGATCCATTCATAAACTCCCGTCACAGGCGCGAACCAAAAGACCTGGTTCTCCATTAAGTAGTCCCGTGCGGTCATTCCCGTTGCGACCCCAACCCCTCCTATAACAGTAAATACGCCAATATCCTCGACGAATTCCTTGGCAATGGCTTTGGTTTTTGCTGGCTGGTAAGTATCGTCTCGAAGATAATATTTGAATTTCCTTCCGTTAATCCCACCTTCTTCGTTAACAATTTTAAAAAGTAAATCTGTCCCTCGAGCAACAGCCCCCCAGGGAGCGGCTGGCCCTGTCTGGGGCCCCCACTGACCAACAAGGATCTCGGTGTCCGTCACACCGCGAACCTTTTGAGCTGAGGCTGGAACTGCGATTAAGGAAATTGTTATAAACAATAGTGATAGATAAATGGACATCTTTTTCAACATTTCTATTTTCCTCCTTTCTATAGCCTGCGTTATAAAAAAATCTTTTTAAATTGCGCAACCTGAAGGTTGCGGCTACTCTGTCACCTCCTTTTTGAATTTATTTTAAACTTTTTTCACATAGTGTCTTGCTAAGAGCCCACTGGGCCTGATGCACAGCATCAATATAATGATGATAAAAGCCACAACGGATTTAAATGCTAAAGAAACGTATCCACCGAACAGGTTTTCAATAATCCCTAACATCGCTCCCCCCACCGCAGTTCCTGGCAGACTGGTCATCCCTCCTAAGACTCCAGAGGCAAAGCCCTTCAAAAGAGGGTCCATCATCATGGGGGGATCGAGGACTCCAAGGGCAGCGATCAACATTCCAGCGACAGCTCCAACAATAGAACTGATGGCCCAGGTGAAAGAGAGGATCCATTTCGTTCGGATGCCCATGACCCGAGCCGCCAATTGATTCTGCTGAGTGGCCCTCATGGCAATTCCCAATTTGGTATAACGAAAAAAGAGGAATAGGATAAACATCAGAACGAGTGTGATGATGATGGTCCAGAAATTGATCTTGCTGATGAGTAAACCGCCAATATTATATGTCTCCCAGTTGGAGACAGGAAAGGGAAAAGACTTTTGATCCGGTCCCCATTTCCAACCTGCAAATCCCATCAGAATCATTTCAAAACCAAGGGTGATGATGATGAGTCCGATGACGGTTGGGTCTTTGGCCTGCCTCAAAAAGACAATTTCAAAGAAAATACCTAAAAGGATGGCAAACAGAAAGGTGAGGATGGCTGCCCAATGGAAGGGAACATGGTAAGCATCCAATAGCGTAAAGGCTACAAAGGTGCTGACCATGGCCATTTCCCCCTGGGCGAAGTTAAGGACCTCAGAACTTTTGTAGATGATGACCATGGCAATGGCCAGCAGGGCATAACAAGCTCCCACTGCCAAACCGCTCACAATCAATTGACCAAACATCGCTTTTCTCCGAAAAACTTGAATAAGGAATGGTGGAAGAATGGAATGATGGAATACTGGGTTTAAATTCTCTTTTTTTCAAATATTATGTGTTTTTCCCATTATTCCACTCTTCCATTATTCCAATATTCCATAAGTTTTTAGAAAGGCCATGTCTTCCAGTAGCGTTTCGTTCGAATCCAGAATCCAAATATCCCTAAGGGCTCAAAAAGAACGATCAAAATCATGATCAATCCATAAACGATGACAGCGACATTTGAAATCCCTGAGACACTCATGTATTTCTGCGAAAAAGTGACCAGGGCAGGTCCAATCGCTGGGATGTCCTGAATGGCCTGAAGTTTTATGTCAAGAAAGGTCATGAGAGCGGCTCCAGCAATAGAGCCCATGACGGATCCGAGACCTCCCACGACGACCATGGCAAGGAAGGTGATCGACATGATGAGATGAAAGCTCTCGGGATTGATAAAACCAAGGATAAAGGCGTAGAGGCCACCTCCAATACCTGTGTAAAAAGCGCTCACTGCGAAAGCGAGGGTTTTGTAATAGGTAAGGTTGACTCCCATCGCCTCAGCAGCGATATCGCTATCCCGGATGGCAATGAAAGCCCGCCCCACCCTGGTCTTGATCAATTTCACTGCCCCGATCGTCATCAGAACAGCGATGATCATGATCACGTAATAATAATGAATGTCCTTCATCGGGGTTCCAAAAAGATAGAGTTTTGGGGCTTGAAGCCCCATCCTTCCCCCGAAAAATTCCATATGTTTGATAATCGTCGTAATGGTCATCCCAAAACCAAGGGTGGCGATTGCGAGATAGGGACCCTTCAGACGAAGGGCTGGAAGTCCCAAAATAAATCCGAAGGCGGATGAGACGAACCCCCCAATGGGAAGGGCAATCCAGAGAGGAAAGCTCCACCTCAAGATGAGGATGACAGTTGTGAAGGCTCCGAGAGCAAAGAATCCGGCGTGGCCCATCGATATCTGACCCGTATATCCGACCAGGATATTCAGACCGATGGCCACGATGGCATGGATGGTGATGAGATTGACGATGTAGATGGTCATTCCTAAAAGGTGATATTTCTGAATGAGCCAGGGCAGGATGCCTAAAAAGATGAGAAATAAGATGGACCAAACGAGGATCGTTCCGCTTTTAAAGAGCTCAATATCCTCGTAATAGTCACGCTTTATGTCCATGGAAAATGCTGCTCCTTCACAGAAGACCCTTAAAGCGCGCGCATTGAATCATAACGAATTCCTGAAGTCTGGATTTTATCAGAGTACTATTATATTCGGAGGGTAACCATTGTCAATCTTTTTTT
>Ga0163209_1001375_pt1 | contig 10579 bp, 2 predicted proteins | sample Kivu_160m_FD_113538 | JGI IMG/M metagenome (GOLD analysis project Ga0163209, IMG submission 113538) | Freshwater microbial communities from Lake Kivu, Western Province, Rwanda to study Microbial Dark Matter (Phase II) - Kivu_160m | ecosystem: Environmental > Aquatic > Freshwater > Lake ... | reverse complement strand
TCCTATTATTGTTATTGCTATAAATCCGCCCGCGGGCGGATGAGAATCTTGAAGCAATCTACTTTCTTATCTATTGATTTTAATTGACAATATTGTCAGCCCTTAATAATTTAAGGCAAATTATGAAGCGGACTCTCTTTATCATCCCAGCGCTGATTATCTTCACTTTATTAGCCTTCCTTCCGGCAATATCCGGTGATAATTACCTCAATTCCTTCGACGGCGGCATTCATAATATGATTCTAACGCAGAACGCCGCCTTGACTTCCGGCATTGGCGTGTATGAAGCATCAGCCGGTATCGGTGTTACTACCTTGAGGCCCTCGCCCGCCTCTATTTATTGGAATCCAGCTGGCTTAGGTTTCTTAAAACGCGGCGGGATCTTACTGGAAGCTGTGCCCGGTTTCTCCTATTCACCCGATGTCTCGCAGGATATAAAAACTGAAACCGATAAGAATCTCGAGGATAATTTCCAGCTGAACCATCCGGTCTATGGTCCTTCCATAATCGTATATCCGGACTTTACTTTTGAAGGCGGTCAGAAGGCGCAAGCTGTTTCCGCCCTCGCTCTGGCGGTCCCCTATCGGAATTTCTTTTTAGGTTTCGCTTATTATCAAGCGTATGCGCTTAATGTAAATCTCATCAGCGCAGGCTTGGAAAATCTGATTACCTCACTTGAAGACGACCCCGCGGATAACGCTACCATTTTCACCCGCACCGACATTAACCTGCTGCTGGACTTGAAAGCCGACGCATACGCTTTCTCCTGCGGGAAAAGCATATCCAAAACCTCTGCCTTAGGCTTGACGGTCACCCGGCTGAACGCCAGCACAACCATCAATGGATTGCTGGCGCCGGAAGGAGTTTTCACCCGGCGGGGTATTGAGAAATCATTCAATAATCCGGCTGAAGGCTATAATAACGACTTTTATTCTTCTATGATCGGCTCTTTTGACGGCGGCGCGTGGGGTATTAAAGCCGGCTTTGCCTATCATCCTTCGGCTAATCTATCCGTGGATTTAGTTTACAGCCATTACGGTGATTTAACCCTGGATGGGGAAATGGAGATAATCCAATATTTCTATCCGGCGATGAATTTGAACGCTGATGAAGCCGCAGGAGAAGAAACCTTCAATATTAACAACATTGAAAATTTCGCTCAACCCACGGAAACTGTAGCCGCTGACAATGAGCCCGGGGATCAAATGACGATTAATCTCCCCTCTTCGATATCTTTTGGGCTTGCGTTCCGCCGCATCTCGTTTAGTTTAACTAAATACACAGGGGAATTAAGCTATAGCTTAGCTCTGGCCCGGGACGGAATTCCGGCAGCCTACTCCCGCGGCCTGAAACCGAATACTGGTTTCCTGCTGGGCTTCGATTTCAAATATATCCGGCTGAGTTTCGGCGGCATAACCGGCGAAGAAGTGATTTCCGGTTATAAAGATAAGGATGGCGTTCCTATAGAGCCTACCACCGGAATCATCATTCCCCGCTTTAGTCTGGGCACCGGTTTCCGCATCAATCAAGATTGGAAGATGGATATCCTTTTGCTTAGTATGCCGGACCTTTTCGGCTCCGTACTTAAACTCGGCGCAACATATACTTTTTAGCTGAGCGCATTTAGCAGTATTGACGATGAAGTGAGGCGCATCACCAAAGCTGCACAGCGCTGGCAGTCCACGGCACAGCGCTGCTTTTAACTTGTAAACTTGCCAACTTAAACACTTGAATACTTATTTCGACTTGCAACTTACTTTTTAATTAAGACTTAGAATATTCAGCTTATAAATAAAACAAGAGATATCTGGAGATATCGTGCTGAGAAGAAAATATATGATCTTTTTAGGCTTTGTGCTTTGCCTATTCGGCGTTTTAATACCATTGAAAGGACATTCGTATAATGAAGGATTGCTGACCAGTCAGGCTAATCTGGACGCTGGTATAACTTTAACCTTTGTCCCGGAAGCGCTTCTCAATCCCGGTCAAACTTATCATATATCCTGGACTCCCACCACAGTTCAGGCGACCGTGCGCTATGGTTACAATCCCGGCGGCGCTATTCCCGCCAATTATCCCTTCAGTATAGTCACGCCCGCTAATTCCAACGGCACTTGGAATTTCGACCCCGCCGTGCTCCCCGCAGGTCTCCTCTATGTTATGCTCACTAATTCCGCCAACACCCTCACCTCCATAGAATTCATCTTAATCCGTGAATCTACTTCCGCCGTTTCCATGATTGCTCCGCAATCGAATATCAACTTGGCTACCGGCATTCCTACCACCACGCCCACTTTCTCCTGGAATTCCAATCCCAATGTGAATTATTACCATTTAATCTTGTCAGACCAGGCGTTTGAAGTGGAGACGGATCCTATAACCGGTGAATTGTCCACTACTGGAGCCAATATCATCTGGCAGGTAATCACTCCCGGCACTTCCATCGATTATGGGCAACCCGACCCTTCCAATTATTTTACTAATATCAATATTCCTCCCTTGATCGGAGATTTGACTGGTTTAAACCGTCCTACCTACAACTGGGTGGTACTTAATAATTACAATGGTACACCCGCCACCTCCTCGGATGTGGTCGGTGAGTTGAAAGCGTTTGAAGTGGCGGTTCAACCTCCTTTTGCTTCACCTATTCTGTTGGAACCGGACAGCGGGGAGGTGATTTCCAGCAATACAATTATATTCGAGTGGACTTCTATTACTCAAGCATCCAGTTATCATGTTTATTTGACGAAAGAAGAGATCGATCCGGAAGGAACCAGTTCGGTTTATACGCCTGTTTGGTATGTGCAGTCGACCATCAATGCGGCGGAATGCCCCGCCGGTAACTTGTTGAACACCGGCAATTACCGTTGGAAAGTTATAGCTGAAGACAATCAGGGGCAGGGGACGATGTCGATCCCTTCTGATTTTGTTTATACTACAGCTTCAGTGCTAGCTAAGTTTTATGTAAAAACTACAGCGAATATTCCCATTCAGGGCACACAAATTGATTTCCTCCCGATTGAAGGGCCCAGCCTCCCGGCTACCCTGACCGATCAGGGTGGGTATGCAGAGCGAGTGATACCTTATGGAACATATATACTCGAATTATCCAAGACGGGATTTGTTACTACTCAGACACCTCAGCTTGTTATTGACAGTCCGGCCGACACCATTCCTAATAACTACCAAATGCTTGCTGCCAGCGCTGCTGCCTCAGGCACCGTGGTGAATAATCAGGGCACACTTGTTACTTTCGCTACTGTTACGGCAACCAGAACAAGTACAGGAGAAGAATTTACTGCAGAGACCAACAATAATGGCTATTACGCTTTTGAACTTTCTCCCGGCACTTATCAATTCCAGGCTTCCAAGACCGGTTATACCTCTTCCGCTATCCGCACCGTAGCAATCCAAGTGGAGCAGAATGTCAACATCAACAATTATGGCGGGCCTCTTCAGCTTACCATCAACCTTTATTCTTTGGACGGTTATGTCGTCAATCCCGGCGGCGAACCTATTTCGTTAGCTAATGTTATCTGCACCAGCGGCGCTACCACCTATGAATATACCACTGGTGATAATGGTTATTACGACATCGATGTCGGCCCGGGCACTTGGACTTTAACCGCCAGCAAACCCGCCTTCTGGCTTAGCACAACCCTACCGCCTATTCAGGTGATTAATACCGGTTCCACTCATAATATTACTTTGACTCCCTCCGCCAATATTATTTCGGGAGTAGTTTATAAAGGCGCAGTGCTGGCGAACAATGACGCTGTAGTCAAAGCCATTCCCGCCGCGGGTCAAATCGAAGAGACGGTGGTAAATCAGCAGGGCAATTATCAACTGTCCCTCGCCAGCGGTAATTACCAGGTCAACGCCTATTTGACAGGTTACACCTCACCCACGCCGGTCAATCTCACCTTAGAAGTGGGACAGACCGTCTCCGGGGTTAACCTCGTCCTCACACCTAATCCCTCATATATCAGCGGCAAAGTTACCTATGATGGGGTGCAGCCGGTCTCCGGGGCTACTGTTACTTCCGGCAGTGTTACCGCTACCACTAATGCCCAGGGTAATTATACATTGAATGTCGCCGCCGGTCTCCATACTGTAAACGCTTCTAAAACCGGTTATGTTACCGCTTCCAGTCCCCAGGTCAATGTCGCCGCCGGTCAAACTTTATCCAACATCAATATCACCATTACCCCCAACGCCTCCACCATCAACGGCACGGTTGGCTCCAGCGGTCAGGCGGTCTATCAAGCCGCGGTTACCGCGCGTAAAACTACCACCAATGCCATCAGCACCCTGCAAACCTTGCAGAACGGCACCTATTCATTTGGCCTTTCCTTCGGTACTTACTGGGTAAAAGCCTCGAAAACAGGTATGATCGCCATTGCGCCGGAATCACTCCAAGTTGTCATCAATCCCGGCGCTACCGTCAACAACATCGATTTCAACCTCATACCTAATATCGGCAATATTTCCGGCAGCGTTTTATATAATAATCAGGCGGTTCCCTCCGCTCAAGTCACTCTCGTTTCCACGACTAACGCAACTGTTACTTTTAATACTCAAAGTAATTACTACGGTATTTTTAATGTTGCGGTAACGCCCGGTCATCAATACAGCCTTTCCGTATCCAAAACGGGTTATGTGCCCGCCAGCGACACTTCCGCCACCGTGCAGCCAAGTACTACTCAGGATTTCACTTTCAACTTGACCCAGCTGCAGTGTCAGATTACCGGCAAGGTCTATGCTCTGCCGGGAAATACCTTCCTCAGCGGTGCGACTGTTACTGCGGTCAGCACCACCACCGGCGCTACTTATACCGCTACGGCTAACAATGTCGGTACTTATTCACTTAATGTCAACGCCGGCGCATATCAGATTACCGCATCCAAAGCCGGCTATACTTCAATCCAGCAAAGCACTTCCGTAACCGCTGGGCAGACTTTATCCAATTATCACTTCTATCTCCAACCCAACTATGCCGGATTGCAGGGATTCATCAAACAGTCATCAAATCAGCAGCCTATTGCCAACGCGTTAGTTACCGTTACCGAAGTCAACACTCAAACCGGCGCTTCCATTCAGACCGACGCTACCGGCTTTTACAGCTTCACACAACTGTTCCAAGGTTCTTATAATATCACGGTAACTCATTCTCAATATCAAACCGGTCAGGTAAACGGCTTAATCCTCCTTGGCGGCGCTACTACCACCCAGAATATCAATTTGACTGCATTGAATGGATCCATGGCTGGCACTGTGGTAAATTTCTACAATCAGGGACTAAGTGGAGTTACCATCACAGCTCAAAGATCCGCCGGAGGCAGCTACACCGCTCAAACCGCTTCTAACGGAACCTATACCCTGTCCAATCTCCCTTCCGGCACATATAACCTGACCGCGGCGAAAACCGGCTACACCGTCGACGATACTCTTAATATCTCGCTCTCTGCCGGTCAAGCTAAAACAGGCATCAATTTCCAAATTATCGCTAATACCGGCATCATTGTCGGCAAAGTCAACTCCACTCAAGGGATTGGTTTGACCGGAGTGCAGGTCAACGCTTCCGACGGTCAAGGAAATTTCGGCTCCGCCACCACCAACTCCGCCGGTAATTACACCATAAACGACCTATATACCCAATCGCAATTTACCCTGACCGCTGCCTTAAGCGGATATTCCGTTTATACTCAACCTGGCACGGTTCAAGCCAAGACTACCAATCCCGACAGCGGCAATTTCGTTATGCTGCCCAATAACCTCTCCATCTCCGGCATAGTTACTAATCAAGAAGGAACGGTAAAAGCCAGCATTCCAGTGCAAGCCGTCGCCGGCAGCACTACCCTCAATGCCACCACCAATACCAATGGTTATTATTCCATTGCCAACGCCGCGCCGCAGACGACCTATACTGTCCGCACCAACACCTACAGCCAAACTTTGAATAATGTGTCCAAAGACACTACCGTCGGCACCATTCCCCTCACCAATGTCGGGCTTATGATGCAGGAACATTCCTCCACACTTTCAGGCTATGTCAGAGACAATCTGAATCAGCCGATGGTCAATGTGCAGGTCAAGGCGAAAAGAACTACCAGCACGACTACTCATACAACTAATACCGGCGTCGATGGGGAATGGAGTCTAACTAATCTGTTCGATGGGACTTGGAAAATCTGGACCTCCGAAATCGGCTTTAGTGTTGCGCCGGATACCATTACTCGGCCTTTGGCGGTTAATCAGACCTCCACCAATAACAACTTTACTATGACGGAGATTAAAATCTCCATCAGCGGCACCGTGCGTAACAATGCTGTTCCACCTCAACCGATGCCCGATGTCAAAGTCAAAGCCTGGTCCGCCCAGGGAACCGATTCCGTTTACACCAACGCCTCCGGCCTCTATACTTTCACCAATAAAACCGCTAATATCAATTACCAGATCAGCACTGCGCTCCCGCCGGAACAGTATGAAAACGCCAATCAAAACTTAGTTGCCGGTATCGTTAATGTTACTAGCTTCGACCTGAGTGTTACCGTCCATAACGCTTCCATTACAGCCGATATTATCGACACTGAAGGTAATCCAGTAAACGGAGTAACTATAGGTCTTTTAGGTATATCTCCGCTGATTTATGATTCTGTCTTAGTAACCACCGGCAATACTTTCACTTTCAATTATTTGTACGCCGGTAATTATACCTTAAGCGTGGATAAATCTGGTTATCAACACTTCGATACTCCGGTGACGCTGGCAATGTCTCAGAATCTAAATCTGGGTACGATAGAACTTCAAGCGGTAACTAACGCAGTGTACGGTGTCCTTACCAATGGCATTGTCAATATTCCCATGCGCAATGTAGTAGTTACGGTTACCAATGTTAATACTAGTCAGACTTATGGCGATACTACTACCAACGCCGGAGCTTATCAGGTCGATAGTTTGAGTACCGTCCCGCCCAATAATATTTACTTCCTAAAAATGGTGAAGAAAGGATATCCGGACAGCACCAGCGCTTATTTCACTTTAACCGAATCGACAGAAAAGAACTTTACTTTATATCCCTATCCCAATAGCATTTACGGCAGCGTCAGAAACGAATTAGGTATCGGCGAAGCCAGTGCTATCGTGCGGGCGGATAAATTCGGCGCCGCTGTTTCTTATGACACCACCAATTACTTCGGCGATTACTCCTTCAATCCAATGCTCCCCGGCAGCTACCAGCTGCATGCGGATAAGCCACCGCTGGACAGCTACTTTGATAATGTAACTCTCACCGCCGGCGGTTCTGTTCGTCAAATTTTGACTGTACTTTCTACCGCTAAGATTTACGGCACGGTGACTTATAATGCTCAAATTGCTCCGGGTTCAGCTACCGTTACCGCTTATAATACCATTAGCACCAATCTCTTTACCCAGCAGACCGGCGCCGGTGATTCTTCCTTCTATTTCTCCGGGCTGAGAGCCAATCCGTTCTCGGTAACGGCAACAATTCAGGGTTTTGATGTATTGAATTCGCCCCAAATGCTTACTCCCACCCTGGGTGAAACCGATACCATAGAATTCATCCTTTCCGGCGCCCAGAATGCTTTGAGCGGTTTCGTCTTGGATTCCACTGGTTTATCGTCCGTCGCCGAAGCTAATGTTTATCTCTATAAAGCCGGTGAACTGGATACTGCATACACTACTACTTCCACCAACGGCGCCTATTCTTTCGGCAATTTGGACGATGGTAATTATACCGTCTGGACGGAAAAATCAGGTTTCAACACCACTGCTCTCTCCAGCGCCGTCTTGGATATCGGCGGCAATATCCCGCAGCAGCAAGATTTATGGCTGCGCAGTATCCCCGGTTCCATAGGCGGCAGGGCGATTTATGTTACCACCAGCGGGGGGCTGCCCGGTGCTGAAATAGTTTTAACTAAAGAAGACGGTACCTATGATTCCACTATTGTAACTTTATCCGATGGGAATTTCCTTTTCACCGAACTTACACCGGGGACCTACGAACTGACCGCTTCTAAAAGCGGATTCAGCGTCCAGCCGGGAAGCTATTTGATTGGCTTAGCCATCAACCAATCCGTGGGCGGCAAAGATTTCTATTTCTCCGCCGATATTGATTCCTTCGATATATACGGCTATGTCACGCATGGCGTTCAGGCGGTGCAAAGCGCATCCGTCATCTGCCGTTCCCTGCTTTATCCTTCGCAGATAGATACACTGATCACCGATGCCGCCGGATATTACCGCTTCATTGACTGGCCGGCGCCGGACCAGATTCAACTCCGCGCGGTTAAAGCCGGTTATACCGATCAAGTATCACCGCCTATCGATTTAGCCACCGGCGATGTGCAGAAAGATTTCGATTTCCCCGCCGGACAGATCAAATTCTTCCTTACTTCCGATGGTGAAAGTCCCCTGGCGAATGTTCAAGTTACTGTATATAATCAAATCTTAGGCTACAGCGCCACTTTTACCACCGACACTACCGGCATCGTTCAAACCGAAGATAATCTGGTGGGAGATGACGCCTCGCCCGTCCCCTATTCCATTACTGTTACCCATTACATCACCGGGTATCTCACGCTTCAAACCTATTTTGACTCTCTGAGCTATAATGAAGTTATATCCGACACCATTATCCTTGGCATTGATTACAGCGCTGTCCCATCAGCCCAGGTTCAGACTCCGGTTACCGTATCTGCTCAGGTCGCTAACGATTTGGTGAATCATCCTTTAGGCTTCGATTTTACCCTTTTCTATAAGGGTGTCGGCCGCTCGACTTATGATGAAGTTGAAATGAGTCCTTTGACAGTCGCCAATGCCGCCAGCGCTGTCCCAAGCGTAATAAATCCCATTCCGGTATCTAATTCCGCTCCTCCCGGCAAGCAAAAATCCTCATCGGTCACCGTATTAGCCGATAATCCTCCGGCTGCGGCAAGCGGCGGTAATCCGCCTGCTGGAAACTCCGATCAAGGATTCACCACTTTCATCGGAGTTATTCCTGGTCAGGAGGAATCTGGTACTGTCTTGTATTATTTGGAAGCTTCCGTCGGCGGGCGCATCTACACCAACTCTGCTCAGCAGGGCAGTCTGACCATCACTTCCAACGGTGTACTTGCCACTTTGCAGCTTCAACCTTTGACCAGCGCTTTGCAATGGAATTATCCTATTACCTTAAGCATCCAGACATTCGATGACGCTTACAATCTCTTAAACGATTCGCTGTCGTCGGCCGGCGTTGTCTGGACTTATTGGGATGTCAGCGATACCGCCGGCACACTGGGAACACTGACGCCAATTTATACTGCTACCGCCATCGATTCCGCCGCCTTGTCCGCTGTATACCTTGGCTCGGATACTGGGATAGTGAACATCAAAGTTCAAGTTTCAAAAGGCGCGGTTACCTTGGCGCAAATCGCCACTATCACCATAGAAAACCGCATACTTGACAGCCTGTCCATCGCCGATAATATCGTCGGCACCACTATCGCCAATACCGACAGCGTTACCTTCACCGTCAATGCTTTTGATATTAACGGTATAACCATGATAATCGTGCCGGTATGGACTATTCAGCCCTCAGGTATGGGTTCGGTTACCGTTACTGCACAAAACAGAATCAAGTTTAAACCTTATCCCGGCATCGTCGGTCAGGTGTTCATCAGCGTTATTGATTCTATTACCGGATTATCGACTGCCTATAATGAACTGCCGACGACAAATGCCAGCGAGCGGGGTTTATTCATCGGTCAAAATGTGGTCAGCACTGCCAGCGTTACCGTATATGATTCCGCCGGATTTTCTTTATCCATTCCTCAGGGCGCTGTGCCTGCGGGCAATACCATATTAATCACATTAAAGCGGCCGGAAGTGCCTCAAGTTAAAAAGAATTCCCGGGCTTACGAAATCCATGGTGACAGCTATGACCTTACTTCTTCCGGTGAATTCTCCGCCGAGGTTACCAGCGGCAGCCTGCCACTTACACTTACACTGGCTATCCCCGAAGAAGCTAAGCGTCTGCATACCGTCATCGGCAGGTGGGATGAAGTTAGTCTGGGATGGATAAACCTTGGCGGCGTAGTCAATCCCGGCGGCACTGCTATTACCACCGATATCAATGGCTTCTCCGATTATGTCGTGATGGGTGAATCCAAACCGCTGGGCATCGAAAATCTGGAATTCCATCCTAATCCGTTTTCGCCTAATACGAATAAGAAACTTCAGATTGAATTTACTTTGAATTCACAGAACGACGCCACCCCGGAAGTATCAACTAAAATCTTCAATATGCGGGGCGACTTGGTCCGTACTATATTGGAACGAGTGCCTATGCAAAAGGGCCCGCATGTTTATTCCAGCGGTGTTTTCCAGCAGGGCGCTGACGGTGGTGCCATCGAATGGGATGGCTTGACTGAAACCGGATTGATGGCGCGTAATGGCCGGTATGTCGTCTATATTAAAGTGGAAGACCCCACTGGCAGCAAGGAAAAAGTAGGTACTATAGTATTGGTGAAGTAAGTCAATAATTTGCAACTTGTTTTTAAACCTTACAGTTTATAAT
>Ga0163209_1001374_pt1 | contig 10579 bp, 15 predicted proteins | sample Kivu_160m_FD_113538 | JGI IMG/M metagenome (GOLD analysis project Ga0163209, IMG submission 113538) | Freshwater microbial communities from Lake Kivu, Western Province, Rwanda to study Microbial Dark Matter (Phase II) - Kivu_160m | ecosystem: Environmental > Aquatic > Freshwater > Lake ... | reverse complement strand
GCATAGAGGTTACTCCGGGGGAGTCTGTGAAGGCGAAAATTGCTCTGCCTTCCATGAGTAAGCCAGAAGAAGAGATTGTGTATCAAACATTGGTATGATCATGGCGAAGACCATGGCCAGCATCATCATCGGCAGTATCGCGTTCAGGAGATCGCTGATGTTGAGCTGCTGGGTGTAGGTCGTTGCCGGGCTGTAAACCTGAGCCGGGCTGTAGACCTGCTGCGGGGATACCGGGGAAAATACTTGCTGTGCTTTTATCATTGTTTCCTCCTTGTTAGTCCTGTTTGCATAAGTCTCTTTGCGTTCCTCTCCGTGTGCTCGATGTCGCCCAAGAGGCAGGTAGACTTTGTGGGATGTCATTGCTCAGCGCCGCCACATCTGTCCTCGCCTTCATCGCTGCCATGTCGGTTACGCCACCGAGGCTGGAGTTCAGGCACCAAACATGGCTTCACGGAACTCGGTGAGCCAGACCTTGCCCTTGCCCTCGACGCCGGCCTGATAGCCCTTGATTCTGGAGTCCTTGACCGCGGCTCCGGGCGGAGCTATTCTCTGCAGGCCGTGGCGATAGGCATCGCCGGTTGCTTTTCTTTGGTACTTCTCCGGAGCTTCTTTCTCCAGATCAGCCCAGCTTGCGTATTTGGCCATACTTGCGCACCTCCTTGTTTTTTCGGGGGCGCAACCCGACCGAAAAAAGGAAAGGGGTAGCCAGACCTCTTCCGGTCGGATTGCTACCCCTTTCGACTGCAGGTTTACCGAAAAGAAAAGGCTGGTAGGCCGAAATCCTTTCGGTAAACCTACCAGCCTTCTAAGTTGTTAACTTCAGAGCCTAGGGCTTCGACTCGAACATCGCCTTCTCCCAGTTGCGCCATTTCTTCGCCTGGGCTAGCGCGTAGTTTTGAGCCGATTTCTTTGCCCATCTCCGGAGCTGTGGCGGCAGCTCGTCGGGCTCCGGGTCTACATTACCAGCATCTAAAACGGCCGTCAATTTGTCATGACCAACTCCAAGATTCAATGAGAGATTTGTCTTCGGCCGCCGTGACTCGTATAGACCCCTGGCCGCTGCGGCGACCATCAGCACCTTGGACAGCTCCAGCCAGTTAATCGACATCTACGATCTTGCCCTTCATGTTGAAGTAGATGTGGAACTGTGAGCAGAGCTGATTGGTGAGGCCGTCGATGAATTCGGCCAGCTGGCCCTTGGCCCACTCGTCCTTGGGGATGAGCTTGAACTCTATCTTGCCGTCCTGCCGGCTCTTGACCACCTCCATGGTGAAGTGGTCGCCGACCTGCTTAGCTTTTTCCAGCGCCTCCTGGTTGATGCCGAAAACCATGTTAAGCTCCTTTCTGTTTTTTCTCCACGGTAAATCCCAGGGGTGTCTCCGTATCGCCACCCGGGAACAGCTTGCCCATCAGCCGGCTCAGCGTGCTCTCCATGACTCGGGCGAACATGCCCTCCATCGGCGACGGTGTTGAAGCGATGTCGGGCTTCTTCTGTTCGAAGTAGGCGGCGACCTGGGCCGCCGTTTCCCTGGCCGCTTCCTGGGCGGCTACCTGCGCCGCCTGCCCCTCGGCCTGCCGCATTTCCTGTGCCATCTTGATGATAGGCATGGCCTGTTCGATGCCCATCTTGGACAGCTCCTGCGCTATCCTGACACCGATAAGTATCGACTTCATGCCGTACTCAACGCCGGAGTCGAACACCTCTCTGTTGCCGTCGGTCACCTCGGGCAAATTTAGTGTTCTTATCAGGTTCTCCACGGGCAGCGGCTTAATTGAGACGATGTCTTTTGTCTGTGTCGCTATGTCCTTGGCGTCAGGATGCTCGAGGCGCATGTGGCCCGACAGGCCCTGAGGGTCTTTAAGCTCCTTGCCGCAGATGTCACATTTGACCATTTCAACTCCCTCCAGTGCTAATGTGAGTGCTAGCTTCGACTTCAGCGCTGAGCGCTCAGTGGACAGGGGAGGGGTCACCCCGCCATCTATGATAGACCGTATTTCCAGCCAGTCAATTTGTCATGACAACCCCTGGCCGAAGCGGTTCAGCACCGCGATGAGCCTGTCGACATCGTCTTTGTTGGAAGCAAGTCGGGCTATCCTCACCGCCTGCCTGGGATCAGGAAATGACGATTTGAGTTGCCACACCCTGCCGGCGATATATTCGGCCAAGGCCGGCTCGACTCCCTCTCTTTTGGCCAGTATGTTGGTGGTCACGGTGGCGAACTCGGCCTTCTCGTAAGGAGGGAATCGCAGCACCATGAACCTGGAGATAAGCTCCGCCGGCATGTTGAGGCTGTTGGAGGCAGCGAATATCTTCGTCTCCAGCTTAACCTCGCGCCGGTTAGCGTGCTTGGCCTGGCTGACGATGCCGGTCTCGGCCAGCGACAGCAGTATGGCGATGTCCTTAGTGCCGATCCGGTCTATCTCATCAACCAGTAAAAGTTTTGGCTCCATATCAAAGAGGATGTCGGCGATGCCGGCCTTGCTCGCCTGGCTTCCCAGAATGTAAACGGCACCGATCTTCGACAGCTCTATCAGGAACATGGTCTTGGCGCTGGAGGGAACGCCGGTAAAGAGCATGTGCACCGGCTTATCAGCCCTGAGCACACGGCGCACCAGCTCCTTGATCTCTTCGTATCCCTCTATCGGACTGAACAGGTCGTCGGGGATCTCCAGAGGCTTTATGTCTTTTAGTAACTCTACCGGCTCGGTTTCCAGAGCCAGCGCCTTACCCTTCTCCGTTAGCCTGTACCCGGTGTAGGAGTTGGAGGAGAAGGTGACCTCGATCAGACCCTCAATCACCAGCCGGTTCAGTGTCGACGGCCAGATTCTAACCTGACGCCAGGACCAGCCCAGCGAGTACTCCGTCTCCGGGGTGCTCTGCTCGAAGTCGGCTATCTCTCTCAGTGTCTGCACGTCTTCGGGCTTCATCTCCAGCCTCTCTCACGGCCGATCTGCTCGTAGCTCACATTGACCAGCGTAAACAGGAACTCGGTGCCCCGGCAGCCGCTGGTGTCCGGGTGCAGTATCCTGGCCAACTCCCTGAACCGCCGCTTAACATCGTCGTCGGAGCAATCCCTGGCCAGACCCAAAATCATATAGACGTCCAAGCCTTGTCCACCAGATGTCCATAACAGCTTGGAAGGGTCGACGGACCTGCTCATTACCTCCCTGACATACTCGGCCAGTCCGTCCTGGAAGTCTTTTATGATCTTATCGAGCATGCTGTTGAGCGGATGACTCACAGCTTCGCCTCCTCCCACAGCCGGCGCTTACCCGGATGTCCCAGGTAGCGTACAGCCCGTCTCACCTCCAGCCTGGCCAACTCCTTGGACACGCCCATCCTGCCGTCGCTCCGGCGGAGCTGTCGGCTAAGTTTCTCGAAGCTGAGGGATGATCCTTCAAATCCGAACCTAAGCTTCACCGCCAGCTGCTGCCTCTTCGGCAAGCGGTTTACAATGGCCAGCACTTTGTCGTCGTCGAGCCGGGGAAGACCGTAGACGCCGAAGACCTCGACCCAAAGCCTCTGGCCCGGCGTCAGCTTCTGCCATAGCCTGTCCATCCTGTTCATGACACAATCACCTCCCTTGCCCTGTACTTGCGCCGGTACATGACCACACGACCGCATATGTTATCGAACATCTCCAGGCATTCGCCGAGATAGGTGCAGGAGTCGCACCTTACTGTCCTCGGCCGGCTGTCATCGGCGCACCTGTCCAGGATATTGACCAGCTTCTCAAACCTGCCTCGGGGTATGGTATCGCCGTTATCCAGCTCGAACCTTCGCAGCGTCTTGATGCCTGGAGGTATCCTTAGCTGTTCCGTTTCCTGTTGCTTAGGCATCAGATGAGGCTCCATGTTGTAACAGCCATTCTCTTATCACCGGTGGGTGCCTCGGATTGATGTCGCTGTTTGTCAGCAGCCGCTCCAGGTCCAGGCAGTTCTCGCTGGGGCCCAAGTGTATGACCGGTCTGCCCGCCTTCGTCCAGACATCCAGCGCTTGATAAATGCTCATACCCAGCGCCTGTGATAGCTCATGCTCCCTATCCTCTAGGGAAACCTTCGAAACCTTCGTATCCTTCGGCTCGAACGTGGCCTTGAGTGCGAAGGTTTTGGCGAAGGTTTCAGCCGGAGCCGTAGAATCCTTCGAGGAAACCTTCGAGTCTGGCTCCATAGCTGGGGCGAAGGTTTCGAAGCATTCGAAGGTTTTTTGTTGGGATAAGGTAGCGAGGTTGTGCAGGCCGTAGACCGAGACCAGCCTGGCCACGCGCTCCTCATCCCAGCATATCAACGCCCGCCGGCTGGCCGGGTCTTTGCGCTTTTCGAAGCCGAGCTTTGCCGTCAGCCTGCCCACCTTCTGAGCGGTCAGCTCCGGGGCTTCATCGTCTAATTCGCTGACCCTGCCAGCTATGCTCTTGGCCGACAGCTCCTCGCCTTCACTGTGTAGCTCTATTATGGCCACCAGCACCCGGCCCGCGGCGCTCTCCCGGCGCCTGACAAAGAGCCTCTCCTGCAGCCGGTGTATGAAGGTGGCCAGACTGTGCACCATGGAGGCATCGCCGTTAAGCATCACCTTCAGGGGAATCAGTATCTCCTGTAGCCTGGGCTGCAGGTCGGGCTCGATCAGCTCGTTGCCGAACGTCCTGCCTTTTAGCTTGAGCAGATTGGCCAGCCTGAAGGTCAGCAGCTGCGAGCGCAGATGATTTACCTCGGACTCAAATGAGGGAGGCAGCACCCTGGGGATCTCCTGACGCGTGAGCGGCATCATCTCGGTGGTGAGGCAGCGGCTCTCCAGGGCCTCGTCTCTGAACTGTGACCGGGTGGCGATGAGCTTGGGGCCGAAGACCTGGTAGCCGTGGGGATACCACTTGCCATCCTCTTTCTCTGCCCTGAGCACAGGAAAGCCGGGTCGGTAGCCGTTGTTGAGTATCTTGACCATCTCCACCCAGGCCGACGAGTCCTTGAAATCGGCCTCGTCGAGGACCAGGGTGCCCTGGAACTTGTCCAGTATGCGGAATATGGGCGATGGGGTCGTGGCACCCGAGGCGAAGATGGGACGAAAGCAGACCGAGCCGACCACCTGCAGGAACCTGGTCTTGCCCGAGCCCCAGTCTCCAATGACTCTGAGATAAGGAATGGAAGGGGCGAACTCGTAGACCCAGGTTACCAGCACGTAAAGCGTGGCTATGTCCTCGAAATCGGCCGGCAACTCGATGTAGCGGTGAATAAAATCCTTGATTTGCTTGAACAGTAAAAGCTGTGAGTCATAGGGGCTGGCAGTAGCGGCGAAGTGGATTACCTGTCCTACCAGCGGATCCTTGGTGGGTACATAGGTGGCTCCGTTTATTTGGAATGACGGCGCTTTTCTGACGGAACCGTTAACTATAACGACGAAGGTGCGCTCTGTATTTTCACCAATCACCATCTCGCCCACGGTGCCGTCTGCTAAGACAAAGCCCGGCACCGGAAGCTCGCGCTCCAGGCTCTCACCTTCTGTGGCCGCTTCGACAGCGAGTTTAATAGCGTCATCAAGGGGATGCTTGAGGAGGTAGTCGTCTATACCCGTCTTGGCGTCTCCGTCTTGCGGCAGGTTGGCGATCCAGACCTTCGCCCCTCGACGGCGAAGATGTTCCGTTAAACGCTCCAGGGCTTGCCGAACCGGTGCCTTGGTAGCAACATCCGAGTCGAAGGCGAGGTAAACCGTTCTTCCTTTAAGTGCGATACGGTCCCAGTCGGCCAGCAAGACCACGCCGCCGAGCTCGTTTTTGCCCTTGAAACCCCAGACCCCGGTCAGCGATACGGCGCAGGATTCTTTAGAGGCCAGGGCATCGGCCTTCTTGCTGCCTTCGGTGATCCACAGAGGGACATGGGGGTCGCTGAGCATCTTATGGCACCGCGGCGGGCAGTCGAGCCTGATGCTTGAGCCGAGCGGACTCTCATACTTAATGGGTCTGCTTTTCTGGTTGAACCTCGGATGGTCGGGGCGGTACTGATAGCCTTCCTGTTTTCCGTCTACGGTCCATAAGGGGATTAAGATGCCTGGAGTGCGCTGCTGCGACCTGGAGAAGCCCAGACTGCCAAGGTCGGTCTTGCCCATGATGGTCTTGTATCCTCGCTCCAGTATGACTTCGGGGCTGATGCCGCTGCCGTCATGCAGGTGACAGAAATGGCTCTCCAATAGATCTGGGGCTGAATCGGAAAAGATAGAACCGCCCATAGTTGTCTCTATTTCAGACTCTTCTTTTAAATGGCCAGTGGTTCGCTGGTACCTGTCAGCTGCCTTTTGCATCAGCGTTGTCTTGTCCGGTCTGAGCAACACTGCTGGATCCGGCACACGATTTATTGCCGCAGCCCGCCTTAGATTTTGGACATCCATGTTTCAGGTAAGCACAGGCAATCATTTTGGCAAGCAGTCTCAAGCTGTTTAGCCTGATTTCATCGGGGTTTGGCGTCGTCATTTATTTTGTCGTCTTCAATGATGGTGAACAGTTCGTTAAAGTCATAGCGTCGGAAATAGCGGCAAATCCTTCGTCTCATCTTCGGTGAAATATATCTGCCGCCGTTCATTATCTGGGACATGTAGGCGGTGGATATCCTAAGCCTCCTGGCCAGCCCGTTCTGGGAAATATTCCTCCTCGCCAGCACCTTTTCCATAAATTCCCGGTTAAGCATAATCTTGAGCATACTTACTCCAGAGGGCGTATTGCTTACAATAGTATACTTATATGATGGTGAAATTGTCAAACCGATTTTGTCACGTCAGATAGCAATTTGCTAGCTAAGGTGCTTGCAAAAGTTTACAAACTGTGATATTATAGGTTCAGGAGGTGACGATGGACGACTTCGGTGCTTACTTGAGGAGGCTAAGGCAAGAGCAGAAGCTGACCTTAAGGGAAGTAGAAGAGATGGCCGGAGTATCTAACTCCTACCTAACGCTGATTGAGAGAGGTCTAAGGAAGCCGCCCGGGGCTGACGTTTTGAAGAAACTGGCTCCAGTGTATAATGTGCCGGTTAGGGACCTGCTCAGGGCGGCTGGCTATCTTGCAGAAGAGAACAGGGAGATCAGCGAGGATGAGGAGATAGAGATGGCCTTCCAGTTCGTCATGAACGATCCCAGATACAGGTCAGGCACCAGGCTGAAGAACGGTGAGCTGTCTCTTAACGTGAAAAGGTTTATCGTCGAGATGTATGAGAAAGCCACTGGAAAAAAGCTACTCACTTAATCTCTTCAAGAGTTGGGTATGGTGGACAGTAATAAGCTTCGTCTGTTCTGTGAGCATATTCTCGAGAAGCATCAGAGTCTGGATGATGTCACCAGTGAGATGTTGGCAGACGAGTTTAGGGATATGTTCTTGAATAATATACCGGTTAGCCCAAAGATGCTCGAGGTTGTAGCCGAGTCTCTAGGAATAAAGGTCTCGGCAGGACCGACGCCCAAAGGAATCCGTGGCTATAACGACATATACGACGGCAAGATGAATATCTACTATAAGAACGACGATTGTCGCAGCGGCAAAGAGAACACCATCCTCCATGAAATCAGAGAGCTGATGGAACACGTGTTCAGTGATATATGCCCTGATTATCAGCCGCTGAGGACTTTGGCAGTGCATAATGCCGCTAACAGGTTTGCCGCAGCCGTTCTCTTACCTCGCGAGGAGTTCCGAAATAAGGTCTATAAGACTGGTTTTGATGTTGTCGCTCTGGGTGAACTGTACTGGAAGAGCTGTGCACAGATAATCATCCGTATCGCCGAAGTGTTTCAAGGTGATATGTTCTACTTTGGGGCGCTGTATGAACCTTTTAGAATCGTCCATCCTGACTACCGGGTGACCTATTGGTCGGCTAGTTCCAATGAAGACCATCAATCCCTGGCCGGGCAACTGTTTCCCAGGAAAGGAAGGAGCGCCATGCGTGGTTCACTTGTCGACGAGGCTGTTCAGCGCAGGGTACCCTGCCTGGTGGAGCGAATAATCACAGCCGATACAGAAAATATTGGGCAACTTACCGCGATAGCCCGACCTGTTATATTTGGAGACACCATATATAGGGTGCCAATTGTTGCAGTTCTACGTCAGGACAGGGATGTCATTCAACCTCAGATTGACAGAGTTTATCCGGAGGTCTTACCGGATTTTTTCCAGCACCTCTGAATAAAGGGAAAGGATAAGACGATGGAACAAAAAAGGGTAGCTACTTACGCCAGGGTATCATCCGAAAAGCAAGATATCGATCTCTCTATTTCGGCACAATTAAAAGCATTAAGGGAATATGCCTCACGCAATAACCACATCGTAATGAAGGAGTATGTTGACGAAGCAGAGAGTGGCCGTTCCATAGACAGGCCGGGCTTTAAGCAGATGATTACTGCTGCCAGGCAGAAGCCAGCTCCCTTTGAGGCGATTCTGGTGTGGAAGTTATCCAGATTTGCTCGCAACAGGGAAGACTCTATTATCTATAAATCCCTACTCAGAAAGCATGGCATCCAGGTAATCTCCATCAATGAGCCACTGGAAGACACCCCTTCAGGTAGATTACTGGAAGGGATAATCGAAGTCATTGATGAATTCTACTCTGCTAACCTTTCCCAGGATGTAATCAGAGGCATGAGGGAGACGGCGTCAAGAGGTTTTTATCCAGGTGGACCTCCCCCATACGGTTACAGGAGAGTAAAGGTTCAGGATGGCAGCGTCCAAAGAGTCCGGCTTGAGCCCGACCCAACCACTACTCCTGTGGTTGAGAGGATATTTAGAGAATGTCTCTCTGGCAAAGGCCTGATAGAGATTGCGAGAGGACTCAACCATGATGGTCTAACTACTCCTAAAAAGAATCTATGGAGCAAGACTTCGGTGCACAAGATTCTTAAGAATGAAGCTTACACAGGAGTACTAATATGGGACAGGCAAAAATGCAGGAACATCAGCAATGACCTGCCTCCAATTCGTGTTGAGGCTGCTTGGTCACCCATCATCAATCATGAAACATTCGAACAGGTTAAGGCAAAGCTGGGAACCAGGGCTCCCAGGATAACACACCCCAGGGTAGTTCACAGCGAATACATACTTAGCGGGATGCTGCGGTGCAGGAATTGCGATGCCGCTATGATAGGTCATGCTGTTAAGTCAGGTAAGTTTTTTTACTATATGTGTGGCAATGCCCGAAGAAGAGGAAGAGCTCTGTGTAGAACCCCCCTTCTCCCCAAGGATAAGATAGAGAGCTTCGTCGTTGACCGAATCAAGCGATATATCATCACTGAGGAAAACATTGAGGATCTAGTCAAACTGACCAACGAAGAACTGGCTCAAACGTGTAATGAGGAGCAGGATAAGGTTGAACTCTTGGACATCCAGATAGCTGAGGTTGATAGTCGGCTTGGGAAACTCTATTACGCTTTGGAGACAGGGGAGTTCAAGGGTGGGGAACTAGCTCCTAGGATAAAGGCACTCTTTGACAAGAAAGAGCAGCTTCAGCAGGCCAGGACTGAAGCGGAAGAGGCACTCAGGTTCCATGCCATTGACCTCCCCGCCCCGGAGGTAGTTCGGGAGTATGTACAAGACCTCAAGGCATTACTTGAAGAGTCGTCAATAGTAGAGCAGAAAGCCTTCCTGAAATCTTTTGTCGAGCGGATTGAGGTAGATGACTCGAAAGTGAAAGTAATCTACACCCTGCCCATGCCTCCGGACGATCCAGATGCAGAGACTGTAGGAGTTTTACCTTTTGTACACAACGGCCCACCACTGCTTGCAAAAGTTTGCAAATCGTAGCTAATTTTGGCACAAATTTTACCGTGCTACTTAAATTACCTTTTAACATTTAATTCATCGATAAACATCTTTACGATGACCAACCCTTACAATCCAGACAGTAGATTCCTTATCTTGAACTGAATATAAAATGCGATACTGTCCTTGACGGAGGCGATACCTTTCTTGGCCGGTTAATTTTTCGCAGCTTGAAGGCCGAGGCTCTACGGCTAGTGACTCGATACGATGGAGAATTTTCCTTACATCTTTTTTAGGAATTGCCCTAAAATCTTTTTCAACCGACTCTCTGAAATAGACTTTATATTCGGCCATCTTTCTTCAGCTTTTTCACCATTTCATCATAGCTAATCAGAGGTTCTTCCATCCTTTCTTCAAATGCTTCAATATCCTCGGCATCTTCTGCAAGACACCCTCTTACGGCATCGTTTACAAGTTCCGATACCGATCGAGAGATGGTAACTGCTTTTAAGCGCAGCGCCTTATGCAAATCCGGGTCTAAATAAATGGTAGTTCGTTTGGATTGGGTAGCCATAACAATACCTCCACATATTACTATAACATTTTAACGTTAAAACGTCAAAACGTTTAATCAGACATTATCTCGATAAGTAAAAAGAAAAGCTAAAAGTTCTTCTTTCCGTCCGGTAAGCCCCACCAACTGCTTGCAAAAGTTTGCAAATCGTAGCTAATTTTAGCGCAAATTTGCCCACTAAAATTAGACCGCGTTTCAGTTCTTCTCAACAGGATTGACTTTCGTTCAATATAGGCACTGTACATTATCGATTGGTATAATTGTTGGGGGCAGGTCACCCTTTACT
>Ga0163209_1001372_pt1 | contig 10584 bp, 9 predicted proteins | sample Kivu_160m_FD_113538 | JGI IMG/M metagenome (GOLD analysis project Ga0163209, IMG submission 113538) | Freshwater microbial communities from Lake Kivu, Western Province, Rwanda to study Microbial Dark Matter (Phase II) - Kivu_160m | ecosystem: Environmental > Aquatic > Freshwater > Lake ... | reverse complement strand
ATTTTAGGGCGCGCTTCGAGGACGTTCTCCAGCGCGCGGCGGTCCAGCCCGGCAGCCGCCAGCTCGATCGCACTGGCGCGCCACGCGGCGGCGAGGTCGCCAAAGTGGTCGAGGAGTCGACGCGCTTTGACGGGGCCAATTTGGGGGATGAGGTTGAAGCCAACCCAGTAGCGGGCATCGGTCACGGCGTTGTGACTCCAACGGAAGATGGCAACAAGATACCACGTTGGAAAGGGATTGTCAAGGCAAAATGTGACGACGGGCGTCCGATCTTCTATTGACAAACCATGACAAAAGGCTTATAATCCAAACAACTGGTAAACTAGCTATGTCAGTAGTCATCTATCCGGTTGTGGGAGTGAAATGGTTCAAGAAAAGTCGTATTCTCTCGAATCGCTAGCCCAAGACCTAGCGCGCGGCGCTGATTTTGTGAGGCAGCCCCTCCATCAACAGATTGCCGACAAGATCGAATCCATGATTGAAACGAATGGGCTTGAGCCAGGCAATCAACTGCCTTCAGAATATGAACTGGCTCGAGTGCTCAAAGTAAGTCGAGTCACGGTCCACCAAGCCATGTTGGTCTTGGCTGAAAAAGGACTGGTTCAGATCAAAGCTGGTAGTGGCGTGTACGTAACCGACATGCCTGTATCGGTAGTGGCGGATACGATCGAGCGGTACGTGACCTTTGGCGGAGTCTCCCATGAGGCGTTAGTTGCCTTTCGCGAAATCATCGAACCTGAATCAGCCGCCCTTGCGGCTGTGCATGCGACTGCCGAGGATCTCAATTCACTCAAAGGGTTGGTCGATGAGATAGAACTGGCGTTCAAGGAAGGTCGCATCTCCGATTGCGCCAAGGCGGATGAAGCATTCCATGAAGCCTTGGCGGTGGCAAGTCATAATCCCCTACTGTATGCTAATCTGAGCGCCCTGCATAAAATCGTCTTGAACGCCATTTATGCGCAGATCAAAACCTATTTGCCGAAAGAAGGTATTCTCGCGCATCGCCCGGTCTACCAGGCGATCGCGGCACATGATCCGAACCGGGCGAGGAAAGCGATGCGCGAGCACATGAAAAACACGCGGACTCAGTTGCTCAATGCCAGGACGAATTTGCCAAACGACCTGGAAAGTTAGCCAGGGTATCCGGCTTGTCTCTGATTATGGATAGGCCTGGAGGGAGATCGCCGTGAAACCTGTTATCGGTTTTATTGGACTAGGGATCATGGGGCGGCACATGTCCGCGCACCTGTTGCAAGCCGGCTACAAATTGGTGGTGTTTGACCTCAACCCCAAAGCGGTCGAGGGCGCGGCGGCGCTCGGCGCGCGCGTGGCCGATTCGTGTTCTGCTGTCGCACAACCGGCGGATGTGGTCATCAGTATGGTGCCGGATTCGCCGGATGTGGAGCAGGTGGCATTGGGCGAGACCGGCATCGTCCACGCCGCGCGACCTGGTTTGATCTACGTGGACATGAGCACGATTGCGCCGCCGACGGCGGTGAGGGTTGCCCAAGCCCTGAGCGCCAAAGACGTGCGGTGTCTGGATGCGCCGGTGAGCGGCGGCGAGACCGGCGCGCAAAATGCAACCCTGTCCATCATGGTCGGCGGCCCCGTTGATTTGCTCGAACAAGTGCAGCCGATCTTTCAATGCCTGGGGAAAACGATTACGCATTGCGGTCCAAACGGGGCTGGTCAAGTGGTCAAAGCGTGCAATCAAATCCAGGTCGCGTTGAATTTCATCGGCATGGCGGAAGCGTTGGTCTTGGGCGCCAAAGCCGGGGTGGACCCATCGATCATTTTGCAGGTGCTCGGCGGCGGGTACGCGCAGACGCGCGTGATGGACGTGCGGGGCCCCCGCGTCGTCAAGGGCGATTTCGAGCCCGGTTTCAAAAGCCGATTCCATTACAAAGACCTGAACATCATCATGGAAACGGCCCGCGCGTATAACGCGGTCTTGCCGGCTTCGGCCCTGGCGCATCAGTTGTTCAGCGCGTTGCTCGCGGCGGATCGCGGCGAGCTTGATCACTCAGCCGTGATTACGGTGATCGAAGATCTATCGCATTGCCAGGCGCGCACCAAGATCGGCGGACCGGCAACCCCACCGTAGACGCTGCACAAAAGGATTGAGGACTGAACATGGCAGTGACACCTTCATTTCGTTTGGATAACCAGATCGCCATCGTGACCGGATCCGGCAGCGGCATGGGGCGTGCGTTTGCTCAGGCGCTCGCCGAGTACGGCGCTGACGTAGTGATTACCGAGTTACCCGGACGCCAAGCGCTCGCCGCAGAGACTGCCGCGCTGGTACAAGCCGTGGGGCGCCGCGCGCTCACGCTCCGGCTGGATGTGACCCAGGTCGCGTCCATCCGCGCCATGGTCGAGAAGGTCGTGACCGAGTGGGGACAGATCGATATTCTGGTGAACAACGCCGGCATGAACATTCGCAAGTGGGCGGTGGATGTCACCGAGCAGGACTGGGATACCGTGATCGATACGGACCTGCGCGGCGTTTTCTTCTGCGCTCAATTGGTGGGCAAACAGATGATCCAGCGCGGGAAAGGCGGGCGCATCATCAACACCGCGTCGCAGGTTGGCTTGGTCGGTTACACCGAGCGAGCCGCCTACTGCGCCGCGAAAGCCGGCGTGATCAATCTGACGCGCGTCCTCGCCATCGAGTGGGCGCGCCATGGGATCACTGTCAATGCGATTGCGCCCACTTTCGTGAATACCCCCTTGGTCGCCGCGCTGCTCCAATCGGAGCCGGTCCGTCAAGAGGTGTTGAGCCGGATCCCGCTCGGTCGCCTGGCTGAACCGGAGGATATTGTCGGCGCCGTCCTCTATCTGGCCAGCCCGGCCGCGGCGATGGTGACGGGGCACACGCTGGTCGTCGATGGCGGCTGGACGGCCATCTAGATAACTCACCTTACGCACGGCATTCTGAGCGGAGCGAAGCGTAGTCGAAGAATGCACCCTTCGACTCCACGGAGTTTATCCTGAGCACGTCGAAGGATTCCGCTCACGGTGCGTAGCATCAGTAGATAAATTTCGATGCTTCGGGGTTGACGTTATCGCGAAAAGGAGCACACCGGATGCGTGATGAGGGTACGGTTCATCAGCTAAAACTCAAAGCGGCGGAAATGCGGCTCCAGATTGTCCGTATGATGGGAGCCGACAAGGTACACCACTTTGGCGGCTCTCTCTCCAGCGCCGATGTGATTACCGCTCTGTATTTCTACAAAATGCGTTACGACCCGGCCCGTCCAACCTGGCCCGAGCGCGATCGCTTCGTCATGAGCAAGGGGCACTCGGTGCCGGCGCAATATGTCGCCTTGGCGATGCTCGGCGTATTCAGCCGGGATGAACTGTCGACGCTCAAAAAACTGGGAAGCCGGCTGCAGGGACACCCGGCGATGCATCTCACGCCGGGCATCGAAGCATGCACCGGGGCATTGGGCGAAGGATTGTCCTATGCCAATGGAATCGCGTTGGGTGGGCGAGTGCAGGGTTTGCATTTCCGGGTCTACTGCTTGATTGGCGATGGCGAATTGCATGAAGGTCAGATCTGGGAAGCGGCCATGACCACCGCGCAACGCCGCCTCAACAACGTCGTCGCCATCATCGATCGCAATCGGCTCAAGGCGATGGATGCGTCGGATGGACCGAAGGTATTGGAACCGCTCGCGGGGCGCTGGCGAAGCTTCGGCTGGGCAGTGCGCGAGATTGACGGACACGATATGTGCGCGATCATGGACGCTCTCGATTGGGCAGAACAACAGAGCAACAAGCCCTCCTTGATTATCGCGAGCACGATCAAAGGCAAAGGCGTTTCCTTTCTCGAAGGGCAGGCGGGCTATCACAACGCCCCCATCAATCCTGACCAATTCGCGCGCGCCCTGACTGAATTGGAATCGAATCTTCACACGCTGGCCGAGGCGCAACTTTGACGACTCTAACCGAAACCCGATTCGCCTATGGCGATGCCTTGCTGAAATTGGGAGCCGAGAATCGCCAAGTCGTCGTGCTCGACGCCGACCTCTACAAATCAACTCGGACGGTCCTTTTCAAAGAAGCGTATCCCGATCGTTTCTTCGACATGGGCATCTCCGAAGCGGACATGGTGAGCACGGCCGCCGGGCTGGCTTCCACCGGCTTGATACCCTACTGCAACAGTTTTGCCATCTTTCTGCCGGGAATATGCTACGTGCCCATCCGGACCCAGATCGCCTACCCCAAACTGCCGGTTCGACTGGTCGGATCGAGCGCCGGATTGACCCAGGGTTCCGACGGCGCGAGCCATCAGTCCCTTGAAGATATTTCCTTGATGCGCGGATTGCCCAACCTGACCGTACTCTCGCCGGCGGACGATCTGGAGACCACCCAGATGACGCTGGCCACCGCGGCGCTGCCCGGCCCGGTGTACATGCGTGTGGGCCGCTACCCGGTGCCGCGCGTGATGCCGGACGATTATCACTTTCAAGTGGGCAAGGCGCATGTGCTTCGTTCGGGAGGCGACGCGACCATCTTTGCAACCGGCCATATGGTCTGGAAAGCGCTGGAAGCCGCCGACTTGTTGGATCGAGCGCACATCGCCGCTTCGGTCGTCAACGTTTCAACCATCAAGCCGCTGGACGTTTCGCTGATCTGTTTGATCGCTCACCAGGCATCGCTCGTCGTCACGGTGGAAGAGCACAGCATCATCGGCGGATTGGGAAGCGCCATCGCCGAATGTCTTTTGGAAAACGGCAACAGCCGGCGTTTGTTGCGACTCGGAGTGAGGGATGTCTTCGGCGAATCGGGGTCGGCGGACGAGCTGTTGGAGAAACATGGCTTGCAGCCCGAGTCAATCGCCGCAAGCATCCAGGCGGCCTTGCCACGTTTGGTGACTCGAAAACAGTCGGCCATGAATGAGGAGTGATTTCACCCCGGGCGTGATATTTCTAAATTGCTTTTCGGCTCGTCTGTTTTCCACAGTGGAACGCACCCACCACGCTCGAAAAGCAAGAAAGGAGGGACCCTCCACCATCGAAAAAAAGGAAAGGAATACATCGTTTTACCAAACGTCTCTACTGAATTCTGATCTGACAATGAAGGAGAAAAAGGACAATGAAGACCTTCGGTAGAATCGCCCGCTTTGGCTTGCTTTGCGCCATCGCGCTGATTGTTCTGGCAGCATGTAGCCCAGCCCCTACGCCGATTCCGCCTCCTACGGCTGTCCCGGCTACATCCGTTCCGGCGCCAACCGCGGTCCCACCTACAGCGGTTCCGCCGCCAACCGCAGTCCCACCCACAAAGGCGCCGACCGCAGCGCCGACGGCAACCACCGCACCTGTAACCATCAGGGCTACTTTGTGGGATTATGAGCTCTACGGCTACGACAAGGCGATGGTCGAGGACTTTATGAAACAGTACCCCAACATCAAGGTGGAGGTCCTCAATTTCGCCAACCCGGACTATGACAACAAAATCACCGTCATGCTCAATGGCGGCGAGGACGTGGATGTGATTTACGCGAAAAGTGTCGCGCTCTTCGGCGGCATGATCAGCAGAAACCAGGTAATGGATATCGCCCCGCTCATCAAGAGGGACAATCTGGACCTCAAGCCGTACGGTGCAGCCATCACTGCCTACATGACCGTGGGCGACAAGATCCTCGGACTGCCCTACCGCTACGACCGCTACTTGCTCTACTACAACAAAGACATCTTCGATGCCGCCGGCGTGCCGTATCCGGGACCGGATATGACCTGGGACGACTTTCGGGCGCTGGCGCTCAAGCTCACCAAAGGAAGCGGTGCTACCAAAACTTGGGGCGCGCTGTTGTGCCCGGTCAACTACTGTAACCTCACACCCGGCTTGCAAGAAGGCAAGGGCGGTTACGACACCATGGACTTCTCTCTGTTCAAGGACGGTTGGAGCAACTTTTACGCCATGGAGTATACCGACAAGTCCGCTCCGGACTGGCCCAGTCTCAAGTCGGTTAGCGCTGACCAGACCTACTTTCTGAAGGGTACGACCGGCATGATGATCAACGGCACTTGGTTCCTGAACCTCGTCAAAACCGAGATTGACGCCGGACATACCACGATCCATTGGGGTGCACAACGGGTGCCGGTCAGCAATGCAATGAAAGCGGCCGGAGTCCATGCTTCCAATGGAAGCATCACTCCGATCGTCATCAACGCCAAGAGCAAGAATGTCGAGGCCGCGTGGACGTTCATCAAGTACGTTACTTCAGAACGGGCTGGCAAGATCGCGGCTTCCTATCTCATCACGCCCGGCTACAATAGCGCCGGCGTTGTGGACGCGATGGCGCAGGTCAAGGGTTTTGATCCCTCCGCCAAGGACGCTATCCTCAAGTCCGGCAACGCCTATCCCGCGGTCAAAGGCGCCAACAAGTACGCAGGCGCGCTTTCGACCATGGTGAATCAGCAGCTGGAGTTGTTCTTCACCCAAAACCAGACCCTGGACAAAACCTTCTCTGAGATGGATCGGCTACGCAAAGAAATCCTGGCGCAGCCGTAGTCCGCTAGGGATTGCTTGGCGTGCCCAGGTCTGAAGATCACGCTTGCAGGGCGCAATTCGTCAACTTGCGCCCTGCAATTGTATACGTGCCTTGCCAGATCGGAATGAGGTATTGCACATGAATAAACGTCGACTGAGTAGAGACAACCGGAATCGGTTGACCGCGCTGGTGTTTCTGACCCCCAACCTGCTGGGATTTCTCGTCTTTACGATGATTCCCATCGGCGTCGGCATCGGCATGAGTTTCTTCAAATGGGATGGCGCGAACGACCCGGTGTTCATCGGTCTCACCAACTTTGCGCGAATGTTTACCGATTCCAAGTTTCAAAATGCACTCCAGGTCACCTTCCTCTACACCGCCCTGACGGTGCCGGTCACCATTGTCCTCTCCTTGTTAGTCGCCTCCTTGTTGACGGCGAATATCCGATTTACCACGCTCTACCGCTCCATATTCTTCTTTCCTTATATCGCATCCATTGTTGCCGTCGCCATCGTCTGGCAATTCCTGTACCACGCAGAAATGGGGCCGATCAACGAATTCCTGCGTTCAATTGGCATCGCTGATCCGCCCCGCTGGACCTCGTCCAAGGATACGGCACTCGTCGCGGTGGCGATCATGAATACCTGGCGCAGCGTGGGCTATTACATGGTTCTCTATATTGCCGGCATTGTTGGCATACCCGGCGTGTACTACGAAGCAGCCGAGGTGGATGGTGCCAATGTGTGGCAAAAGTTTCGGCACATCACCCTGCCCATGCTCAGTCCGACCACTTTCTTCATCGTGATTATCAGCATCATCAACTCCTTCCAGTCCTTTACGCCGATCTACGTGATGACCGGTGGGGGACCCGGAACGGCTACCCAGGTGCTTGTTTTTCGCATCTACGAAGAGGCATTTGTGCTTTCTAATTTCGGCTACGCCTCTGCAATGGCATTCGTGCTCTTTTTGATCGTGCTCTTGTTTACTATTTTCCAGTTCCGCTGGCAAGAGAAACAAGTCGTCTATCTGGAGTAACGGGGAGATAGTCGCCTATGCTAAAATCAATCTTGAAGTTCGCAAGTCCGCGCCTGGCCAATCGAGCCCGCCGCCTCCCTTTGTACATCCTGCTCACCGGCGCTTCGCTCGTAATGCTCTTCCCATTCGCTTGGATGTTCTCCTCCTCATTCAAGCCAGATGCCGACATATTTAGTTTCCCGATTCAATGGATCCCGCAGAACCTGTTTCCCCAGAACTATCTACGGTTTTGGCAATCCGTCCACTACGGCCAGCTGCTTTCCAATACAACATTCCTGGCTGTCATGATCACTGTGCTCCAAATCGTGACGAGCACACTCGCTGGATATGCCTTTGCGAAAATACAGTTCCCCGAGAATCGAATCATTTTCTTGTGCTATCTGGCGACCTTGATGGTTCCCTTCCAAGTCGTCATGATTCCCCAGTTTGTGACCATCCGTCTGCTGGGATTGATGGACAGCCTCTGGGCCATCGTCCTTATCCAAGCCTTCAATCCATTCGGCGTTTTTTTGATGCGGCAGTTCTTTTTGAACATACCGATAGAGCTCTCCGAAGCCGCGCGGATCGATGGCTTGAGCGAGTTCGGGATCTACACCCGGATCATCCTGCCCCTTTCCAAGCCAGCCATTGCAGCACTGGCGATTTTCACCTCGGTCGCAGTTTGGAATGACTTTTTGACCCCGTTGATCTATCTGAACTCGTCCTCTAAATGGACGATCCAGTTGGGATTGCGAAGTCTGTTCGCCGAATACAGCGCCGACTACGGCGGGGTGATGGCCGGCGCTGTATTGTCGATCCTGCCAGTCCTCCTGATATTCATCCTTCTGCAGCGCTACTTTATCGAGGGCATCGCTATGAGCGGCATCAAGGGGTAAGCACGTGATCAACAAAGATGACTGGCCCGAGACTCGCCAGCGTCTCATGGCATTCTGGCGCGGCGAGATATTGAATCGCTGTGCCATCGCGGTTACCGTACCCCTTGACGAAGAGAAATGCTTCGCCGTCCTCCCGCGCTACTGGTACAATGAGCAGCGCACGCCCGAAGAAATCCGCGCGTACTGGCTGGACGCCGAATCCATTGTCAAGCGAAACCTGCTGCGGTTTGAAAACACCGCCTATTACGGCGAGGCATTCCCTCTGTTAAGCTTTGACCTCGGCGCGGTCTCCCATGCGGGCTATTTCGCCGGCGCGCGCTATCACTTTCGCGAAAGCTTATGGTTCGAGCCGACGATCCTTGACGTAAAAAGGGATGTGCTGCGTTTCGACCCGGAACAACTCCTCTACAAAAAGACGATGGAGTTGGCAGATTACTTTGCTTCAGAAGCACAAGGGCGGTTCTTCGTCTCTATGCCAGACAACGTGGGGGGTATGGACTGCCTGGCGCACCTGCGGGGCAGCCAGAACTTGATGTGTGACCTGATCGAGAATCGGGACTGGGTCCGGGACTCGGTCCAGGTGATCCTGGGAGTGTGGCGGACCGTCACGGAGACGGTGTACCAGCGTCTGAGGGGCATCAATGATGGCGGAAGCAGCATCGGCTGGCTCTCCACATGGGCAGAAGGGCGCCACGCGCAGACACAGTGCGACGTGTCGGTGATGATCTCATCGAGGGACTTTGGCGACCTGGTGGTACCCGAGATCAAGATTCAAGCGGGATGGATGGATTACGCGCTCTACCACCTGGACGGCAGGGAACAGATCCGCCATCTGGATGCCCTCCTCCAACTGAAAGAAGTCGATTGCATCCAGTGGACGTGCGTCGAGGGTCAGCCGCCGCCGACCGCATTCATCCCCGAGTTGCGCAGGATACAACAAGCCGGCAAGCGCCTGCTCATCCTGAACGATGATCTCCGGGTGATCGAAACGCTGCTTCAGGAGCTTTCGAGCGCCGGGCTGTACCTGGTGGCCCGCGCTTGCAGCCGCGACGAGGCCGAGGAGATCATGAAAGCAGCCGCCCGGTACACGCACGATTGAGCGTGCCCGTTCGCCAAAGGGAAGATTAAATTGGACTAGAGGGGGTCAGGACGAGATGACGACGACCAGTTTTTTGAAAATCCGCGGCAGTGAAATCGTAGGGGCTGACAATCAGCCGGTCGTCCTGCGCGGCTTGGGGCTGGGCGGCTGGATGAACATGGAGAATTTCATCACGGGCTATTCCGCGAACGAAGAAGCACAGCGCCGGGCGATCAGCCAAGTCCTCGGCGAGTCCAGGTCCGAGTTCTTTTTCGATCGCTTCCTGGAATATTTCTTCACCGAGGACGATGCCCGTTTTATCCGGTCCCTCGGCTTGAACCTGTTACGCTTGCCCGTCAACTATCGCCATTTTGAAGATGATATGCAGCCCTTTGAAATCAAAGCGGCTGGTTTCAAGCATTTGGACCGCGTCATCGACCTATGCGCCCGGCACGGCATCTATACGATCATTGATCTGCACGCCGTGCCCGGCTGCCAAAACATGAGCTGGCACTCGGACAACCCGACTCACATGGGACTATTCTGGCAACACAAGCATTTCCAGGATCGCACAGTGAACCTGTGGCAAGTGTTTGCCCAGCGCTACAAGGACAATCCGTGGGTCGCCGGCTACAACCCCATCAACGAGCCGTATGATCCGAGCGAGCGCCTGATCGAGCCAATCTATCGTCGTCTGGTCGACGCCATCCGCGCGATCGATCCGCATCATTTGATCTTTCTCGAAGGCAACCGCTACTCTAAAGATTTCCACATGTTTGGCGAGCCTCTGCCGGGTGTTGTCTATTCTCATCACGATTATGCCGTGCCGGGTCACATCGACGGCGGCCCCTACCCCGGCCACACAGCCGGCAAATACTATGACAACGAGATTCTGGAAGAGACTTTTCTCTCGCTCAGCAAGTATATGCTGGACCACCAAATCCCGATCTGGGTTGGCGAATTCGGGCCGGTCTATCTCGGCCAGGCTGAACCCGATGCCATGCGCGACCGGATCCTGCGCGATCAACTCGAGATCTACAGGCGGCACCATGCCAGTTGGGCGATCTGGCTTTATAAGGATATTGGACTGCAGGGCT
>Ga0163209_1001369_pt1 | contig 10587 bp, 9 predicted proteins | sample Kivu_160m_FD_113538 | JGI IMG/M metagenome (GOLD analysis project Ga0163209, IMG submission 113538) | Freshwater microbial communities from Lake Kivu, Western Province, Rwanda to study Microbial Dark Matter (Phase II) - Kivu_160m | ecosystem: Environmental > Aquatic > Freshwater > Lake ... | reverse complement strand
GGCGAGATCTTGATGTCGGAGAGGATGCCCGAGAAGGGAGCCCGGATTTTCGTCTTGGCCAGCTCCATCTGGGCGATTTTGACGTCGATCTCGGTCTGGGTCAGGTTCTTCGAGGAGGCCATGATTTCGTCTTTCTTCCGGCCGGCCTCGATCAAGGCGAGCTCATAGTCCTTTTGAATCCGCTCGAGTTCGGCTTGGGTGATCGACCCTTTCTGAAACCCCGCGGTCGCTTTGTCGAACTCGGCCTGGGCCGTTTCGAGCTTCTTTAATATCTCCGGAGGGACCTCTTTTTCCTCGGAGGCGAACCGCTTTTCGAGGAAAAGATCGGAGAGATATTTCATCCGCGTCGCCTGCAGCTTCTCGAGCCTGAGGGCATACTCCCGGTCGTCGATTTCGACGAGGACGTCACCTTCCTTGACATGCTTGCCCTCCGCCGCGTAAAGATTCTTGACGACCCCCCCGACCTCGGCTTTGAGGGCGATCTTCCTTTCGGTGTAGGCTTCTCCAGGCGACTTGAGGGTCATGACGAGGTCGTCCCTCAGAGCCGGCACGGCCTTGACGGGCAGCGGGGCCGCTTCGTTTTGCCCGCTGGAGCTCCCCTCGGCCGGCGCGGCCTCCCCCGCCGCCTGGGCGGCTCCCGGCTCTCCGGGTTCGCCTTTCCCGGCGCCCTTCTTGATGATCAGGAAATAGGCTCCGACGGCCAGGACGACGACGGCCAGCGAAATACCGAGGACTTTTTTCGGAATGACCATGGATTCAGCCTCCCTCCCTGAACGGATAGCGGATCATCGTGTTTGTCTGAAAGAGCAGCAAATCTCGTACCAAATTATCAAAAAAACCGGTCTACGTATATAGACAGCCCTCCGGGACGAAAATTCCCATGGCCGTCAATGTTTTTACGACGGACCGGGCCCTTTCGTTGCGAAAAAGATGGGGGACACTTTAAAGTGTCCCCTTTCCGTCCAGCCGAAAACACGTAATGACCCTGAATCCTTCCCCGGATTCGACGATCGAATAGGCGTTGCCGCCCCGAACCCGGTAGATGCGAAAGGGGGTAATGACCTGCCTGAGATAGATCCCGTCCGGGGAAAAAATATCATGAGCGAACGGCTCCTTGTCTCCGCCGCGGAAAAGAGGAATCCAAATATTTCCTTCGTCGTCGAAAAACAAATCGGGATTGAAAGCGGGCAAGTATTCGGGTTGAGATCGAGCCGCCGGCGTCCGGCCGGACGAAGATTTCGACGATGGATTCTTGACGGGCTTGTATTGACGGCCGAAACGGAAGAGAAGCTTTCTGTCTGGATCGTAAACGCCAAGGTCGTATTTTTCGTTGTTCCCCGCGTACACCCGGCCGTCGCGGTCGACCGCCCAGCCAGTTGTCGGCGCAACACGCGAGGAGAGCATTAAGATGGCTTGGCCTTCGCTCTTTTGGAGGATTTTCTCGCCCCTGAATGGCCCAAAGCGTTGGGGACGGCTTCCGTCGGCGTCCGTCCGGACGATCGTCAGAGACCGGACGATTTCCTTGTACTCGCTCGAAAGTCCGGCCGATTCGGACGTCGATTCTTCTCCCCGGTAGACACGGCCCTGGCCGTCGACCCTGACGATCGAGGCGAATTTTTCCATCCGGAAAGACTTGATAAAAGCCCCGTCTTGGCCGAATCGCGAGATGCGCATGTTCATGCCGTCCAGGACAAAAAGCTCCCCGGTCGGGCCGAGGTCGATCCAACACGGCAAGTTGATTTCGCCGGGACCTTGGCCGGGACGGCCGACGGCCCGGACAAACTTCCCGTTCGTATCGAAAATCCGGACGCAAACGTCTTTCCAGTCCAGGACGTAGACAGAGCCTTCGGCGGCCACTCGGATATCCTGCGGCCGGTTGATCAGATCGCCCTGGGGGTCGTTCTCACCTCCGACCGACCACATCGCGACGTGTTTCGGCGTGATGATGCCGTCTCTCGGATATTCGGGATTCAGGATTGTCCTTGTCCCCTCGACCAGCCTGGTTTCGACGGGATACGGCTTCCCCGTTTCTTGAGAGAGCGGCGGAGTCGCGATCCCTCCGAGCAGTCCGGAGACGAAAATCCCGACGGCCGCGACCGGAACACGACTCGATCTTCTCATGCCCATCGAGTTCTCCATTCGATATATTTTCGAGTCTGAGTTATTTATCGACAAGACGAAACTTCATGAGCCGGAGCGGCACCCCCTTGACATCCTTCTTCTCCGCCAGGGCATAAACAAATTCGCCGGCGAAAACGGGTCCCTGAGCGCCGGGGCTGAGAACCAGGGAATATCCCCCCTCGTCGATCGCATGCCGATCGATGAGTTCTCCGGCTGGAGTATAGACCTGAACGACCGGGTTTTTTCCCTTCTCGGGCAAGAGAAAAACACGCAGTCTTCCGGTTTCGTCGACGTTGAGGTCGTAATAATAAGGCAAGGATTTGGGAAGGCGTCCAGGAGCAACGATACTCCCGACCGCCCTTCTCGGCTTCAGGACGATCCTTGATCCCTCCCTCTCCCGCAAGAGTCCGATATCCTCCCGCGCCTTGATAAAACGTCGTTCAAGTTCCGCGTAAAACGCTAAGTCGTCTATGTTTTTCGGCGTTTCGAGTAGGAATTCTCCTGTTTTCGCGCCGGATATGTCATGGACCTCGACGTCCGGCCAGTGGGAAAAGCCGGCCAGGAAGCGCCCGTCCGGAAGCCTCCGGACAAATGGCCGAGGCGTCGCCAACGGAAGCTCGACCGTCACGATTTTTCCGTCCTCGGTCGTATAGTTGAGAGCGGGTCCGTCGAACTCTTTGGACGACATGTCCATAACGACGGTTTCCTTCTCCGACTCGAGATCGACCACGGCGACGAAACGGAGGATGGGCAAGTCCTTTCGAGTAACCCATCCGGCCAAGGCGACCGTTTTTTCGTCCAACGCTTCGAAACAGTTGACCGGATGATCGACCTTGGCCGAACGGATCTCTTTTCCGGAGAGGTCGAAAACCCGGATTCTCCCGAGCTCGGAGACAAAGAGAAGCCGGTTTTCCAAGATCGAGATCCATTCGGGCCGGCCGTAAACGGACAACGAAGTCTTGTCCCTCCTTCCCTGTTTCCAGAATTTTTTCAGGAACCTTCCATCAGCGTTAAAAACGAGAAAATTATAAGTCCGCGAATCGGCAACGATCAGCCGCCCGTCGGAAAGACGGACGAGATCCTTGTAGGTCCCTCGCCCTTGATAATCCGAAAAAGCCTTAGCCCAGTTGACGCCCGTTCCAAAGCCGGCGACGGGAACGAGAGTCATGGTCCTGACCGGGTCCTGTCCTTTTAATCCGGCCGGTAAGAAAACGCCGCCAAGAACCGCCGCGGCCGCGGCCGCGACAAAAATCCGCCTCAGGTTCATTATCGTCCCCTCCTTTCGCTGCGGAGAGAGGCAATCCCGCCTGAACGCGTCGAAGCGAAGGTCTCCAGAACGCCCGTTTTCCGGTCCTCGACGGTGATGATCATCCGGCCTTCGAGCCAATCCTGGAGGGGATCGACCAAGTCGTCGGACGTCGCAACCGTTTTCTCGGACGGCCCAACGAGGGAAGGTTCGCGGTTCTCGAGGAGCCGCGGGCCGATGATGACCGCCGCCAGGACGATCATGGTGCCCACGGAAAGCGGAAAAGCAAGACGGCGGAAGAACGGCCCTTGAATCGGGCTCGGCCGGGCTTCCGTTCTGACACGGCGTTCCCATTCAAACGAAAGAGTCTCCGCCTCAAGAGCTCCCCTCAAGGATCGGGCCAGCGCATCTTCGTCTTCGAAATGCGCTCGACAGGCCGGGCAAACGGCCAGATGGACCCGGACCTCGTTGATCTCTCCCAGAGAGAGAGTTCCGTCACGATAATCGAACAGTCGTTTTCGGAAGCTTCGACATTTCATGGTCTTTCTCCGCGGCCGGAGCGGCGCTGACGTCCGCCTCCGGCCCGAGGCGGGCCTTAACTCCGCGCAAGGCATGGTGGAGCCGGGATTTAACCGTTCCCTCGGAAACGGATAAAACCGAGGCGATGGCGGCGATCTTCCGGCCTTCGATGTAGCGCAAAAGTAGGACCTCCCGATGTTTGGCTGAGAGTTTTCCGATCGAGGCTATGAGCGGACCGTAATTCTCGTCCGCCGGGTCCGAAGCGGACGTCGGCGCCGCGGGCCGGTCCGGCTCCTCCGGCCGCGCCAGGAATCGTAGCCACCGGCCGAATCGACGCCTTTTCCGGCATTGAAGAAGAAATCGACGACGGAGGATTCCGTAGAGCCAGGTATACGGCTCGGACCGCCCGGCAAAACCCGGATTTGCGGCCATAGCTTCGGTAAAAGTCTCTTGGACAAGATCCTCGGCCTCAATCCTGTCCCGGCAAAGAAACCAGGCGGCGCGAAGGAGTCGGCCGCCGAAAACGGAAACCGCCTCAGACCAAGCCTCTTGATCGCCCTCCCGAAGCCTCTCGTTCAGAGATGACGGGCCGTCCATGATCACCTTTGAGTATCCGAAGGAGAAAAAACGTTCAACCGGTCTCGACGCAGAAAACGGGGATCCAGCCGCGCCGGCCCGTGCCGTCCTCCGCCCAATACCAGCCGCCCGTCTCCCGGAAAAGGGTCAGCCTCTCCCCCGCCAGGGCAGTCAATTCCGTCGACTCATACTCCTCGAGGAAGCGGCCGGCCAAGGGCAACGGTCCTCCGAGGTCCGACTCGGGCTCGATCATCGACAACGGAGCCCAAGCCCCTGGCCCGGAGGGAGAAAGGCACCACACCCACCCCGGCCAGTCCGGATCGAATTTTTCCAACCGGACTTGGTCGCCCGCGCGAAAAACGACTCCCTCTGGAAACGACGCGATCCAGTCCCGGACGACGATGCCGCGCACGCCGCCCTCACCCCCTGGGGCCGCTGAAATAGATCAGCGAAAAAGCGACCACGCCCAGGACGATAAGCGAAAGGACGACTTCTCTCCACCCCCATGTTCTCCGTGACGCCGCCTTGTCCTCGGCCACGGTCGTGGCGTAGGTCAGGCCCTTGATTTTTTCATAGTCGGGCGCCCTCGTCAGCAGGCTGACGATGACCAATATCGCGACGCAGACGACAAAGAGGATGATGCAAAAATAGAGAAAATTGACGTTGGCGAAAGCGTACATGATCCCGCTCAGATGGACCTTGTTCAGCTCGGCGACGAGGCGGGCCATCCCCAAGACAAATCCGCCGACCAAGGTGGCCATGGCCGCCTTGCCGTTGATCCTCTTCCAGAAAATGCCGAGGAGGAACACGGCGGCGATGGGTGGGGCGATATAAGCCTGGACGCTCTGGAGATAATGATAAAGCTGGCTCGAGATGAGCTTCATCAGGGGGATCCAGGCGAGGCCCGACACGACCAAAACGCCGGTGGCGATCCGTCCGACCCGGACGAGCTCGCGTTCGGTCGATTGAGGCTTGAGCTTCTTGTAGATATCCATGGTGAAAAGCGTCGAGCTCGAGTTGAAACAGGAGGCCAAAGAGCTCATCAAGGCGGCCAGCAATCCTCCGGCAACCAAGCCGCGCAGTCCGATGGGAATGAGGGTCGCGACCATGGTCGGAAAGGCTTGGTCGGCCGAGGCGAGCTGGAGCTGGCCCGACTTCGCCAAGACATAGGCCATGACGCCGGGAAGGATGAAAATGTAAAATGGGGTGAGCTTGAGGAAGGCGGCGAAAATCGTCCCGCGCCTGGCCTGGCGCTCATTCTTGGCCGCAAGGGCCCGTTGGACGATGTACTGGTCCGTGCACCAATACCACAAACCGACGATGGGCGGGGCAAAGACCATGCCCGGCCAGGGAAACTCGGGATGGTTGGCCGGGAGGAAGAGGTTGAGATGATCCGCCCCGGCCGCCTGAACAAAAGCCGACCAGCCGCCGATTTTGATGAGCCCGGCAATCGTGACGATGACCGACCCCGCGACGAGGACGATCGTCTGGAGGGCCTCGGTGTAGACGACGGCCCTTAGACCTCCAAGAACGGTGTAAATTCCGGTCAGGACGACGACGATCAAGGCTCCCGTCCAGAAGTCGATGCCCATCAGCGTTTGAAAGACGACCGCGCCGGCGTAGACGTTGACGCAGATCTTCGTGAAGACGTAGGCGATGAGGGTGATGATGGACAGGAACCAGCGGGCCTGGGGCGCATAACGGAGTTCGAGGAACTCGGGCATGGTGAACACCCGGCTCCGCATGTAGAAGGGAATGAAGACCCATCCCAGGACGAGGACGAGCCAGGCGTGGAGCTCATAGTGGCCCATGACGACGCCGCTCTGGGCCGCCGTGCCGGCGAGGCCGACGATGTGTTCGGCCCCGATGTTGGAGGCGAAGATCGAGGCCCCGATGACAAACCAGCCGACATGCCGGCTGGCCAGGAAATAATCCTCGGTCGAGCGCTGCTTCTGGCGGAAGCTCCACCAGGAGATGCCGAGCACGACAGCGAAATAAGCGGCGACGAAGACCCAGTCGATGGGCTGGAAATTGATCATCGGCGGATTCCCTCCCGGACAAGGACGGTCATGCGAAGGTGTATATCACAAGGCGAAACGGGCTTTCAACCGCCCCTTTAGGCCTCCTATTCGGCGCCTCGCGTATTCCACCATCAACGCTTCACCCACTCTTGGCTCCCCTGACTGTTTCCCGGCGCGTGTCGCGGCGACATTGCCATCCTCTAACCCCGGCCCCGGGGAACCAGTCCCGTCGGTTTCCCCCCTCGGCAAAGCCATGGGGGCCCCCCTTCCGCTACGGGGTCTCGAGGACGGCCATGCCGCCGCAGAACACGCCGGGCCCTTCGAAGAGCGCTTGCGGGGCGGGAAGTCCTCATCACGTTCCGGCCACTTCCGAACGCCGGCCCCAAAATTCTCCGCCGGCATCTCGAGAAACTTGGGGAAAAAACGTCGAACCTTATCCGCCGAGAGTGATCATGACCGGCTCGGGCTCCTCGACGAAGACCAGGTCGAGCTTCGAGTCGATGAACCTCCGCCGGACGATCTCGAGGACGACAAGGGCCGCGAGGGCGAAGAGGAAGAAGATCGGAAAGCGGCCCGGATGGCGGAAGAGGGATCGCTCAAGGGTCGCGATTGAAGAGACGGCCATTACGAATCCGAGAAGATAGGGCAGCCAGCGCGCCTGGAGCTTGGCCTTGCCCGGCACGACCAGGCAGGCGTACGGAATACGGCTGAATCTCCAGAAGACGGCTTGGCAAACCAGCAGCAGCCACACGGCGACATAAACCGCGTGGACGGTCGCGGGACCCGCACCCCAAAACCAGGCATAAGCCGGCCAGATCAGAACGGACAGCGGAAGGATTCCGAGGATGACGACCGTCTTGCGAACGGCGACGAGGTAAGGATTTCGATCCCGGGACTCCGTCAGGCGGAAAATCCAGTTGGCCTCCGGAGCGAAGGGGACGTTCATCCCCGACCGAAGACCCAGGAGGAAGATCAGTCCGACGACGAGGGGCGCGGACAGCAAATCCAGGCCGGAAGCCGCGGGTTCCAGGACCTCGACTTTTCGCAATCCGACCGAAAGCAAGAGGACGCCGAGGGCGACCGCCAGGTAACCGGCCAGGCGGACCTTGTGGGCCGAACTCGCCCGCAGCGTCTTGACGGTGAAGTGGAAGACCGCCCTCTCGACGGGCCGGCGGAGGATCGTCCGGTCGAAGACCCGCCCCAGGCCGGCGCGGACTCCGGCCAGGCGACGCCGGGGCTTCCGGACTTCGAGCGACCGCCGGATGTGCTTCCGGAAACCGAAGGCCATCGCCAGGAAATCGGCCGCGCCGAGAATGAGGATCGAACCGAGGCCGATCCACGCCCCGGCCGCATAGAGCGGTTCCGGCCGGCCGATGAGAATCTCATAGAGCGACGCGAACCACATCGGCGGAAAGAGAAGGAGGGAGGTCGGCCGGGCGGCCCGTCGGGCTTCGAGAAAGTCCAAGCCCTTTTTCAGGGTGACCGGATCGACCAGGGCGACGAGGATGACGGCGACGCAGAGAACGGCGAGGCCGAGACGAAGGGCGAGGGCGACGGCGCGGTAGGCCCGCCCCCCCAGGAGGGCGAGAAGCACGGCCTCGAGAAAGAGAAACAACAGAAAGATGAAAAGAAGCGCCGCCGTGACCGAGAGGATATGGGCCCCCATGTAGCGGAAGAGCGCGGGCAAGGAATTGCCCGTCCAGCGGGGCATGAAGAAGGCGACCCCGAAAACCGACAGGGCGTTGGCCGCGGCCGAAAAGAGGCCGACGAAGAGGAGAAAGGACAGGAATTTCGCGGCGAAGAGGGTGTTCGATCCGACGGGAAGCGGCCGGAGATTCTGATGGTCCTTCGCGTCCGGAAACAGGACGTCCCATTCCAGAAGGACGGCGAAGGCGAGGATGATCATGAAAATCGAGAGAAAGGCGAATTTTTCCATCCAGGACTGGCCCAGGTCTTCGATGAACATGTACTGGCTGAAGAGGGTGTTCGTCAGGACCCAGCCGACGGCGGCCAGCATGGCCAGGACGGTGATCAGCTTTTCCTTCATCTGGTCTTCGAAGGGGATGATTTCGTTTTGAAAGAGGCGGTCGAAAAAATGGCGGGTCAGGACGAAAAGCCGCCGGGAACGAACGCCCAGGCGCGCCATGAGGGCCTCGAAACCGATCCGGTCGCGGAGACTCACCCGGCCCTCCTACGTCCGCATGACCCCGACGATGTCCCGGGCGATCGCCGCGGTGTCCTCCTGGGCGACGAGCTGGCTGAAGATCTCAACGAGGGACGGGAGATGCATCAGCGTCCTCAAATTGTCGACCGAATCGTTGGCCACGATCCGGCCTTGATGGAGAATGATGACCTTGGAGCAAATCTTCTCCGTGACCTCGAGGACGTGGGAGGAATAAATGATGATTTTATCCTCCGCGGCCAGTCGCCGGACGAGATCGCGCAGAATCAGGCTGGTCGTCACGTCCAGGCCCGAGAGGGGCTCGTCGAGAAGGAGGATCTCGGGATCGTGGAGCAAGGCCGCGGAGATGAGGATCTTTTGCCGCATCCCCTTGGAATAGGCGCCGACGGCCGTGTCCCGGTCCCCGTCCAGGTCGAAAACGCGGAGGAAAGCCCGGGCTTTTTCCAGGAGCCGGGCTTCGGGCAGGCCGCGGAGCCGGCCGACGAGAAGAAGATATTCCAGCCCGCTCAGATGGGGGTAGATCTCGGACTGCTCGGGGACGTACCCCAGGCGGCTTTTAAAAGCCAGGAGGTCTTTGCGGATATCCCGGCCGCCGAAGAAGATTTCTCCCGAGGTCGGTTCGAGCAGGCCGGCCAGGATTTTAATAGTCGTCGATTTCCCGGCGCCGTTGGGACCCAAATAGCCCAGGACCTCGCCCGGCTGGACGGCGAAGCTGACCCGGTCGACGGCCGGAAAGACGTTGTATTTTTTCGTGACCTCCCGCAGCTCGAGCATCGTCCCTCCCTCCCGGAACGTTCTTCACTCGCTTCTTCATCAGCAAACGGCATGCCAACCGATTTTCAGGCGCTTTAAAGGGAAGTCGAACGGAAACGACGCCGAGAAAGTAAAGCGTCTTTACTTCAAAGCCAAAAAGAAGAGGAGATCGCCTTTTCGGGGCGATCCCTGTAGAAAACTCGCGTTATTTCGCGGAAAAGACGTCGGGCAGGATCGTCGCCTTCGCTTTGTATTTCTGCCCGTCGACGATCAAGACGACGGCGTAGTCCCCTTCCGCGGCTTGAAAGTAGGTGAAATTCGGGTCCATCGCGGCTCCGCCTCTCTGGAATCCCCCGGCGCCGCCTCCGGCGAAGCGGCCCCGCTGGCCTGCCGCCGGGGCGGCTTTTTTCTCCTCTTCGGTCCGCGCCCGTCGGGCCATCATATCCCAGACGACGCTGTTCAGTCCCTCATTGGCCGTGCCCTTCATCTCGTTGATGACCGTTTCGCCGCTTACGATCTGGACCGTGACCTCGCCCTTCGGTTTCGTTTTCAGGAAGTAATTGACGACGACGCCGGCCGGTTCGCTCTGGCCCCGGAAGTTGATCGAGGCTGAATGCTTGCGCTCGGTTTCCCGCCACCGGATTTTCGGCTCGGCGTCGAAGAGGACGACATCCTTGGCCAGGTTCTCGGGGGCCATCTGCTCGAGGGCCGTAATGTCGGCGATATAAATGCTCCGGCCGTGGGTGGCGACGATGAGGTCGCTTTCCCGGGGGTGGATCTTGAGGTCGTAGATGGGCTGAGTGGGCATGTTGCCCTTCATCTTCGTCCAGGCCTTCCCGCCGTCGAATGAGGCATAAACGGCGAAATCCGTCCCGACGAAGAGAAGGTTCGAGTTCTTTGGATCCTCACGGATGACGTTGATCGGCTCGTTCGGCAGGTCGGCGGCGATCGACGCCCACGTCTGCCCGAAGTCGGCCGTTTTGTAAACAAACGGCTTGAAATCGTCGTGCCGGAATCCGGTGAAAGAAACATAGGCCGTCCCCGCTGAGCTCGACGAGGCCTCGACCCGGCTGACCCAATAACCCGGATTTCCGGCGATCTTGTCGCTGACCTTGGTCCAGTTCTTCCCGTCGTCCCGCGTCACCCAGACCAAGCCGTCGTCCGTCCCG
>Ga0163209_1001367_pt1 | contig 10594 bp, 7 predicted proteins | sample Kivu_160m_FD_113538 | JGI IMG/M metagenome (GOLD analysis project Ga0163209, IMG submission 113538) | Freshwater microbial communities from Lake Kivu, Western Province, Rwanda to study Microbial Dark Matter (Phase II) - Kivu_160m | ecosystem: Environmental > Aquatic > Freshwater > Lake ... | reverse complement strand
GGGATGGCCCGGCCGATGATGACGCTCATGGCGTAGTCGAGGTAGGAGCGCTTCATCTCCTCCTCGATCCCGACGACGGCCAGGTTGGCGGCGATCGGAGCCGGCGGCGCCTGCGCCTCTTCGGCCGCCTCTTTGTCCTTGGCCTTTTCCTTGGCCTTTTCTTTATCCTTCTCCGGAGCTTTTTCGGGGGCCTTCTCCGGAGCCTTTTCGGGAGCTTTTTCGAGAGCTTTTTCCGGAGTTTTCTCAATGGCGGCGTCTTCGTCGGCTTGCGGCGCCTTTTTCTTGGCTTGTTCTTTCTCTTTAGCCTTGTCTTTAGGCTTGTCTTTCGGCTTATCTTTGGCTTTGGTTTTGTCTTTGGTTTTGGCCATGGTTTAAATGTCCAGGTTCTGGGCCATCAGGGCGTTCGTTTCGATGAACTTCCTCCGCTCCTCGACTTCGTCGCCCATGAGCGTCTCGAACAGGCTGTCGGCGCCGACGGCGTCCTGGATCGAGACCCGCAGCAGCGAGCGGTTCTCCGGGTTCATGGTCGTTTCCCAGAGCTGCCCCGGGGCCATCTCGCCCAATCCTTTGTAACGCTGAATGCTAACGCCCTTCTTGCCCTTCTCGTGGAGAAAATCGAGGAGGCGCGATTCGTTCTCGATGAGGACCACTTCGTCTCCGTTGGAAAGGACCTCGTAGGGAGGGGTGAACTCGCGCAGCTCTTCGTGAATCTTGACCAGCGCCTTGTATTCGGACGACTCGAGAAGGTCGCGGTTGACCCGGCAGGTCACGGACATGCCGTTGACCCCGAACTTGACCACCAGGTCGGCGGCCTCGTACTCTTCGTCCCAGCCGACGGAAACGGAGACGCCGCCAATGGCCTCGATCTGGCCTTGGAGCCGCTTGACCTTTTTCCGGTCCTGGAGGTATTCGAGGGTCGTTACGCCCTCGCGGAGGAGGATGTCCATCAGGAAAAACTCGTAGTTCTTCCGTTTGAGGAACTGGGAGTAGTTCTTCTTCTGCATGATGCGCAGGAAGAGCCGGCGGAACTTTTCCCCCTCGAAGACCTCTTTGCGGCCCTTGACCCGGACCTTGAAGTCCTCGGAGATCTTTTTGACGATCCATTTCTCGTACGCCCGCTCGTCCTTGAGGTAGAGGACTTCGCGGCCGCGGGTGATCTTGTAGAGCGGCGGCTGGGCGAGGTAGAGATGGCCCTGCTCGATGACGGGCTTGAGGTGACGGTAGAAGAACGTCATGAGGAGTGTCTGGATGTGCGAGCCGTCGACGTCGGCGTCGGTCATGACGATGATCTTGTGGTAGCGCAGCTTCTCCAGGCTCGTCTCGCCGGACCCGTTCGCCTCGCTCCCTTCGCTCGTCTCCGTCTCGCCGATGGACGCCCCGAGCGCGGCGACCATCATCCCGATCTCGTCGTTGCTGTAGACCTTGTCCTTGCGCGCTTTCCAAACGTTCAGGATCTTGCCCTTGAGGGGAAGGATGGCCTGGAAGCGCCGGTCGCGGCCCTGTTTCGCCGAGCCGCCGGCCGAATCGCCCTCGACGATGAAGATCTCGGAGAGAGCCGGGTCGCGCTCCTGGCAGTCGGCCAGCTTGCCGGGAAGGGACGAGGACTCCAGGACGCCCTTCCGGCGGGCGAGCTCGCGGGCCTTGCGGGCCGCTTCGCGGGCCCGGGCCGCGTCGAGCGCTTTGAGGATGACGCGCTTGGCGTTGGTCGGATTCTCCTCGAGATAGGCGGTCAGCTGTTCGTTGACGAGCGACTCGACGATCCCCTTGACCTCGGAGTTGCCGAGCTTCGTCTTCGTCTGGCCCTCGAATTGGGGGTCCTTCATCTTGACGCTCAGGACGGCGGTCAAACCCTCCCGGGCGTCGTCGCCGGTAAGGCCGGCCGAGCCCAGGTCCTTGAGCATGTTGTGGGACTCGGCGTAGGTGTTGAGGCAGCGGGTGAGCGACGACTTGAACCCGATGAGGTGAGTCCCGCCCTCGTGCGTGTTGATGTTGTTGACGAACGTGAAGATGTTCTCGTTGTATCCGGCGTGGTACTGGAAAGCCAGCTCGACGATGATGTCGTCCTTCTGGCACTCGAAGAGGATCGGCCGCGGGTTGAGGACGTTCTTGTTCTGGTTGAGGTACTGGACGAACTCGAGGATCCCGCCCTTGTACTGGAATTCGTGGGTTTCGCTGACCCGCTCGTCGGTAATGAGGATGCGGATGCCCTTGTTGAGGAACGAAAGCTCCCTCATCCGCTGGGTCAGGATGTCGAAATTGAACTCGGTCGTCTCCTCGAAGATCTCATCGTCGGGCCAGAACGTGATCTTCGTCCCGGTCTTCTTGGTCTTGCCGACCTGTTTCAGCTTGGCCAAGGGGATGCCCCGCTCGTAGCTCTGGACGTAGATGCCGCCGTCGCGCTTGATCTCGAGGTCGAGGCGCTTGCTGAGGGCGTTGACGACCGATACGCCGACGCCGTGCAGGCCGCCGGAGACTTTATAGGACTTGTCGTCGAACTTGCCGCCGGCGTGGAGCATGGTCATGACGACCTCGGCCGCTGATTTTTTCTCTTTTTTATGCTGTTCGACGGGGATGCCGCGGCCGTCGTCGATGACCGTGATCGAATTGTCGACGTGGATGAAGACTTCGATGTTTTTGCAGTAGCCGGCGAGAGCCTCGTCGATCGAGTTGTCGACGACCTCATAGACGAGGTGGTGGAGCCCCTCGGTCGAGGTGCTCCCGATGTACATGGCCGGCCGTTTTCGGACGGCTTCGAGGCCTTTGAGAACCTTGATGCTTTCGGCTGTATACTTGGCTTCTTTCATGGCTTTTATCTCATTGAAAAAAGACGGGTTATGAGGGCAAAATTCTCACTGAACCCGGGCCTATTTACTCGACCAAAATTATATAAAAATCTGCCCGAAATGTAAAGCCTTTTTTAGGCCCGAATCCACAATATTTTGGGGCCGTCAAAGGCGCCTATCCCAATGTTTTGCGGTATCGGGAAAATGTCGAAAACCGGGTTTTTCGCCGAAAAAATCGAGCCTTTTTAGGGCCGTATCCGCCCCCCTAAATAGGGAGACACAATACCTATTTCCCTATTTCCTGCCGACCGCCTAGGCAGGGGAATTAGGGTAATAGGTATTGTGTCTCCAATTTTGATTCTGATAAGATGATTTCCTTAAGGAGAACTCGAAGTGAACGTGCGCAGCGGGAAAAACCTCTTATCGGCCCGGACATTCGCCCTTTTCGCCCTGACGGCGTTCATCCTCCTTGGCTCGTCCGCATGCGCTCCCAAGATGAAGATTCCGGGCGTCATCTATCTTCTGTCTCAATCGAACATCTACGCCATCAGCCAGGATTCGGTCGAGGCCATCCTCACGGATGTCTATGCGGCCGCCCTCTCGCCGGACAGGAAATTCCTGCTGTATTCCACGGCCGGCCAGACGATTCTCAGAGACCTTTCCACGGACAAGGACGAGGCCGTCCTCGGCGAAGGCAGCCGGACTCTGGGCTGGAACGCCGAAGGAACGCGGTTCTATGTCTATACCGGATGCGGGACCAACCGGCTCTATGCCGGAAGAACTGACGGGAGCCTGACGCGGCTCATGCAAGGATGGATTGCCCGGCCGCGCGGCGAGGAAGCGACGGACGAATCCGCCCCCCCCGAGCCCGTCTGCGGCGAGCTGTCGGGCTTCCTTTTTCTGACGAACGACACGCTCGTCTACTCCGCGTTCGACGCTCCCCTCCCCCGCCAGCCCGACCTCGTGAACATGAGAGCGAACAAGGGCTACCTCGCCCGCCTCGAGCCGATTCCTCCCGAGATCGTTCCCTTCGACTTTCCGAGAAAAGAGCGGTGGAAATTCGTCGACGTCTCCGAAGACAAGGACCTCGTGCTCCTGTCGGTCGAGGCGAATCCCGAAAACGTGAATCAATTCCAGAGCACGGCCGTCGTCGCGCCGCTCTTCCAGGAATGGGACAAGATCTCGCTCGAAGACCACGTTGCTCAGAGCATCACCCGCTGGGAGAACGGGAGCTGGGGCGTCACCGGAGAGCTGGCGCTCATGTTCACGCCCAAGACGAGCCTGCTCGTCGGCGTTTCCCTCGAAACGACGGAAAAAGGACTCAAGGAATATCTGACTATGATCGACCCGGCGTCGGGGCAGGTGGAGCGCGGGCCGGAGATGGAAGCCGCCGAGATCGTCAACCGGCCGGTCATGGACCCCACGGAACAGTACGTCGCCGTGCTCTACAGCCGGGGAACGGAGGTCCACATCACGATCTTGGACCTGGCCAACGACCGGCAGTCCGTCGTCTGGAAGGCCAAAGCGCCCAAGGGCTACGCCTTCGACATCAAGCGCGACCGCCTGCTGGCCTGGGTCGAATAATTCGGAAGGGAGAGATTTCGTGGCGGCCAATCTGACCCCCCAATACCTCGAAGCGGAAAAAAAGCTCAAAACCGCGAAAACCCCTCAGGAGCGCCTCGAGATCATGCAGGAGATGATGGCCTTGATGCCCAAGCACAAGGCCACCGAAAAGCTCCAGGCCCAGCTCAAGACCAAGATCTCCAAGCTCAAGGAGGAGATGGAGCGCCAGACCTCGGCCAAGCACGGCGTGAGCTACGTCATCCCCAAGCAGGGCGCGGGCCAGGTCGTCGTCATCGGACCGCCGAACGCAGGCAAATCTATGTTAATCAAGGCCTTGACCGGGGCTGATCCCGAAGTCGGCGATTATCCTTTCACGACCCGCGCGCCGGCTCCCTACATGATGAAATACGAGAATGTCCGCGTCCAAATGGTCGACCTTCCGCCCATGACGCCGGACCTCATGGAAAGCTGGCAGGTGGAGCTCATCAAGATCGCCGATGCGGCACTCATCGTCGTCGACCTGGCCGACGCGGACGCCCCGTCACTCCTCGAGTCGCTCGTAGCGGCGCTCAAGGAGAAGCGTGTAGAGTTCGTCGGCGAGGATTACGAACCGCCCGCCGACGCTCCCTACGGACCGCCGTTCAAGCGGCGGACGCTCCTCGTCGCCAACAAGAGCGACCTCGACTCGGGCGGCGCGAATCTGGAAGCGCTCAAGGTCTTCTTCGAGAGCCAGCTTACCGTCGTTCCCGTCTCGTCCGCGACGGGAGAGGGCATCGAGGACCTGAAAAAGCGCGTGTACGATTTCCTCCACGTCATCCGCGTGTACAGCAAGGTCCCCGGGAAGAAGCCGGACCACAACGAGCCGTTCGTCATGAAGCGGGGAACGACCGTCATCGAGATGGCCCGGGCCGTCCACAAGGACTTCGCCGAAAAATTGAATTACGCCCGCCTCTGGCGCGGGACGGAATATTCGGGCCAGATGGTCAACCGCGATTTCGTTCTCCAGGACGAAGACGTCTGCGAGCTCCACTTATAATTTCGGTTAATTTCGGTGCCAGAAAACTCAATCCCTTAATTCGCCAATTCTGATTAAATAAGTGATTGAGTTATCTGGCACCTTAATTATCGCTGTCACTTTTTCTCCGGGCGGAAGGTCAATCCGGCCGGCTCGTCGGAAATGTCCATGACGGCCATGAAGAAGAGCTGGGCGATGTCCTCCATGATCTCCGGCGTAATGAGGTCCGGGGCGTCCTTGGTGTTGTGGTAGGTCGGATACGGCGCGGACTTGCCTCGCGCGCCGAACGTCAGCGACGGCACGCCCTTCCAGAAGAACCAGGCCGAGTCCTGCCGCGGCCGCCCCGGATAGGCCGCTGCTCCACCCGAGAGAATCCGATGGACGTACTTCTCGTTGGTCTTCTCGATGAACGCCCAGAAGGCCGGATACGTCCGCGCGCCGGAAGCCGAGATGGCGTCTCCCATCCCCGGCCCCTCCATGTTGATAAAGACGAGCGTCTTGTCGAGCGGATAGATCGGATTTTCGGTGTAGAACTTCGAGCCGGCCACGGCCTGCTCCTCGCTGCCGAAGAAATTGAAGAGCACCGTCCGCTTGGGCTTGACGACGCTCTTGGCCATGGCTTCGGCCACGCCCAATCCGACGGCGACCGCCGTGGCGTTGTCGTTGGCGCCCGGCATCAGCTCCCAGCAGCGGCCGAGATGGTCGAGGTGGCCGCCGATGAGGATGACCTCGTCCTTGAGCGCCGGGTCCGTCCCCGGGATGACGCCGACGACATTGTACCCGACGCCTTCCGGATGGTGCTCCGTGACGTTCTTCATCGTCATGACCTTGCCCGTGGCGAAGGACTGGGGCTTGAGCTCCTTGCGGATCCTGGCCACCGTGTCCTCGTGCTTCCGGCCGGTCCCGGCGAACACGTCCGCGACGACCGCCGCGCCGACGTGATGGTAGATGAAGCCTTCGCGGTAGGAGTTGTTGGGATTGACGATCGGGCCGTAGTTGTAGATCATCCCTTTGACGCCATGGGCGACCGCATTCTCGAGCTTGTACTGGTGGAAGGAGTACGGGCGCCATTTCTTGAAGGCTTCGTTCGTGTCGCTGGCTCCCATGGGCACTTCGGATTCCATCAGGACGATCTTTCCTTTGACGTCCACCCCGGCGTAGTCGTCGTAGTTGAGCTCGGGCGCTGTGACGCCATAGCCGATGTAGACGACCTCGGCCGTGACCTCGCCTGAGCCCGAGGTTCCGCCGGGGAGAAATTCGTCCTCGTACTTGTACGGTTTCTTGATGATGCCGTCCTTGACGGGAATGTTCATCGTCAGCAAGCCGCCCTTGAAGACGAGGGTGTAGGGATTGGGGAAGGCCTGGAGGTAGGTTCCCTTGTCGCCCGCCGGCTGGACGCCCCATTTCTTGAGGAGCGAGATCACCCAATCGGCGGCGGCGTTGAATTCGGGCGTGCCGGTCAGCCGGCCGCCGTATTTCTCGGAGCAGAGCTCGTTGACGTAGTTCATCAGCGTCGCGCTCTCGATGAGATGCATGGCCGCGAGGAGCTTCTGCTCGCCGGTCAGCGGCGGCGGGGCCTGCCCGCGCTGCCCCTGGGCCGCGCCCGTCGCGACATTGAGGATCAAAACGCAAACGGTCAGTCCGATCCAAATTTTTCTCGGCTTCATATACTCCTCCTCACGTGGGATCATCGATTCTCATTTTTTATAATAAGCGCAAGACGAAAGCAAGCGCGCGCATGGTGAGGCAGACATCGAAAACGTCACTATGATCGGCGAGCGAAGAAGCGAGCAGACGCATTAATGAGCGGGTGACGCCGAGCGGGCGCCCCAGCGTTCGAAGCGGATGGGGGCACGGATTCCTTTTGATCGGCGAGCGAAGAAGCGGGCGAACGCTCTAATTAGCGGGTGGCGCCGAGCGGGCGCCCCAGCGTTCGAAGCGACGGGGACCCCCCGAAGGTGGGTGAGGCGCGAGAACGCTGGGGCTGCTCGGTGACAGGACCCGCCGACCTTTTAAGCGTTCGCCCGCTTCGAGCGAGCCCCCCATTTGATTTGGCGCGTCGATTCTGCTATCTTCCCGTTCTGGTGCCGCAGGGCACGCGACGCTCATCGAAGGAGGTCTTCATGGAAGCACGAACGTTCCTGGCCGCATTGCTGCCGGCCGTTCTGTTCGGCGCGGCGGTCTTCGCCGCGGCCCAGACCGCGAACCCCGTCGTCGTGATCAAGACGAGCAAAGGCGACATCACGATCGAGCTCGACGCGGCTAAAGCGCCGATCTCGGTCAAGAACTTCCTGTCCTACGTCGACGAGAAATTCTACGACGGGACGATCTTCCACCGCGTCATCAAGGGATTCATGATCCAGGGCGGCGGGCTGACGCCGGACTTCGTCGAGAAGAAAGCGAAGGCTCCCATCCGGAACGAAGCGGGCAACGGCCTGCAGAATCGGCGCGGCTCGATCGCCATGGCCCGGACCCAGGACCTGAACAGCGCGACGTGCCAGTTCTACATCAACCATGTGGACAATTTCGCGCTCGACGACATGAAATACGCGGTCTTCGGACGCGTGCTCCAGGGGATCGACGTCGTCGATGCGATCGCAAACGTGCCCACCGGCACGATCAAGGGCTACGCGGACGCTCCGCGCCAACCGATCACGATCGCGTCCATTCGCCGCCAGACAGCGACGAAATAAGCGGACTTGACGCCCGACGACGGCTCCCGATCCAAGCTCGGCGACACGGCCTTTGCGATCGTCCATGTTCTCGCCCTGGCTGCTCTAGCCGTCCTGGCGGTGGTCGACCTTGTCCGGGGCAACACGACGCGCTTCGGCGTGATCGGCGGGGCGCTCATCCTGTACTATTTCCTCGTCCTGCGCAAGCCCGTGCTCAAGGAGATCGACAGGCGCCGGAGCTTGAAATCCGCCCCGCCGGCAAAAAAATCTTGAGGCGAGGATGAAACCAAAGCCGCGCCGGCTCCGTTTATTTAAGCGAGCGCCATGACTCTGCTCGGAAAACGGGTTGCCATCCTGGCCGGTGCCGCCGTGATTGCGGCCGGGCTCGTCGCCCTTCTTGTCGTCGGGAAAAGGCCGCCCGCCCCCGCCGCTCCCGCGCCGCCTCCGGCCGAGGCCGCGTCAATCGCCCCGACGACCGAAGAGATCACGATCCAAAAAGGTCAGACGATCTCCGACCTGTTGTCCGAATACGGCTTCTCCACCGGGGAGATCCATGGCCTCATCCAGCAGGTCAAGCCTGTCTTCAAGCTGGACAAGATCGTCGCCGGCCGGCGCCTGCGCCTGACCCTCGATGCGGCCCGCCGAGTCCAGGCGTTCGAGTACCCCATCGACGAGACATCGTACCTCGTCGTGGCCCGCGAAGGATCCGCCTACAAAGCCGAGAAAAAAGCGTACCAGTTCGAAACGAAGCTCGCCTATATCTGGGGCACGATCGAGGACAATCCGATCAAGGCCGTCGCCGAACGGGGCGAGACCGACGCCCTGACGATCCGCATGACGGACCTCTTCGCCTGGGACATCGACTTTTACACCGAGCTCCGCCGCGGCGACGCCTTCCGGATGGTCTACGAGAAAAGATACCAGGAGGGCAAGTTCTTCGGCTACGGAGAGATCCTGGCCGCAGAATTCGTCTGCCGGGGGAAATCGTTCAAAGCGTTCCGCTTCGAATATCCCGACACGAAGAAGGCCGATTATTTCGATGCCGAGGGAAAGTCCGTGCGCAAGCAGTTCCTCCGCTCCCCCCTCCCCTACGGCGCGCCCATCACGTCCCGTTTCAGCTACAACCGCCTCCATCCGATCCGCAAGATCTACACCGCCCATTACGGGATCGACTACGGGGCTCCGGTAGGCATGCCCGTCCACGCCACGGCCGACGGCGTCGTCGTCTCCGCGGGGCCGAATGGAGCGGCCGGCAACATGGTCCATCTCCGGCATAAGAGCGCCTACGAGACGATGTACCTCCATCTCGCCCGCGTCTTCGTCAAAGCCGGCGACCGGGTGAGCGGCGGAAAGGTCATCGGGACCGTCGGCAATACGGGCGAATCGACCGGCCCACACCTCGACTACCGGGTCAAGCAGGGCGGGAGCTACGTCAATCCTCTCTCTTGGAAATTCCTGCCGGCCGAACCGCTGCGCGCGGAATATAAGGACGTCTACAGGAAGTGGATGGTGGTCGGCCTCCTCTTGCTCGACGCGCCGCTGGCCGCGCGCGCCATGCTCTCCCGCTGATTATTTTAAAAGGGGACAGGTACTTTTGGGACAGGTACCTTTGGGACAGGTACTTCAGATTATTCCCTGGCGGAAAAGAAATTTATCTTATTAAGAACCAACTGCTTCTGTGCATTGACGGGACACGTTCCCTTAATTCCTCCTCCCCTCTGGAGGACCTGTCCTTAAAGTACACGTCCCTTTTCAGCGTCCCTTTTTCAGTTCCGGATATGGCCGCTGCCGCCGCCCGAGGACGTGCTGCCGCTCGACGTGCTTCCCGTGCTCGCCGCCCCGGAGGCTGAGCCGGAAGACATGCTCGCGGACCCGGGGTTCCCGGCGTAGGAGGAATCGGAGCCGCCATCGGAGCGCGTGACCCGATGGATGATCCCGTTCGAATCGAGGATCGGCCGGACGATGGCCATTCCCGAAGAGATGCGGAGCTGAGGACTGTAGACCTCGTTCGACCGGCTCGAATAGAGGATGTCGACGCCGAGCTTGCGGCCGATCCGCGAATCGGGGTTCCAATCATGGCTGCGTTCGGGAGCGATGCGGAGCGCGCTTCGCAGGCCGGACGGCAGAGCCCGGGCCGACCGGACGGCCGAGCCGTCCATCGACCGCCGGCTCCCGTCCGCGCTTGCGGGAGCCCGGACTTCGCTTGCCCGAATGCCGCGCTCGAAGGTTCTCGAAGCTAAATAGGAAGAAATCAGGCCGGATTGGGGCCGGCTGTTCAGGATCAATTTCAGCGGGGAGCCCGCCGGCAGGCTGCGGGCCGCATTCAGGACGGCTTCGAGCCTGGAGATCCGCGTCTGGATCTTGGCCGCATTCAGGTCCTGGGCGCCGACGACGACCGCGTGCTTGGAGAGACTCCTCAGGGAAACGACGGCGCGCTCGTCGCCGCGGGTCAAGGCCTTGCGCAGCGCGGCATAGACCTTTCTCATTTCTTTCGTGATCGGGAGGGACGCCTCACCCGGGCTCTTCAGCTGGTCCTTCCGGACCTTGGTCACGGTCGGGAT
>Ga0163209_1001365_pt1 | contig 10598 bp, 10 predicted proteins | sample Kivu_160m_FD_113538 | JGI IMG/M metagenome (GOLD analysis project Ga0163209, IMG submission 113538) | Freshwater microbial communities from Lake Kivu, Western Province, Rwanda to study Microbial Dark Matter (Phase II) - Kivu_160m | ecosystem: Environmental > Aquatic > Freshwater > Lake ... | reverse complement strand
TGCTAACCGCGCCATTTATGAAGCGTTTGGAGGTACAGAAGAGGATTTAAAGGAAGGTTTTAAAGCATGGCAGATCATTTCACCTGAAGAAATTGAAAAATCGATTGAGAACATCCAAAGGCTGTTAAAAGGGGAACAAATAAAAGGGACTGAATATACGTTAATGAGGCTTGATGGAACTTCCTTTCCTGCCATTGTAATCTCAAGTGTAATTTACGATAACGATAAAGCTGTGGGGCTCAGAGGAGCTATCATCGATATTACGGAGCGCAGGCGGCAGGAGGAGGAACTGCAGTTTCGAAACATCCTTCTGTCCACACAGCAGGAAGCATCCATCGACGGCATCCTCGTGGTAGATGAAAAATCCCAGATCCTCTTGTATAACAGCCGGTTTGTGAAGATGTGGGGAATTCCGGTAAATCTTGTCGAAGACGGAGCCGATGAACCGGTCATGCAGTTCGTGACGGCCCAGATGGCGGATCCCACGTCGTTTTTCCGCCAGGTTCAATACCTTTATGAGCACAGACACGAAACCAGCCGGGATGAAATCATCCTGGCGGATGGCCGTGTTTTCGACCGCTACTCGTCGCCGATGCTTGGACCGAACGACCAATACTTCGGCCGCGTCTGGTATTTCCGCGACATAACGGAGCGCAAGCAGGCGCAGGATGCACTGAGAAAAAGTGAGGCTCGTTTCCGCAGTTACTTTGAATTGCCGCTTATCGGCATTGCCATCACTTCTCCGGAAAAGGGCTGGCTTGAGGGAAATGATCGTCTGTCGGACATTCTTGGTTATTCATGGCAGGAACTCAAAGACATGACTTGGTCCGAATTGACACACCCCGAGGATCTTGCTGCTGACGTTGAACTATTCAATCGCCTTTTAACTGGAGAAATAGACAGATACATGCTCGATAAACGTTTTATTCGTAAGAACGGAGAGGTTATATGGACTAGTTTGGCGGCTGGATGTGTCCGTAAACAGGATGGCACAGCAGATTATTTTGTGGCATTAATAGAAGATATAACAGATCGGAAGAAGAGCGTTGAGAAGTTGCGGAAATCCTTGGGAGCTACCGTTCAGGCCATTGCCGTAACGGTTGAAACGAGGGATCCTTACACGGCCGGCCACCAACGGCGCGTCGCCGATCTGGCCCGGACCGTTGCTAAGGAGATGAATCTTACTGGCGATCAGATAGACGGCATACGTATGGCGGGCATTATCCATGACCTGGGGAAGATATCCATTCCGGCGGAGATCCTCAGCAAGCCGACGAGATTAACGAACATAGAATTCAGTCTCATCAAGACCCATCCTCAATCCGGATACGAGATATTGAAGGATATGGATTTCCCATGGCCCATTGCAAGGATGGTTTTGGAGCATCATGAACGGATGGACGGTTCCGGATACCCAAATGGGTTAACGGGAGACAAACTCCTCATAGAGTCCCGGATTTTGATGATTGCCGATGTGGTGGAAGCCATGGCTTCTCATCGTCCCTATCGACCGGGTTTAGGGCTCCCTACAGCATTGGATGAAATTTCAAGAAACAAGGGAACCCTCTATGATCCCGAGGTGGTGGATGCCTGCCTGCGACTCTTCCATGAGAAAAACTACAAGATGCGGGATTGATCAGTACGGTTTGGAATCATGCGTTGATTGATCGAAGCAGAAAAATAACAGTACAGGAAGCTATACGTCAACAATTTCATATTCTTTGATGTAGGTAAAACTGGAAAGCGCCTCTATATTTCTCTATGGTCTGACTGCGCCAATATTGCTTCTGGCGCACCAGCTTTGCTTACAACCGGTTTAATTAAGGAGCTTGGATAAGTGAAATTATGTTACTGCAATAGCAAGTGGTCGAACTTGTCGCGCCACCTGATCGGACAGGGTATCTTCCGCAATGTCCATGTCATATCGACTTTGAAGGTTCAGCCAGTAACGCGGACTCTGCCCGAAATAACGGCCCAGGCGCAGGGCGAGTTCAGCGGTAACGGGTCGCTTCCCGTTCACGACATAGTTGATACGCATGGCGGGTACGCCGATATCTTTCGCAAGGCGATATTGCGACAACGCCAACTCATCCAATAACTCCTTCAGATATGCACCGGGATGCACCGGTGGAATACGCTCCCTAGTCATATCAAACCTCCGCTAATGATAATCATTTATCTCTACATCTTCCGCATGTCCGTCTAACCATTTAAAACAGATCCGCCATTGATCGTTAATACGGATACTCCATTGCCCTTTCCGGTTCCCTTTGAGAGATTCCAATCGATTTAAAGGTGGGAACCGCAAATCCTGAATCTCAACAGCCGCATCAATAGCGTTCAGTTTCATGAATGCCCGCTCTTGAATATCGCTAGGGAATTTACGAGAAAATTCCCGACGAAAAATCTTCTCTGTTTCATTACATCGAAAAGATCGAATCATGATTGAATAGTAAACTTCTTGTTTATCAATGTCAAGGAGAGAAATGGCGACAGGACAAAAGCGAAGAGGGTCAACCTCATGATTGCACATCTCTCTTTTTCATTGACTTAAAAGCAACCCTACCCTAAAGAATGAAAAACCAACCCATTTTCATGAGACAGTATATCCGGAGTGTGTATGATTTTTGCAGAGGATAAAGGTAGGGTTTATCCATATGAGCGTTAAACTGGCCGAGACGGCGGGATTCTGCATGGGCGTAAAAAGAGCCGTTGACATGGTTCTTGATATTGCCCAGCGCAAGGGCAAGGAGAATATCTACACCTACGGTCCCCTGATCCACAATCCGCAGACTGTCGAAATTATGAGGGAAAGGGGCATTGTCCCGATCCAGGACATAGATGAGATCAATGCTTCGGATGCGGGGGCTACCATCATTATCCGGGCCCACGGCATATCACCCCAGGAAAGAAAAAAAATCAAGGAGAAGGGTATCAGGATCGTTGATGCGACTTGCCCGAAAGTAGCCCATGTCCAGGCCATCATCAGAAAGCATGCCTCCCGGGATTATGCGATCATCATCGTGGGCGATGCAGACCATCCCGAGGTTAACGGTCTGTTGGGATATGCCCACGGCAAGGGCATCGTTATAGGCAGCGTAAATGATGTGGATTGCCTGCCTTCATTGGAAAAGGTTTGCGTCGTTGCCCAGACGACTCAAAATATGGATGAGTTCAATGAAATTGTAAACCGCATTAAGGAAAGATTCCCTGCTACGGTGGTTTTTAATACCATCTGCGATTCAACGGAGAAAAGGCAGGCGGAGGTAAAACGACTGGCCGCTGAAACGGATGCCGTGTTTATTATCGGAGGGCGGAACAGTGCAAATACCAGGCGGCTTGCTACGATATCGGAGCTTCAGGGTAAACCGACCTTTCATATTGAAACCGCAGAAGAATTGAATCAAATATCGATCAACGGGTATGACAGGATCGGCGTGTCCGCCGGGGCCTCCACACCCAACTGGATCATCGATCGGGTTGTTGACGGCATCGCGGGAGAGCAAAGCGGAAAGGCGGAAAAAGTCAGAGGGCTTTTTAAATTCTGGGTCTTCATGGTTAAAACGGATATGTATTCTGCCGTCGGTGCGGGATGTCTTTCTCTGGCAAGCGCGCTTCTACAGAGTCTCCCTGTAAATTTCCTGAATATTTTGATTACATCCTTTTTTGTATATGCCATGCACACCCTCAATCGGCTCATCAACAGAAAATCCAGTACCATTATCGGCTCGTTCAGGGAAGAATCTTATCGAAGGCATGAAAATGTCTATATCTCCATGGCGATTCTGTCCATGCTTTTGGCCCTGACATGCGCTTATCTGGTAGGAATACGGGTGTTTATCCTGCTTCTTTTGGTTTCTGTCTTCGGCGCTCTTTATAACTTGACGATATTACCGCGTAAATTCCGTTTTACAAGCTTAAAGGATCTTCCCGGGTCAAAGAACATTTCCATGGCTCTGGCATGGGCGGTGGTGGCGTCTGTCCTCCCCGGGATTGTAGATAGCCTGTCCGTCACTCCCGGCATGATCGTGGCTTTTCTTTTTACATTCGGTGTTGTGTTTGTCCGCTCCGCCATGTCGGATATTCTCGACATACAGAGTGACCGGCTGCTCGGAAGAGAAACGATTCCCGTGCTTATCGGAAAGGAAATCACCCAGACGCTCTTGCTGGGAATTCTGGTTTTGCTGGGAATCCTCCTTGTTGTGGCCCATCCTTTTGGCTGGACATCAACGTTGAGTTATGCCCTCCTGGTCAGCGTATTTTTTATATGGATTTATTTCAAACTTTATGATAGAAGGGCGGCGTTTTCAGGGGTCGTCCTGGAAGGTATATTGGAAACCAATTATATTTTAACAGGATTTAGCGCCATTCTCTGGCTTATCCTGCTCGGGTAGATTCGTTTGAATAACATGCGACGATGTCTCGTGATCTTCTTGCTGGTGCTTGTACTTTTCGGTTGCGGCGGGATTCGCTATTCGGAAGTTGCTCCGGAAGCGAAGGATTTCCACCCCGGAAGAATCGGTGTCCTTCCCGTTGATGTAGGAACCTATACAGAAGCGAAAGGCGTGATAGACCGGATAGTCGCGGACGTGCTGACCGATAAAGCATGGTTTACCGACGTGGTTGCCGCAGAAACCATCAACAAGCAGGTTCTCTCCAGTGAAGAGACCGGAAAAGCCTTTCTCGATTACATCTCCAAGCTCAAAACGGTCAGCTATTCCGATCCGGAGTTGAGCAGAAAGACAGGGGAATTGTTAAAGATTGACGCTTTTCTTATGGTTGACCTGACCTACTGGAATTATACAAAGACAGAGGACAGTAAAGTTGCGAAGGTCGAAGCCGGGATCAGGATGATCAATGCGAACACGGGACAAATCATCTGGAAGGCGCATCACTACGAAATGGAAGAATACAGGTTTATGAAGCCGCAACTTTCCGACGTGGCAAGAAATCTGATGAAAAAAATGATAGGAGAAATGCCCCATTAAGCAGGGCAGGAATGAAGACTAAGGGCATTTCACGTTTTGTTACGAGCCGTTAGCCTTTTTATATTATTGGAAAAAGTTGGAGGTCATATCATGAGGGAAAAAGTGCAGGACGCGATAAATCGCATCCGACCCAATCTTCAGGCTGACGGAGGAGATGTCGCATTGGTTGATGTCACTGATGATGGTGTGGTAAAGGTTCAGTTATTGGGGGCGTGTCACGGCTGTCCCATGTCGCAAATGACATTGAAAATGGGAATTCAGAAATATTTGCAAAAAGAAGTTCCGGGGATAAAGGAAGTCGTTTCCGTGGCGTAGAAGAATGACGGTAAAAAAGACTCCTTATGCAGGCTGAAGGTTTCCCGGTCTGTTCTGAAAGGAGATCAGTTTAGGGGTGAAGGACATCAGGCCGGAGAGAGTTTTACAAGGCCTATTAAAATAAATAACGATAAGGAGAAGAATAATATGGCGTATGTGATTACGGATGAATGTATTGCTTGTGGTTCCTGCCAGGATGAATGCCCCGTTGAGGCCATCAGTGAGGGAGAAGATAAGTACGTTATCGATGCCAAGCTTTGTACGGACTGCGGCGCCTGTGCGGAACAATGTCCCACGGAGGCGATCGTGCCGGGAGAAGAAAAATAGCATCGGTTTTACCGATCAAAATCGAAGAGGGGAAACCACTCGCCACTGGAAAAGGTTGAGAGTGTTTTTCCCTCTTTTCGTTTTTACGATCAAGGTTTCAACTCCTTTTGATTTAAGAATATCGTAGCCATATCAACCCAAATCGTGTATGACCTTGATTACATATATTCTTGAGTGTAATACCTGATCGTATTATCGATGGGGGGCAGGATTTTTATTTATAATGGGACGATTTATCACCTTTGAGGGTATTGAGGGCTGCGGTAAAACCACGCAGATAAAGCTGGCAGGGAGTTTCTTGAGGCAGCATCAAATCCCGTTTGTGATGACCGAAGAACCCGGTGGCACGCCCATGGGGAGAAGAATCAGAAAAATTCTCCTCAATAAAGCGCCCGAAGAGGAGATCTGTACCGAAGCGGAAATTCTTCTCTTCTCCGCCGCCAGAGTTCAGCATGTGAGAAATACAATCCTTCCGGCACTGGAAGACGGCAAGGTGGTTTTGTGCGACCGTTTTTACGATGCAACCATTGCCTATCAGGGCTTTGGCCGGGGAGCAGATATTCGTTTCATAAAAGAAATCATTGCGTATTCGTCATCCGGTTTGAAGCCGGGGATGACCATTCTCTTTGATCTGCCTGTAGAGGTTGGTTTGAAAAGAGCAATGAACAGAATATCTCTGCTGCAGAAGGCATCAAAGGAAGCGGTGCTGGAGGACCGGTTTGAGCGGGAAGATGTTGAATTTCATCAAAGAGTCAGAAAAGGGTACCTTGACCTGGCAAAAGCAGAGTCTGAGCGTTTTAGAATCATTGAGAGTACGGCTGACATACAGATGATTCACAGGCAGGTGCGTAACCTGATGTCACGTTTTATCGGAATAATATCAAAAGATTCAGATGTCTTTTAAAGATATTTACGGTCATGAAAAGCAGATCCTTGTCCTGCAGAATGCCGCCCTCAGGAACCGGCTGTCCCATGCCTACCTCTTTCACGGTATGGAAGGGATCGGCAAGAGGACTGTAGCGGAAATCTTTGCAAAGGCCCTTAATTGTGAAACCCGTGAAGCTTCCGGGAAAGGAATTGTTGTAAGGGACGGCGATTTTGATTCCTGCGACAACTGCCCGTCCTGTTTTAAAGCAGACCGTAAAAATCATTCCGATATCGTTGCCATCAAAGCCGACGGACAATTTATCAGGGTCAAGGAGATCAGAGATCTACAGGAGCAGATGAAATTCGCTCCTCTTGAAGGGAAAATGCGAATCTTCATCATGGCCGATGCAGACAGGATGAACATCATTTCGGCGAATGCCCTTCTGAAAACCCTTGAGGAACCGTCCCGCTCAAATCTCTTGATATTGCTTACATCGAGTCCTCACCAGCTTCCTCTAACGATCCTGTCCCGCTGTCAGCCTGTCCGCTTTAATCCTTTGCAGAGGGATACGGTTGCTTCGTTTTTACAGGATCGATTATCGATGGAGGCCGAACGGGCCCGCTCAATCGCGTCTTCATCCGGAGGGAGTATCGGAAAGGCTCTTGAAATGAATGATGATTCATACATGACCAGAAGAGACGAAATCCTTCAAATCATTCTGACAGACCATTCGAAAGATCCGTTGAAGTTCCCGTCCATGGTAAACAGTTTCGGACAGGAAAGGGAGGATATTGCAGACAGACTCAACATATTGCTGACCGGCTACAGGGATGCCCTGATATATAAGGAAATGGGGGATGATCAACAACTCATCAATCAGCAGTGCACCGAGGTCGTGAAATCTGTCGCCCGTGGATTGTCGGGAAAGGAAATTCTTCAAAATATCAGAAACGTGGACTGGGCAATGCATGCGATTGACCGGAATGCCAATAAAAAATTGACATTGGAAGTGATGCTGTTTAAACTGAAACGCTGTCGCGGATAGTGGATATACTGCAAGGAGTCTGTTTCTTTGAAAAATATTGTCGGGATAAGGTTCAGGAAAGATAACAAAATATACAGTTTTGATGCTGCGGATCTCCCGTTGAAAAAGGATGATCATGTGATTGTCAAAACGGAGCATGGCACGGCCATTGGCACGGTAGCGGTGGATGTCAAAGCGGCGCCCCTTTACAAGCTGCCCATGAACTTGAAGAGTGTCATCCGTAAAGTGACCGAGGAAGATCTAAAGATTAAAAAAGACAATGAACTGCTGGAACTGGAAGCCAGCCGGTTTTGTATGGACAGAATCAGAGAAAGAGGCCTCCTCATGAAGTTGATTGACGTGGAGTGTCTTTTCGACAAGAGCCAGATTGTCTTTTATTTTACTGCTGAAAACCGTGTGGATTTCAGAGAACTCGTCAAAGATCTGGTCCAGAGATTCAAGACAAGAATTGAGTTGAGGCAGATTGGTGCGAGACAAGAGGCCCGCATGGTAAAAGGCATAGGGGTCTGTGGCAGAGAAGTCTGTTGTGCCAGCCTGATTCATAATCTTGACCGGGTGTCGGTGAAGATGGCCAAGGAGCAGAGTGTGTCCCTGAACCCGGAAAAGATTTCAGGGCTGTGCGGGAGGCTCATGTGTTGCCTCGCCTTTGAATTTGACGCCTATCAGGATATGAAGAGGGATGTTCCCAAATGCGGGAAAACGATTCTCACCCCGGAGGGGCGGGGAAAGGTCATCCGACAGAACATCCTCCAGGGAGAAATTGCCGTTGAGCTGGAAGACGGCAGAGAGATCACCGTCAATGTCAGTGACCTGTAGCGGTCTGTGTAAAGAGAAAGGATTTTTCTGTGGATAGAACGTTTTTCATCACAACGCCGATCTATTATGTCAATGCATCGCCCCACATCGGCCATGCCTATACCACCATTGTTGCCGATGTCATTGCCAGGCACCACCGTCTGGCCGGCTTCAGGACATTCTTTCTAACCGGAACAGATGAACATGGCGACAAGATTGCCGAAGCGGCGCAAAAGGCCAATACCACCCCCAAGGAATACGCCGACCGTATCAGTGCCCAATTTAGAAATCTATGGCCGGCTCTTGCCATCACGAATGACTATTTCATCCGCACAACCGATGCAAACCACATCGAAACGGTCAGGCTGATTCTTCAGAAAGTCTATGATTCCGGGGATATTTACTTCGGAAATTATGAAGGTTTTTACTGTGTGGGCTGCGAACGTTTCTACATGGAAAAAGAACTGGCAAACGGCCTCTGCCCCGATCATCAGACGGCTCCTGAATACCGGAAAGAAAGCAACTACTTCTTTAAGATGAGCAAGTATCAGAACTGGCTCATCGGGCATATCAAGGATCATCCTGATTTTATCAGACCGGAACGCTATAAAAATGAAGTCCTGGCATTCCTGAGAGAACCCCTCGAGGACTTATGTATTTCAAGACCGAAAAGCAGGCTGGAATGGGGTATTACACTTCCTTTCGATGATCAGTATGTGACCTATGTCTGGTTTGATGCGTTGATTAATTATATCACGGCGCTGGGTTACCCGGCAGGCGAAAATTACGGAACCTACTGGCCCGTTGCGCAGCACCTGATCGCAAAGGATATTCTCAAGCCCCACGGCATCTACTGGCCCACCATGTTGAAGGCGGCCGGTATCGAACCTTACTCACATCTGAATGTCCACGGCTACTGGGTTGTCGATCAAAGCAAGATGTCAAAAAGCCTTGGCAATGTGGTCAAACCACTGGAGCTGAAGGATAAATACGGACTGGATCCTTTCCGTTACTTTCTCTTGCGGGAAATGGTTTTCGGGCTGGATTCAAACTTCAGCGAGGAGGGTTTTGTTCAGAGAATAAACTCCGATCTTGCCAATGACCTGGGCAATCTGGTGAGTCGTGTCATCACCATGGCCATGAAGTACTGTGACGGAAAGGTGCCGGATGCCCATTCTCCTCATTACGACGGGCAACTGCTGGTGGACACGGCAGACAGGGTCAGGGCAGAAGTTGAATCCTGCTTCCGGGAGCTTGCCCTTCACAAGGCCCTCATTGCCATCTGGGATTTCATCAATATCGCCAACAAGTATATCGTGGAGCGTGAACCCTGGAATCTGGCAAAAGACCCGGCGAACAAGATCAGGCTGGATACGATTATCTACAATCTTCTGGAGTCTCTCCGGGTAACAGCCGTTCTGATTTCTCCTTTCATGCCCGGATCTGCGGAGAAAATCATGGTGCAGATCGGAATTGCGGATGTCGCCACGCAGGATTATGACAGTATCCGGCGCTGGGGAGGACTTTCCAGCGGGATTCGGTTAAATCGCGCCGATTCGCTCTTCCCGAGGGTGAAATATCAAAAAGAAGAAGTGCAGCCTGGGGCAGGATCGGACGGGATTCAGCCGATAAAACCGGAAATCAATTATGAAGATTTCGAGAAAGTCGATCTTCGGGTTGCTACGGTGCTTGAAGCGGAGGCCGTCCCCAAATCCGACAAGCTTTTGAAACTGAAGATCGATATCGGCGAAAGAAGAACCATCGTCGCCGGTATCGGGAAAGATTATAAACCGGCGGATCTGGTCGGAAAGAAAATCGTGATTGTCGCCAACCTGAAACCCGCGAAACTCATGGGTGTTGAATCCCGCGGAATGCTTCTTGCCGCCGATGCAAAAGACGGCCTGACCCTGCTTTCCTTTGACAGGGAGCCGAAAACGGGCTCCGGGATCCGGTGAAACGGAATTTCCATGAGCTTCCTGATCGGATTGACAGCCGGTATTATTGGCGGCCTGGTGGGAATCGGTGGCGGTGTCGTCATGATACCACTCATGGTCAGCTTCGGCAAGCTTGGGCAGCACAAGGCCCACGGAACCAGCCTGGTTGCTCTGGTATTTACGGGAATCGTCGGCGCTCTTACATATGCCATGCACAACGCCGTCGACGTCTGGGCCGCCGTCATGTTGGCTGTTGCCGCTATCCTTCCTGCCAGATGGGGGGCAAAATATTGCTGCGATCTCCCCGAAGCGAGGCTGCAGAAGGC
>Ga0163209_1001363_pt1 | contig 10600 bp, 8 predicted proteins | sample Kivu_160m_FD_113538 | JGI IMG/M metagenome (GOLD analysis project Ga0163209, IMG submission 113538) | Freshwater microbial communities from Lake Kivu, Western Province, Rwanda to study Microbial Dark Matter (Phase II) - Kivu_160m | ecosystem: Environmental > Aquatic > Freshwater > Lake ... | reverse complement strand
ATCCTGGGCGAAACTCTGGAAGAGCTGGGAGGCAGCGAGTACTTCCGCCGGCATCAGGGTCTGGGACGGGAGGTGCCTAAGGTCGACGCAGCCCGCGGGCGACGGACCATGGTCGCGGTCGGTACTGCCATCCGTAAGGGGATGGTGAGTGCCTGCCACGATCCCTCGGACGGAGGATTGGGGATTGCCTTGACCGAGATGTGCTTCGCCGGCTCGATCGGGGCGCGGATAGCGCTGGACAAGGTTCCCGGCAGCCGGCGGTTCAGGCGCGATGACTTCCTGCTTTTCAGCGAGTCGAACAGCCGTTTTCTCTGCGAAGTGCCGGTCCGAGAACGGGCCGCGTTCGAGAGTTTGATGGCAGGATTGAGGGTTCCGTGTCGGGCGATTGGTCGGACTCTGGCAGATCCCACCCTGTTGGTTGACGGGCTGCGGGGAGATGTGGTCGTGCGGCTCAGTCTGAGCGAGGCGGAAACGGCCTGGCGCAGGGCCCTGACCCGGCGCCTCTAGAACTCGATTGCCTGGACCGCGGTCCGGCCCGTCTCCACCAGAAAAGGCACAAGTTCGGCGAGCGGCTTCTTGTGTCGGTGATACAGGAACCGGACCACCATCGACAGATTGACACCGCTCAGCACGGCTACGTGCGAGCGGCCCCGCTTGACCTCAAACCCGGCGTTGGCGCAACTGGAGCCGAACATGTCGGCGAAGACGACCACGTCACCTTCAGGAAGGTCGTTGATGGCCTGTTCAAGCCTGCCCTGCAGCTCCCCGATCTGGCAGTCGAGATTGGAGACCGCGCTGACACCTTCGGTGTCCGGAAAGATGGCGCGCGCCGCTTCCAGCAGGGCCCGCGGCAGATCGCCCTGGCCGATGATGACCGCGCTCACCACCGCCCGTCTACCTCATTCCCGGTCGTCGGCGATGAACGGGTCAATGCGGGGCGACTTGCTCATCACCGAGGTGAGCGCATCGTCGAAGACCTTGGCCGGCTGGTACCCAAACACCTTCAGGATGTGGTTCTTGGCGATCACCTCAAGGACCAGTGCCAGGTTCTTGCCCGGTATTACCGGAATGGTCACGCGCGGGATACGGACCCCCAGGATTTCGGTCAGCTTCTCTTCGATACCGGTTCGCTCGTAGTCCATACCGGGCTTCCACTGGACGAGCTTCACCTCGACTTCGATGCGCTTCTGGATGCGGATGGCGCGCACGCCGTACAGGCTGTACACGTCGACAATCCCGACCCCGCGAATCTCGATGTGGTGAGCCAACTCCGAGGTGCGGGCCGCGGAATAGCCCATCACGATGCCGGAGCTGCGGCGCAGGACTTTGACCAGGTCGTCGGCAATCAGACGGTGTCCCCGGTCAACCAGGTCCAGGGCGCATTCGGATTTGCCGATCCCGGAGTCGCCGGTGATGAGTAGCCCGACCCCGAAGACATCGACCAGTTCGCCGTTGAGGAAATCTCGCGGCGCGAGCCGGTAGACGATGAAAGCGGACAGGGCGTGGATGAACGGGGTGGTGTCCATCGGCGTGACCAGAACCGGGATGCTGAATTCCTCGGCGCAGTTCCTCCAGACGTCCGGCAGGCCGAGTCCTTTGGTCACGATGATGCAGGGAGGATGCAGCGAGAAGAGCCGGTGTACGGCCTCGTGCTGCAGTTCCGGCGTCATCGTCGCAAGGTATGACAGTTCGGTGCTGCCGACTATCTGGATGCGTTCCCGCAGGAACACGCCGGTATATCCGGCCAATGCCATTCCCGGCCGGTTGATGTCACCCGTGGTGACAACGTTGGCCGCGAGCCCTTCTTTGCCGGCCGCGACCTCAAGTCCCCATTCCTCCTGCTTCTCGCCGAGGAGGTCGGCGACCGTCATGGGCGCGGCGTCAGACTCCATCGGGCGGCCGCGGGACGTGGTTGGGACGCTTCCGGTCGTGGAACTTGCCTTGCTGTCGAAGCAGTTGGGCGACGAGTTTGTCGACGACGTCGTTGACCGCGATGTACATGTCTCTGCCCCGGCCGGTGGCAGCCAGCACCGTGTGGCTCATGTGCACCTTGCCTTCGGCGACGTCCTTCGCGCCTTCCTTGAGGAGGACAATCTCGGTTTCGATGATGTGGCTGTTGAAATGGTCGAGTTTCCTCACCTTCTCGTCCACGTGCGCCTTCAAGTAAGGGGTGATTTCGAGATGGCGACCAGTCAGTGTCAGGTTCATTGGTTCCTCCGGTAGCGAGCTTGATATATCATAGGCGTTCGGGGCCACCGGTCAAGCAACTCACAGCTCACGCCGGCCCTCGAGCGCACGCAGAATGGTCTCAGTGTCGGCAAGGTCGAGGTCAGATCCGACCGGCAGGCCGCGAGCAATCCGGGTGACACGGACTCCCTTGGCCTTCAGCTGTTCGGCGACATAGATGGCGGTCGCCTCTCCTTCGGTGGTCGGATTGGTGGCGATGATGACCTCGCGAATCCCGGATGACGCCCGTGCGAGCAGCTCCTTCACGTGCAGGTCCTCCGGTCCGATGTTGTCAATCGGCGACAGGATGCCACCCAGTACGTGGTACGCGCCGCGGTGCTGACCGGATTGCTCAAGGGTCAGCACGTCGGCCGGCTCCTCGACCACACATACCACGGAGTGATCCCGGGTCGGGTCTGAGCAGATGTCGCACTGTGGTTCCTCGGTCAGGCTGAAGCAAATCGGGCAGGGCCGGAGCTTGGAGCTGGCTTCGACGATCGAACCCGCCATTTCGCGGGCTACGTCAGGCTGCTTGAGCAGGTAGAAAGCAATGCGTTGTGCCGTTTTGCGCCCGATTCCCGGCAGCTTCACGAGAGCCGCCACGAGTTGCTCGAGGGAATGCCTCAACGTTGCTCCTTCTCGTCCACTTCGCCCAGAATGCGGCTGACGCGCTCACGAGTCGGATCCGGCCCGGGCTTCTTCGCCAGCTGGACTGCGAGTTGTGTCGGCCTGCCCGTGACTTCGGTCAACGTGGCAGTGAGGTGTTTGGCGTTCTCTTTGAGCTTCTCGGCTGCCGCCTTCTGCCTCGAGGGCAGAGCGATCGTGAGTGTGTCGTGCTCGAACGAGACCGGCGCGGCCAGGTCGAGGAAACCGGCGAGCATCCCCGGATGCTTGTTCGTGCGCAGGCGTAGCTCGGCCCAGAGCGCACTCATGGTCAACGGACTGTCTGCGGCGGTCGGGGGATCGGGGCTCTCCGCTACCGCGTCCTGACGCGTCCCGGTGCCGGTCGGACCGGAACGCCCTGAGGCAAACTCCAGTGACATGACTTCAAGCAGGACTCGAGGGTGTTGTGTGGTGCCGGCCTGAAACTCGTACTGGGTAATGTCATGGAGAATCCTCAGCAGATCACCGCGGCCGAACGACCTGGCCTGACGTGCCATGCGTTCGACCTCGTCCGGCAGCAGGCTGAGACCTGAATCCTTGCCGCTGACCTCAAGCACCAGCAGGTCGCGAAAGTGCTTGACCAGCCCGGAATAGAACTCGATGTGGTCGTAACCGGACTCGAACAGCCGCGCGATGAAGCTCATCAAGCCCGGGCCGTCGCCGGCGAGCACAAGTTCGGCGTAGTCGAAGCAAACCTCAGACGGCACCAGTCCGAGCAGTTCTTCTACGTCCTTGAGCTCGATTCCCTCGGGCCGGAACGCGCTCAGCTGATCGAGGATGCCTTCGCCGTCCCGGATTGCCCCGTCCGCTCGGCGGGCTATGGCCATCAGGGCCGCGTCGGAAGCCTTGATCTTCTCCTGACGCGACAACCAGGCGAGCCGGTCCTTGATTTCGGCCGGTGTCGCCCGGCGGAAGTCGAATCGCTGACAGCGGGAGACGATGGTCGCTGGCACCTTGTGTGCCTCGGTTGTCGCGAAGACGAACTTCACGTGGGCTGGGGGTTCCTCGAGGGTCTTCAGCAGGGCGTTGAACGACTCGGTCGTGAGCATGTGGACTTCGTCGATGATGTAGATCTTGTACCGCCCTGCGCTCGGCATGTACCTGATGTTCTCCCTAAGCTCTCGCACGTCCTCGATCTTCCGGTTGGATGCGCCGTCGATTTCGATTACGTCGAGGCTGCGTCCGTTCGCTATCGCGACGCACGCGGAACACTCTCCGCACGGGGTAGCGGTCGGCCCGTTTTCGCAGTTCAGGCTCTTCGCGAGGATGCGGGCAGTTGTCGTCTTGCCTACGCCTCGCGGCCCGCAGAACAGGTAGGCATTGGCAAGTCGGTTTTTCTCTATTGCTCGCTTCATTGTGTCGCGAACGTGGTCCTGCACCAGGAGTTCGTCAAAAAGCTGCGGCCGATATTTGAGGGTGAGTACCTTACCCGCCACTCTCTGTTTCCTCGTTTGACGCAGCGACCCCGGTCGGATGATTCATCGTCGCTGGTTCATGGCTGCTCGGCAAAGGTCCGGCCGTGCGGGCGTCTTCGTGCGGTCAGGGAGAGGGTCGCGCGAGCCGGCGGCTCCAGCCAGGCAGACTTGCGACTGGGCACCAATCCGCTTACCGTTGCTACCTTCCGGTCCTGGCGGGGTTCACGGCAGCGACCATCACAAGACCCAGCCTTCATCGCCGTCGAACTCGTGGACCTGGTTCGCCCCGGTCCGTCCTCATGACGTCCTTTCGACCCCGCATAAGGCGGGTTTCGGGTTGCAGGGGACCGCCAACCCCCCATCTAGCACGACCGGACCAGAATCGCTAGCGCGAGAATATCTGCGGGTCCGGAAACACGTCCGGCGTGTTGACCTCGCTCGTCAGCACTCCGGTGAGCTGCAACCGGCTGGCGAGGGCGGCAACCGCGGGCTTGTTTATCTCTGTGTTGCGTTGAAGTTCAGGCAGCCGGCAAAGACCGCAAACCTGGCTGCAGTACGGGAAGTGCCGGGCCAGGATTCTCTTTGTCTGGTCGCCCTTGTTCTCAACGAATGCCATGGCGGCGTCGGTCGCGATCTTCAAGCGCTTCGGTCCCTGCCGGTAGGTCCGCGGAAACGATGGCGCGAACCCGATTGCGGCGGCTGGAAACGGCTGGGAGACGAACCGAGGGAGCGCGCTCGATTGAATGATGCGATACTGCGTTGTGTCCAGCGGGCAGAGCAGCGGCTCAATCAGCCAAGCCGCATCGCAGGTCCCGGCCGCCAGTTCCTGCGTCAACGCTGAGAACGGAACCTCCTGGAGTTTAACGTCATCGGCTTGAAGCCCCAGATTGGTGAGCACCACCGGGATGTAGTCGCGCACCTGAGGCGGGTAAATGAACCGCCTCCCCCGGATGTCCGACGCGGCCTTGACCGGCGACTTGAGCGGAGCGACGATTGCGTCCACCGGTAGAGACTGCCGGAATTCCTCAGACATGAAAACCTTGAGGGTTTCACCCTTCGTTGCGATGCGCTTCAGGACCGTACTCCACGGGAAAACCCCCACGTCGACCTTGCCGGCAAAGAGGTCGGCGATGGCCTGGTCCGGGTCCGAGTAGAAGACGAGAGTCGGGTTTATCCGGTTCTTTATGAACAGGCTTTCGTCCATGCCGACGAGTATCGGTATGGCGGAGGCCGAGCTGTCGCAGGCGAACTTGAGGTCGAGCGGCCGGTTCTGCTGGATCTGCGGATACAGAATGACGAAGACAAGGACCGCGGCCAGCAAGACAATCAGGATATTGAGTAGTTTGGTCATGCTTCAGTTCCTTGCGGTTAGTGGCCCTGTTTGCGGATTCGATCGGCGCTCTGGAAGGCTTTCAGAGCTTTGTCATTCTGGCCCGTTTCCCGGTAGCAGATGCCGAGGTTCTGGAACGCGTCGGAGTTGTTGGGGTCGAGCTGGATGGCAATCAACAGATTGACGATAGCGCGTTCGTAGCTCTTCTTGGCCGCGTCCTTGTTGCCCGCGTCGGCCAGGGCAGTGGCGAGGCCGGTCTGGCTCGAACCCAGCCAGAGGTAAGCCTGTTCTATCAACTGCGGCATTTCAAGGCTCAGGAACATACCGGCGGTGTCGGCGACGGTCGCCGGACCGGTGAGCTTGCGGGTCTTGAGGTCCGGGAAGTAGAACCAGCTGAAACCGACGTTCTTCCGTCCCTGGGTTGTCAGAATTGAGTCAACCCGCTCTGCGAGCTTGCCGGTCAGCTGCAGATAGCCGACTTCGGCTACAGCCGGCGTAATCAGGGCGACAATCTCGTCGAGCCACGGCTGGGGCAAGGTCCCCACCGGTACGACGGCGCCGTCGATTACGGTTTGCAGTGACACTTCAGCGAGGCTGTCCTTCCTGCCCTGGTACTGGGTAATACCCAGGTTGAAGAGCGAGGTGAAGTCCGAGGAATCGTATTCGACCGCCCGGCTGAACAGCGCTTCGGCTCTTGCCCGGAAACGTTCCGATGTGTCCTTCTTGGTCTCAGTTGCGGCACGAAGCATGGCCGTGCCGGCTCGCGAACTGGCCACGTTCAGGTTATTGGCTGCGTAGAAGAGCCTGCCAGCGAGCTGTGCGTATTCGCCAAGCAGCTGCGGTGTGGAGGCCTTCAGATCTGTTTCGATGTAGTGCTTGAGGTTCGACTGGTCCTGCAGCCGGCTCTTCTCGACCAATCGAGCGACGACTTGGTTTAGCTGGACCGGGTCGGTCAGCTTGGCTTGCTTCGCAAGGTCTGTCCGGGCCGCCTCGAAACGCTTCTCGTACGACGCGATGGCCGCGTCGTAGTAGTACCCGGCCGAGTCCCAGCGTACGGCCACCGCTTCCCTGGATGGCCAGAGGCTATCCGGCCTCTCAAGGAAGTAGAGCCCCAGCAGGCTCAGCGCCTCAGGTGCGCCCGCGTCGAGTTTCAGCAGGTCGCCGGCGACGGCGCGCATTTCATCATAGCGGCCAAGCGCCGAATAGATGTTGGCGACGAGGGCATAGGTCTGTGACTTGGACGGATCGACTTCGAGGGCCGCGAGCGCGTACCGGAGCGCGGCATCGTTGGCCCCCGTGTTGTAGCTTTCACGCGTCGCGCTGATGAGTGCGGTCCAAGCCAGGTGTTGCCACTGCTCGTTGGCGCTGATCTTGGCGCCAAGCGTGGTATCTTTCTCCATCGCAGTGACGAAGTGTTCGGCGGCAGACGTGTGGTAGCCCGAACGAGCACTGGCATCCGCTCGCGACGCCAGCTGCTCGTCGCAGAGTCCGATCCAGAGTTCAGTCTGTCCAAGCCTCGAGTTGTCGGCGGTCGCTCCGTAGTCAGTCAGCGCCTGGCTGAACTGCTCCTTGGCACGTTCGTAGCGCTGGCCATCGTAGTGTATTCGACCGCCGCGCATCAGGGCGTCATACGGGGTCTTCTGCTGGGCGTCAAGCGGCGCAAACAGCATCGCCGTCAGTACGATCATCGCCAGACTTGACCTGCGGAAGTATAGCATTGTGGTCCTCCTTAGGACTGCTGAAGAGCCGTGAGGAATCATAGCTATTTCAGTGGTACTGTCAACTTGCGGCGCAGCTTTTCTCGCGCCTTGTAGCGTTTGACTTTCGAGTGTCACACAGCTATATTTACCGCGCGTGTCCCACGACGATTCCGTAGTACCCGTCTACATCGAGGACGAAGTCCGCAAGTCATTCCTCGACTACGCCATGTCGGTAATCGTGGCGCGCGCTCTGCCCGATGTCCGTGACGGTCTGAAGCCGGTTCAGCGGCGTATCCTCTTCACAATGAATGAGATGGGCCTCATTCCGACGCGGGCGACCCGCAAGTCGGCGACCGTGGTCGGCGATGTACTGGGTAAGTACCATCCTCACGGCGACAGCGCGGTCTATGATGCAATGGTGCGGATGGCGCAGGACTTCTCGCTTCGCTACCCGCTGGTCCACGGACAGGGCAACTTCGGCTCGATTGACGGCGATGCGGCGGCCGCGTACCGGTACACTGAAGCCCGACTTTCGCCGCTGGCCACCGAGCTGCTGCGCGACCTGGACAAAGATACGGTTGACTTCCAGCCCAACTTCGACGAGCGGCTCAAGGAGCCGACCGTTCTGCCCGCCGCGTTCCCCAACCTGCTCGCCAATGGCGCGGCCGGTATCGCGGTCGGTATGGCGACCAACATCCCGCCGCACAACCTTGGCGAGCTGATTGATGCTCTGGTCCTGTTGATCGACGATCCGAAGACCGGGGACAGAGAGCTGATGAAGAAGGTGCGTGGGCCGGACTTCCCGACCGGTGCGACCATCGTCGGAACCGAAGGCATCAAGCAGGCGTACGAGACCGGTCGCGGCACCATCTCGATGCGAGGTACGGTTACCTTCGAAGAAGTGAAAGCCGGCAAGGACCGACTCATCGTCAGTGAGATTCCCTACCAGGTCAACAAGACGACCCTCATCGAGCGCATCGCTCGTCTGGTGCGTGACAAGAAGATACAGGGCATTGCCGACCTGCGGGACGAGTCGGACCGCGACGGCATGCGGATCGTCCTCGACCTGAAACGGGACGCGGTCAAGGAAGTCGTTCTCAACCAGCTCTACAAACACACCGAGCTGCAGTCGTCCTTCGGTATCATTCTGCTCGTGCTGGTGAACGGCCAGCCCCGGACTCTGGGGCTGCGGGCGCTGCTTGAGGAGTTCCTCAAGTTCCGATTCGAGACGGTGACGCGCCGCACCCGGTTCGAGCTCAAACGGGCCGAGGACCGCGCCCACATTCTTGAAGGCCTGAAGATCGCGTTGAAGAACATCGATGCCGTCATTGAGCTCATCAAGAAGTCGAAGGACACCGATACCGCTCGCCGAGGCCTGATGACGAAGTTCAAGCTCTCTGAACGCCAGGCCGACGCCATCCTGGAGATGCGCCTCGCCCGCCTTACCGGCCTGGAACGTGAGAAGATTGACGCGGAGTACAAGGACCTGATCAAAGAGATCAGCCGGCTGAAGAACCTGCTTGACTCGCGGACAGCGATGATGGGGGAGATCCGGAGTGAACTCCTCGAGGTGAAGCGGCGCTTTGCGGACGAACGCCGGACCAAGATCGTCCGCGGTGAAGCTGAGGAGTTCTCGATTGAAGACCTCATCAAGGAAGAGGACATGGCCGTCACCGTCACCCACCGCGGCTACATCAAGCGAATGCCGGTATCGGTCTACCGCCGTCAGGGAAGAGGCGGGCAGGGCCGCACGGGGGTATCCGTGCAGGAAGAGGATTTCGTCGAAGGGCTCTTCATCGCCTCGACCCACGACTACATGCTGTTCTTCACCGACAAGGGCCGCTGCTACTGGCAGAAAGTCTACGAGATACCGGAAGGCTCGCACGCCGCCAAGGGACGGTCGATCGCCAACCTGGTCGAGATGGAAAAGGACGAAGTGACCGCGTCCTACCTGGCGGTCCGTGACTTCTCGGCCAGGCAGTTCGTCTTCTTCGTCACGCGCCTGGGCAAGATCAAGCGGGTGACGCTTGACCAGTTCGCCAACCCCCGGCGCAAAGGTATCATCGCGATGGGTATCGAGAAGGACGACTCGCTGGTCGTCACCCTCCTCACCTCGGGTGGCGACGACATCCTGCTCGTCACCCGCGACGGCCAGTCCATCCGGTTCCACGAGAAGGACTCACGCGACATGGGCCGGACCGCGGCGGGCGTGCGCGGCATTCGCCTGGGCAAAGGCGATTCGGTCATCGGCGCCGTCATCGTCCGCGAAAACCAGTCGCTCCTGACCCTGTTTGAGAACGGCTACGGCAAGCGGACCGACTTTGAGGAATTCCGCGTCCAGAGTCGCGGCGGGTCGGGCATTATTGCCGCCAAACCGGTCGAGAAATCGGGCCAGCTCGCTGCGGCCAAGGCGTGCAGCGACTCTTCCGAGGTCATACTCACCTCGAAACAGGGCATCGTCATTCGGGTTAACTGCTCGGAAATCCGCAAGTGCGGACGCGCCACGACCGGCGTCAGGGTGATGTCGGTGGACAAAGGTGATGCGGTCGTGGACGTCGCGCTCATCGAAGAGGAGTCTCAGCCAACGGCTGAGAAGCAGTAGACCGCCACGGATAGTCATTCCCTGCCGTAGACCGTGAACCGTCCACCGTCCGCCATCGAGCGCGCATCGCTCCCGACCGGCCGTATGCTGCTGGTCGCGACCTGGGTTCTGCTCGCAGCGGGATCGTTCCGGTGCGTAAGTCAGGCAATCAGTCCGGCGGCACGTCCGGTGCGCATCTTCGTAACCGACGCTCGACTCGACCGGCTTCCGCTCTACGCGGCAGCGATCAGAGTCCGGCAGGAGATCAGCCCAACCATCTGGTTCGTGACGGGCAGCCCGTTTGCCGACAGGCGTCTGGCGGTGTTGACCGACGGCGCTGCCCAAATGACCATGTTCAGCCGAGCCGGCGTAGACGCGGCAGTTCTGACGCCGGAGTGGCTTACCTTCGGTCTACCGCGGCTGAGTAAGATGATGGCCGGAGCCCGATTCTACTCCCTGTCGGCCAGTCTGCTGGACAACGCCGGCCAGACCATCGGCCATCCGTTCATGGTCAGGCGGAGCGGGACAGCGGTCGTTTCCGCGGCCGGTATCGCCCTTGACTCCGGCGACGTCCTCAACCATCTCGCCGGTGTCAGATACGCTGCTCCGGGCCTGGCGGCGGGCAAGGCGATGGCGCTGATGCGCCAGCGGGCGGACCTTGTCGGCGTGATGGTCGAACCTCACT
>Ga0163209_1001362_pt1 | contig 10611 bp, 7 predicted proteins | sample Kivu_160m_FD_113538 | JGI IMG/M metagenome (GOLD analysis project Ga0163209, IMG submission 113538) | Freshwater microbial communities from Lake Kivu, Western Province, Rwanda to study Microbial Dark Matter (Phase II) - Kivu_160m | ecosystem: Environmental > Aquatic > Freshwater > Lake ... | reverse complement strand
TAGCTGAGCATCGAGCGAATGTCATGAGTGGTCATTCCGGGTTGGCTGCTCAGTTCGATACAGGTGCCGTCATATTCTTCGGGATGGTAATCGGCCGGACGGTTCACCGTTCGATCTGCGGCTGCGCCGTAATCTTTCAGAATAGCGACATAGGTGATATCCTGAATCCATTCATCGCCAGCGGGCGGAGCGCAGGGTTCACCGCTCTGTTGGCGGGATTCGCGACCGAAGCGATAGGCGCAACCCGCTGCCTTAAGGACATCGCCGTATTCGGTAGCCTCGATGGTCACCGCCGCCCGAATGATCAGGTGTTGTTGCCGGTCATTTTCAAATACCGCGCCGGTCACCTGAGCGTCCTGTACCAGCACATCGCGAAATTGACAATTCAGATAACAGGTCAGATTCGGTTCCGCATCAGCCAGCGTCCGAAAAATGCGCTGGCCAACATGCGGTTCGAACAGTGTTTGACTGACCCAGCCGGTGGCCAACGCTTGCGGACTGCCGTAGTAATCAACCAGTTTTCGGCGGAATTCACCCCAAATCCCGGAGGGCAATAAATGATTACCGTCGATGGCGCTCACTCCTGCAGCGGTCAGCATGCCGCCCAGCCAGGCCGTCTCTTCCACCAAAACAACGCATACTCCCGAGCGGGCGGCCTGAAGCGCCGCGCAAATACCGCTGGTTCCCCCTCCGATAACCAGCACATCACAGTCTACCCTTTGCTCTTCTACCGGCTTCATCCAATCCTCAGGTGTTTTAACCGGAATAAGATAAACAATTTCTGAAATATTTCCGCTGAAAAGTTAGTTCGCCGGGTTTTTTAACTTGAAAACCGCATTGCAGTGATTTATATTCCGCCATTGAAGAACCTAATCCCAATATCAACCGCCGGATCGCTATGCAAGTAATTCAAATTTTGTTGTTTATCATCCTCTTCATCGCCATTGCACTGGCGATGTTTTTCCGCAAAATCCCGGCTCTGATCGCGCTGCCGCTGATGGCTTTTGCCATTCCGCTGATCTGCGGTATCTCGCTCAACGACACCCTGCATTATGTCATCGGTCAGGGCTCGCTGAAACTACACACCGCCTATACGGTCGCGATTTTTGGCAGTATGCTGGGAATCCTGATGCAAAAAACCGGAGTGGCCGAAAATTTCATCAAAATCGGGGCGGAGCTGGCCGGTGATAACCCCTGGTCGATCGCCGTGCTGATGCTGACGCTGATTGCGATGCTCTTTTCCACACTGGGCGGATTGGGCGCCATTATCATGGTCGCGACCATCATTCTGCCGATCCTGTCGTCGATTGGCATTGGTCAGATGACCTGTATCGGCATCTTTTTATTCGGGCTCAGTGTCGGCGGAACGCTCAACGCCGGGAACTGGGCGCTTTATATGGATGTTACCAAACTCGCGCCGGACGTCATTCGCCGCTTCGCGCTGATCATGTTCGCTCTGACATACGCCACCGCCCTGATCTACATCACCGTACAGATATACCGCGACGGGCATGATCTGAATTTCCGCAAAATCGCGCGCACGCTGGGCGTCATTGGATCGATTGCATTGGTAGTTGTCGCAATTTATAGCCGTTTGAATCCGGATTTGCAGCTTGGCGTTACAAATAGCCTGCGAACCATCGGGCGCCTGTTGCGGGGGCTCATCGGCGCGGGCATGATCGCCCTGTTTGCCATCAGCCTGACGCGCGTTTTCCGCTATCAGAAACTCTCATCGGAAATCTACTGGACGGCTTATTTCACACCGCTCATTCCGCTCTTTTTGATTCTGTTGTTTGATATGCATTTTATCGCAGCCTTCATCAGCGGTCTGATCTACGGATTTGTCGCGACGTTCCGCAAAGGCAGTCTGAATCTGCTGATCCGCTCGGTGTTTGAAGGCGGAGCGGTTGTCATGCCGGCTGTCAGTCTGATGCTCGGCATCGGAATGCTGCTCAACGCCATCATCGGACCGGGTGCGGAATGGGAAATGGCGCATCCCGGCGGCTGGCCTGTGCTCACCCTGTTGCAGCCGTTTATGCTGAAAATTATTCCCACGACGCCCTGGGGTTATGTCCTGCTCTTCGGACTGGCGGCGCCGCTGGCTCTCTACCGTGGTCCACTCAATGTCTGGGGTATGGGTTACGGACTGGCGGCGGTGCTACTCGCGAGCGGCATGCAGGGCGGCGCGATCATGGGATTATTGCTGGCCGTCGGTCAGGTACAGGGCATCAGCGATCCGACCAACACCCATAACGTCTGGCTGGCAAACGAAATGCAGCAGGATGTTCAGAAAGTGCTCTGGAATACCATTCCCTACACCTGGTCGATTGCTGTCGTCGGATTGATTTTTTCAGCTTTAATATTCCTGTGATGACGACCAGACTGATTGCAGCCATACCGGATTTTGTCCATATTACTTTTCACGTAACGGTAATCCTGAAACCATTCACCACCGGTCTAGCCTATGAAACGTAAAATTAAAATCGGAATTGATGTCGGTGGCACTTTTACGCACGCGATTGCAGTCGATATTGCCAATTATGAAATCGTCGGCAAGACCTGTCTGCCGACCACGCACACGGCGCGCGAGGGGGTCGCCCGCGGGGTTGTGGATTCGCTGCAGTCACTGCTTGAGCAATCCCGGATTGCGCCCGATGAAATCATTTTGATCGCCCACTCGACGACCCAGGCGACCAACGCCTTGCTGGAGGGTGATGTCGCGCATGTCGGCGTCATCGGTCTGGGCGAGGGTTTGCAGGGTAAAGCCGCGCGGCGCGAAAGCAATCCGCAGGGAATCCGTCTGGCTCCTGGTAAATTTCTGCCGACGAGTTATGAGTATTTGGATTTGTAGACCGGTCTAAATGAAGAACGCGTACGTTCAGCGATTGAGACGCTTGTCCGACAGGGCGCGCAGGTCATCGTGGCTTCTGAAGCGTTCGGCGTGGATCATCCCGAAAATGAAGAATTCATCGTGCGGATCGCGGATCAGATAGGATATCTGGCCACCGCCGCCAGCCATATCTCGAAGCTCTATGGTTTGCGCATCCGCACGCGCACAGCCGTCATCAACGCCAGCATGATGCCGAAAATGCTCGAAACGGCCAATATGACCGAAGCATCCGTACGGCGCAGCGGTGTAACCGCCCCGCTGATGATCATGCGCTCCGACGGCGGCATCATGGATATCAACGAAATGCGCAAACGGCCGATTCTGACAATGCTTTCCGGACCCGCCGCCGGTGTCGCCGCCGCGCTGATGTATGCCAAAGTCTCGGATGGCATTTTCATCGAGGTCGGGGGCACATCAACCGATATTTCGGTGATTAAAAACGGCAAGCCCCAGGTAAAAAGCGCCCAGATCGGCGGTAACCGGCTTTTCCTGCGGACGCTCGATGTCCGGACGCTCGGGATCGCCGGTGGTTCGATGGTCAGGCTGAACGGCAATCAAATCATCGACGTCGGACCGCGCAGCGCCCACATCGCCAATCTGGCCTATATCGCTTTCGATCCGGTTGGCGATTTCGACGATATCGAATTAAAAACCCTTCAGCCGCAGACCGGCGACCCGGCGGATTACCTCGCCGTTTTCAGACAGCAGCAAGGCTTCACCCTCACGCCTACCGAGGCCGCCAACTTCCTGGGCTATGTCCGGACAGTCGGTCACGGATTGGCCAACCTGACCGCCGTCAGCTCTTTTTTCAATCGTTTCGGCAGCCTGCTGCATCGCCAACCGGAAGATTTAGCCAAAGCAATCCTACGAATCGCCGCGCATAAAATCGAACCCACCATCCGTCAGCTGATCCGCGAGTATAAACTCGACCCCGCGCTGGTTCAATTTGTCGGCGGGGGCGGCGGCGCTCCGGCGATTGTGCCGTTTAGCGCTGAACTGCTGAAATTTGATCATCGCATCGCCGAAAACTGCGAGGTCATTTCCGCCATCGGGGCGGCGCTCGGAATCATTCGCGATTCAGTGGAGCGCAGCATCCTCTCAATCCCACCGAATCCGATCTGCTGGCCTTGCGTCAGGAAGCGATGCAGTCGGTGCAATCGATGGGTGCGGTTCCTGAAAGTATCGAAGTCACCATCGAAGTCGATTCACGCAATAAACGCGTCATCGCCGTCGCAACCGGTTCCAGTGAATTGCGCACCCGCGAGCTGGGAATCAGTGAACTCGACGATCATCAGTTGCTTGCGATCGCCTCGGCTTCTCTGAAAGCGCCGGTCGAGCCGCTGCGTTTCGAAGGACGAACCGCCTTTCTGAACGCGGTGACCCATAAGAGTAGTCACAAACGGCTGTTCGGTCTGATCCGCGAGGAAATCCGGCGCGTGCGGGTCATCGACCGCGAAGGCGTCGTAAAGCTGCAGCTGAATCATTGTCACGTTGCTGCCGTTACAATCAATGAAATCCGGTCACAAATCAAAACCTTTGTCGCGGATCTGACCACTTACGGCGACGCCGGAGCGCTGGTGCCTGATATTTTTGTGCTCGTTTCCGCCAAAATCATCGATATGACCGGATTGGTGCAGGAATCTCAGATTCTGGCTCTGCTGGATATCGAGATGAAACACTTTCCGGCGACGGAAACGGTGGTGGTGATTGCCGCACCGAAAAAGTGAAATCGCTGAATCAAAGCCCGTCACTGCATGACCTTTGAAGGCTCCTCTTCCTGTCCACCATCGACGAGATCGGGACGACCGGACTTAGCCGGGGTACAAGATACGGCCACAAAAAAACGACCCGGCTAAAAAACAGGGGCAATTCAGACATCGCCCCTGCATTTCCGGTTTCTGAGTCGACAATGCTACGGTTTCAGTTCAGCAGTTCCGACACCGGTGGAAATCTCATAGACGGGGGTGTCTTTCCCTTTCATCATACTTTTCACGATATAATACCCGTCACCATTTTCAAATCGCTCGGTTTTATCGAATTTTAACGGACAGACAATCCGGCCGCGCCGTTCATTGGCACTCATTTTAAAACATCCGGTTACCGGCTGACCAGCCAGATCAAGAACCGCATTATTCGTACCGGAACTCAATTGGAGCTGCACAAACGATCCCTGCGGTTTGGTCACCCGGACTTCACCCGTTCCACTGGAAAATTCACCCTCTTCGACGATATACGGATCATCGGCAATAACTTTCCCGGTACCGGAATGACAACCGAAATCGCCGTGACACCGTTCGACTCTGACACGCCCGGTACCGGATTGCAGATCGAATAATCCGCGCGAATTGCTGACCAAGACCGAACCGGTTCCACTATGTAGTTTGAATTCACCATCAGAATCATTCAATTCAATTCGCCCGGTTCCGGTGTGCAGTTCGAATTCACCCTTGACGTTATTCAACCGGATGGCTCCCGTTCCGGTATTGCCTTCGACCGCGAGATTAATATCCTGTATCTCAAGTCCTCCGGTCGCGGATTCAAATTCGAGTTCTGTCCCGGCCGGTATCCGGATTGTCCATTCGCCGGTTCCCTTACAATCATTACGGTTCAATTTCTCTTCGATTTTCAGTGTTTTCCCGCGGTATATAATCCGAACATTCAGGTCGTCGTACGTATGAACCACATCAAGATGGATTTTTTTATCCGGACTGAGCAGGATAATGCAGTCGCCTAAAACGAGGTTTATTTTAATTTCTTTAGCGGCATCGAGAATTTTTTGGTAATGCTCCTTTTCTTTTGCCAATGCCTGGTTTGAGATCAACATCACCAGTAAGACAACAACTCTAATGTATTTAGACATCTGATTATCTCCTCTATTTAAGAACGACTTTTCCGCTGGCTGCAGACAGCTGAATACAGGGTGATTCCCCGCCGCGCTTCATTAGCTTACGAACATAAAGTTCACCATTTTCAGTATACTCCTCTTCTTTATCGAAGGTAAAAGTCGAAATAATCCGCCCTCTCCTCTTCTGCACGCAACATTCGATCAGGCCTTGGGGGGAATTCCCGTTGAAATTGAGTTCCACCGAACCGGATGCACAACTCAAATCCAGATCATTTTCAGTAGATTTGGTCAGTAAAAGAACGATATTCCCCGAAGCAGTCGAGAATTCACTATCGGCATTGAGCGTGATTTTCGTAAAGTCGGCGTCGCCACTGGCTGTACTGATATCAAATTCACCGCTGCTGGTGTTCACCTCAATATTCCCGGACGCCGTGCTGATCTTAAATTCACCCTGGGCGTTTTCCACCCTGATGTCGCCGCTGGCAGTCGATAAATCCAATTCTCCTTTGAAATTTAAGATTGTAATATCGCCGCTGGCGCAGCTGATATCGAGTTCCCCGGAACAGTTTTCTACTTCGATGTCGCCGCTGGCGGATGAACCTTCTAAGGTTTGGTTAAGTCCTGAAACATGAAGGTCACCGGAAGCCGTTTTATACTCAATCTCAGTTTCAGCGGGTACGACGATCGTCCAGTTCACTTCTCCGGAAGAGTTGCCCCGCCAGCGTTCGCTGAGCCTGATATATCCGGAGCGTTCTTCAAAGCGCGGCTCAAAAGCGTCCTTCGGATCAATCTCCGCAACAACCGTTACTTCGATTTTGTCCTTTTTAGCGGTCTTGATGACACAGTTACCGCTGACGGTCGAAATGATGACTTTTTCTTTGGCTTGAAGCGATTCCTGGATCGTCTCAGCCTGAACGGTCATCGTGAAAAACCATCCGGTTATACCAATCAGACCCGCAACTACACTTTTACTTTTCATTTATTGCCTCCCTTTAGGTTGATTCCGATTGTCACTTTTACGATGATAACCTAACAGATTAGGCCGCTCAATTCGACCGGAATGGTCATTCCGAACCGCGACTACTGTCCGGAATCGTGATCCCGAACCCGAAGCGGAGGATTCTTCGGTGGAATTTATTGTCCCTCCCGCATTTGCCGGCGATAGGCACTGGGAGTTAACCCGGTGAATTTACGGAATGCCTGATTAAAGACCGATTTGGAATTGAATCCACTGGCATACATAATTTCCAGCAGCGTCTTTTCCTGATCGGTTTTCAGACATTGGGAGGCATGTTCAATCCGCAGACGGTTCAGGTAATCATTGAAATTCAACTGATAATGTTCATTGATAATCCGGGACATTTGATTGGAATTGCAGCGCACCTGCCGGGAAAGTTCTGATAAAGTCAGATCGGGATTCAGGTAGATTTTTTCCTTTCCTGTCAGATATTCCAGGCGCTGAAGGATTTCGTCAATCCGGACGATCGGTAATCGGGTAGTATGATATCTCGGCTGCTGATTTTTTTTCTGACTTTTCATCAAAACGCGACGGGTACCGATCAGAATGACCACCCCGCCCATACAATATAACGCCAGCACGGCCGGATGCCGGTACAACGGTACAAAAACAGTAAACGTCAGTTGACTGGTTGGCGGGCAATTGATCTCATCCATTGAAACCATGAGGGTGTAGTGCCCGGGGCGCAGACCCGCATAGCGGATTGCCCGTGAATCCCCTGGCCGGATGAGTTTAGGCTTCTCATTAATACCCGTTAGAAAACAGGCAATCGTCGCCCGCTGATAATTCTCAACCGGAACCGGAAAAAGATGAAAAATGATTTCCTCCCGGCCCGATGGAAACCGGATCACTCTGTCAGCGGAAGTATAGTGGCCTGACCGGGTTGTCAGCTCAATCAGCAGAGTTGATGTATCCTTCTGCACCGGTATCCGACTAATGTCGATCACTGCGACACCTCTGGCGGTTGCCATATAAACTTTGCCATCGGTACCGCTCACGAGACCGGGACAACCCCCAGGTATCTGCTGCGGGCTGCTGAGTCCATCGGTTAGATCAAATTTTTGCGGCAAAATGATCTTATGGGGGTACTCCAGAATCTTCCGGACCGCGGTTTTCTTGAATCGCCAGAGCCCTTCATCACCGCTAAGCCAAACGTATCCGGCCGAATCCTCCGTCGTGCCCATAATCTGTTTACCGGGAACGCCGCGTAGTGCCACTCCGCTATTTTGCCTGAACCGATATAAAAGCGCTCCCTGGCCTGCAGAACCGATCCAAAGAATAGAATCAGTGTCCATTCTGAGCGAATGAATCTCAGTCCGGGAGTAAGGTTCCGGCAAATCGATCTCACGCACGCCCTGTGAATCATACTGATAGAGACCTCTGGCAGTCCCCAGTAACAAATCATCGGCAAAACCATTGATCAGGCATTTAATCGGCGGCAATGCTGACACCATTGTGATCATTCGATCCGTATGTTCCTCCACTCGGACCAATTCACTGTCGCTGGCACACCAGATTTGCCCCTTTTTATCAGATATAATGCAATTTATCGAGGTGGACAGAAAACCGAAGTGGCTCATTTTCCGATCACTGCCGATCCGGATGACGCTCCCATCCCGGCCGCCGGCCCAGAGATTTGCCCGCAAATCTTCACACAGCGCCGTTACGCCGTCGGTAGTCAGTCCGGTCGCGCGACCGTGACGTTCAGATTTACCGGCACTATACCGAACTAATCCGCAGCTGCGGGTTGCAATCCAGAGCGTCCCGTTTTGTCCAGCGAATACCGCAGTGCAGGCGTTTTCCGGTAATCCCTGAGACCGGTCAATCGTTGATGTGAATCGTTCCGCCAACTGGATCAGACCGTCGTTCTCGGTTCCGATCCAGAGAGTTTGCTGCGCACCGGGTAACAGACAATGGAGATATTCCGCAGGCAGATTGTTGAGCAACGCATAATCGGAATAATTCCGTTTGTTAATTCTTTTTAGCCCGTCTCCGGCGGTGGCCACCCAAATGAATCCATTGTCATCGAAGGCTACTGCTTTCACCGGTGTCGAGCCGGCGGTTTTAATCCGCTGAATACGCCTCCGGGCATCCATCCGGAACAAACCCGCTAATGATCCTATCCAGAGATCACCGTCGGGATCACAATTTAACGTGAGTACGGCCGTATTTGTCAAACCTTCCCGATACCCGATCTGCTCAAATCGCCCGCCTTGCCGGATAGCCAAACCGCCCTGAAAAGTCCCGACAATCAGGCGACCGGTCTGATCGATTGTAAGCGCCGAGATGATTTCATCCAGCAATCCATCGCGTCGATGAAATGTTCTGATAAATTGATCCCTGATCTCGTTCAAGCCGAAATCCGTCCCAACCCAGATTGAGCCCTGCCAGTCTTCGCAAATGGAGCGTATCCGGTTGTTGGATAATCCATTCTCTTCGGTTAAATGAATCAATTGATCATTCCGGACGATAAAAAGACCAGACTGGCGGGTACCGATCCATAAACCACCCTGAGAATCCTCAAAGAGCGCTGTCACAAACCCAAATTCCTGATCAACGTATTCCCCTGCACGATACGACTGGAAATTGACGCCGTCAAACTGTGCCAGTCCGTCGTCGGTAGCGATCAATAACCGACCATTGCGTCTCTTTAACAGGGCTGTGATCTCCTGATGTGGCAGCGTCCACTGGCGAGCCAGATATTCGTCGACCGGAAAAATCATGGGTTGGTCTGCCCGGCTCTCAACGATCGGCAGGATCATAATCGAAATCAGACAGAAGAATAGCTGACACCCCCGTCGCCAAGCTGTACAGGGCGTTGATTCCCATCGCTTCAGATTTTGAATACCGGCAGGCTTTTTAAATCCTGTTTTTTTGGGTTTCAGCATCATCGCTTTACTGACGGAAATTCTCTTTTTCGGTTGTCGGAGTACCCGGTTCTTCCATATTTTGAATCATTCATTTAACCTTTTCTTTGGTTGTATGTCCAAGAAAAAATTAAATTAAACCGAAAACCGGAGGACAAAATGAAAAATGCTTCTTTTGTGACTTTATCGATTCTCGTTCTGCTGCTGGGTTCATTGCAGGCCGGTATGGTTGCAGGCCTCGTCAGCGACCAGCTTACCGGTCAGCCGCTCGGTCAGGCGCTGGTCGTGGCCCAGCAAAGCGGTCCCAACGGCATTCACCGGCAAATGGTGACTGACGTCTCCGGAACCTATTGTTTTGATAATCTGCCGGCCGGAATCTATCGCATTTCAGCACGCGCCTGTCAATTCCTGATGCATTATGAGACCGCGACCGTTCGCTGGAATGATACGCTCAATATCGATTTCGCCCTGACGCCTTTCGATAATCAATTCACCGATTTCGGCAGGCTCAGCGGGATCGTCACCCTTGCCGGGAGCGATTCGGCGCTCGCCAACGTCAAACTGATGCTGACCCGGCTTGAACCGCCCCGTTTTAACAGTCTGCGAATTACCGGCAATGACGGAATGTTCCTGTATGAACAGGTTCCGGCCGGTAATTATCGTCTCACCGCCCGTCTATTCGGTTACGATCTGGCGGCGTTGGAAATCACCCTCAATCCCAATGATTCCCTCTGGTTCGCGATCGAACTGGTAGCCTGGGCGCCGCCGGCTTTCGGCAGTTTCAGCGGCACGATCGCCGATTCGGTCAGCGGTCAGCCGATTCCCCGCGCCCGGCTGATGATCCAGCGCGTGCGGCCTCACTTCGGCCATCAGGGACAATTCAGCGGCCACTTCCACCGCTTTATCTTCACAGACAGTCTGGGCGTTTTTAACCTGGATTCACTGCCGGTTGGCCGTTATCTGGCGGGCGCCCACAAAATGGGTTATTACC
>Ga0163209_1001360_pt1 | contig 10620 bp, 8 predicted proteins | sample Kivu_160m_FD_113538 | JGI IMG/M metagenome (GOLD analysis project Ga0163209, IMG submission 113538) | Freshwater microbial communities from Lake Kivu, Western Province, Rwanda to study Microbial Dark Matter (Phase II) - Kivu_160m | ecosystem: Environmental > Aquatic > Freshwater > Lake ... | reverse complement strand
TCTGCTGCGTTTCCCTCATCCTTCGCCATTCATATTTCGGGGACACGTTCCGATCCCTTTGGGCCTGGGGACACCTTGCGGCAAGGTGTCCCTACTTGTCCCCGACGCCTCACGGATCAGGATTTCGGGGGCCTTGCATCTGGACAATTTTGAACAGCCTGCAAAAGAGCCTTTTTCAACAGACTCCCGGGCGGACATCCGGAACAGAGCGGCCCGGTCGATACGAGCGATCGAGCCGGGCCGTTCAGGGATCAGCGGGACTGGGAATAGATCTCTTCCGACCACCTCTTCAGGATGCGGGCGCGGTTTTGCGATCCCCAGAGGAAGTCATACTTGATCGTCTTGACATGCTCGAAGTCCATCCCGTGCTTGAGGACCACCGGCGGAAGCGGCGTCTTCTTGTTGGACTGGAGCTGGAAAGAACGGAAATCCTTTGCAATGGCCTGGACATCGGGGGTCAGTGCCCAGTCGATGAACTTTTTGGCGTTGGCCATGTGGGGAGCTCCCTTGATCAGGCTCAACCCGCCGATCTCGTAGCCTGTCCCGTCCGCCGGCGCCACCGGCTTCACCGGGAAGCCCTCCTCGGCGAACATGACCGCATCGTGAAGGAAAACGATGCCGATGGCCGCCTCGCCTCGGCCGGCAAGCTGACCCGCCGCCGAGCCGGACTTGGTGTACTGGGCGACATTCTTGTGAAGCTTTGCGAGATAGTCCCAGCCCTTCCCCTCGCCCTTTAACAGCAGGAGTGTAACGAGCGCCGTATAAGCCGTACCGGCGGTATTCGGATTGGACACGGCGATCAGGCCCTTGTATTCCGGACTGGCCAGGTCATCCCATGTCTTCGGCATCGGTTTGCCGAGATTCTTCAGCAGCCCTTCGTTCACGGCCCACCCCACCGGCCCCGCATAGAGCCCCAATGTCCGGCAACCGCCGATGGGATCGCGCATCCATTCACGAAGCTCGGACAGCATGGGGGTGCAGTACGGCTCCGTCAGTCCCTTCAGGGCCGCGTCAAAATGCGGATCCCCCGTTCCGCCGAACCACACATCCCCCTGGGGATTGGCTTTTTCCGCCTCGATCCGCGCATACATCTCGTTGCTGCTGGCGCGGATCCACTGGACCTTGATCCCGGTATCCTTCTCAAACTTTGCCGCTATGGCCGCGACCCAGTCCCGGTCCGGGCTTCCATAGAGAACCAGCACGTTCTCCTGGGCCATCGCCGAACTGGCCAGGACGAATAATACTCCCGCCATTACAATGATCCGCCAGCGTTTCATAAGCCCCTCCTTGGTTGAATGGTCTTGATCATAAAGAAATGATAAAAACTTGATGTGACTTTCACTGATTATTACGAACAACGGAAAGGATTGTCAAGATAAAAAGGCGCAGATCAGCGCTTCCAGCGCATCAGGAGGGTTATATCGTCTTGTTGTTTTTTGCTTGCCAGCACTTTTTCCACCACCGCCTTGAAAAAACCAGGAAAGGATGGCCGGTTTTCTTCCTGCATCTCATTGATTTCGCTCAGAGTGAGCACCTCATCCATACCATCGGTGGCAATGAAAAAGGGGGTTTGCGGAGATAGCACCACGGTATCAACTCGTAATGAATAGAAGGAATTATCCTTCAGTTCGCCGCGACCCCAAAACGTCCGCGACCCGCTTTCGTATTCGGGCTGGGGCAAAACGTAATCTCCGATTTCTTCGGGTTTGTGCCATTGAGTTCCATTCCATATCCACACATTGATGGTTCCAATCGACACGAGTATCGTCTGTTTCCGGGAGCAAAAGGCAAAGGCGCCCACCGAGGCAACATGGGCGGGATATCGTCGGAGGAATTCGTGATCCACCTGTTCTGCGGCGTCCTGAGCGACATGGGCGAGGGTTCGTTCCCTCAAAGAAAGAAAAACATCAGGATATCGTCTTGCAACAAAGGAAGCTGCTTCCCTTCCCGGGTGATCAGAGGGAACCCTTTCAACATTGTTCCAGCCATCAACCACACTGATGACATCCTCTGTGCCGCTACGATCTTTTTGAATATGGATCACATCCTGATTCCGGTGAAAAGGAATCCGGGAATAGAGAATTGAAAACCCTCTGGACATGGCGGTCATCTCTAAGCGGCGTCCTGGACGATTTTTTTTCTGACCGTTCATGATTCACTACCCGGAAGAGATCTCACACGTCTTCCGCAAGCAGAAACGGGAAAAGGGGCGGAACCCATGCCCTTCGGCCTGAGCCCCTCACAGAACCGGCCTTGTAGAAAACGGTCGGAAAGATTCGCGGCTGCGATTCAGAAGCGAATCCAGATGCGAATGATGAGGGACAGAAGCAGAAGCGCGATGGCGGTCAGGAACAGGAGGCGCCGTTTCCGGAAAGACCGGGGGCCGGCAACGACCCGCCCGCAACCGCTGCAGAGGGTCCAGCGGGAGGGGATCGGTCCGCCGCAGGCGGGGCAGAGAAGGGCGTCTGCGGCGGCGGGATTCCTCGCTGCAAGGTTCCGCCGCAGGGCCTCGTGGACATCGTAACTGCCGTCGCAGTCCGTGTTCGGGCATTTCCCCCGGGGCGGCATGTCGTCGGTCCAGATGAAATCCTTCTTGCAGTCGGGGCAATGGATCTTCAGCATCAATGATTTCCGCGCATGGTTTACATCACCGGCAACGGAGGCTCCGCCCTTTCCTCCGCCGGTCGCATGACAGTCCCAGGTTCAGGAAAAACCCGATGATCCATGACCGGCCTGCTCCATGTCGTCCTGTCCGCCGAAGGGTGATCTTGCCGGAAACGATCGCTCAGGCCTGATGACACCAGGGCGCCGGCAGGTCCTTGACCGTGACCAGCCCCGGGGCCGCGGCGATCACCGCCGGAATGGAATTCACGAGAATCGCGGCCGTCGCCTGATCGCCGGCGACGCCCCCTTCGATCCGCAGGTTGAGGTCGGGCGTCCCGACGATCCGGATGGAATCGTGGGGATCCTCCGCCCCGATATACATCCTAAGGTCCAGTGTGACGATCTTTTTCCCTTCCCGGAAGCCCTCCCCGATGTTCCTGATGCCCGCCACATCGCCCGGTTTCAACTCGAAATATGCCGTTTTCAGCGGCTTTTCGGCGATCACCGGTTCGACGGTCTCGCGGATGTCATCGAGAACGAAGTGCAGGCGGTCGGCGATGAGATAGAGCGATTCCCGGAGGCCGACATGGCCCATCGCCTTTTCGGCGACCTTTTCCCGGAAGAGCTCCGGCGTCATCCCCGCCCCGATCTTCCGCTGGAGGGGGTAGCGGCGCGTGCCGGCGTCGACGACCCGCTTCACGTGGACCTCCCGGACCTCTGCGCAGACGCCGGTCAGGGTGAGCGGCAGCGCGTCCATGACGAAGCCGGGATTGACGCCCGTTCCCAGGACCGTAACGCCCTTTTCCTGGGCCAGTTTGTCGATCTTTGCAGCCGCCTCGGCATTTTCCGGCGTCGCGAAGAGGAGCTCCTCCGCCGAGGAGACGAGGTTCTTGCCGCCCCGGAGGATCTCTTCTACCTGTCCGACGACCCGCTTCAGCCGCGAACCGGCCGTATGGACGACCACATCGGCCTGCACCTTGGCGAACAGGCGTTCGGCATTGTCGGTGACGTGGACGCCGAGGGCCTGCACCCCCAGGATCTCCCCGAGGTCCTTGCCCACCATCTCCTTGGCGATGTCAACGGCCCCGACGATCTCCATGTCCGGTTTCGTGAGGACCAGCTTTGCGGTTGCCAGGCCGATGGGGCCGAGGCCATAATGAATCACCCTGATTTTTCTATGTTCCACTGGACACCTCCCATTTGACGTTGGAGACGTCTTTGCCGCCTCCCATGATCCGTTTCTTCCTCACTCGCTGGAGGAGGAACACTGTTAGGAGGAGGAAAGCGCCGATGTAATCCGTGTAGGTTTCGGGAATGATCAGGAACGCCGCGGCGATCCCCGTCATGATCCTCTCCGGGATCGTGGAATGGTATTTCATATAGCCGATCATCGTCGCCCCGAGGGCGATGACGCCCAGGATGCAGGTGATCAGCACCTGGATGAACCAGGCGTAGTCGAAGGGGGTCTTTCCGTCCAGGATCGTGGGAAACCAGAGGATGATCGGCGCGGCGACGAAGACATAAGGTACGATCATCCCCGCAAAGGAGAGGCGGAAGGCGGTCAGTCCCGTCCGGAAGGGGTCCGCCCCCGAGATGCCCGAGGCGGCATAGGCCGCCAGCGCCACCGGCGGCGTCACATCGGCCAAGACCGCGTAGTAGAAGACGAAAAAATGCGAGACGAGCGGATGGATTCCGAACTGCATCAGCGCGGGCGCCGCGATCATCGAGGCGACGATGTACTGGGCCGTCGTGGGGATCCCCATCCCGAGGATGAAGCAGGCTATCATCGTGAAGAAGAGGGTGAAGAAGAGCGTCATCCCGTTCAGGGTCATCAGGTGCAGGAGATCGAGGCTGAGCAGGGCAGAGGCCATCCCGTGGGCCAGGTTAATGACCGTGGCGGCGAACTTGAGGCCGAGGCCCGTCAGCGTCGTCCCTCCCACAATGAAACCCACGCAGGCGCAGGCGGCACCGATGGCGATCGCGTTCTTCGTCCCCCATTCCAGGGCGCTCAGGATTTCGGGGACCCGCATCTTGCTCCCCTTGTAGAAGATCCCGACGCCGATGATCGCGATGTTCGTCCAGAAGGAGGAGAGATAAGGCCCTACGCCGTAGAGGAGCTGAACGGCGAGAAAGGCCGAGATGACGAGGGAGGCGATCCAGGCGATCCGGTGGCTGTACCGGAAAGTGACGACCAGGCCGGCGATGAAGACGCCCCCCCAGAGGAGGACGACCGGCAGCGTATAGGCCAGTGGGTTGATCTCGAAGAGGATGGCCGGGATCGACAGGAGGACGGGGATCAGAAAGCAGATCGTCCGCGGGTGGATCTGGCCCATGGAAACCGAGAGGATGATTCCCCAGAAGGCCGCAAGAAAGGGGCTCCGTCCCGAGATGAGCAGATAGACGATGATGATGAGCGGCGTGACCAGGAGTCCGCGCTCTTTCAAGACCGTGCGGATCCGGGGGAGCATCTCCCGGGGGAGGCCTAACAGGCCGGTCTTGAGCGCCTCGAGGTGGACCATCCAGCCCACGGCGAAGTAGTACAGAAGCGCCGGAATAACGGCGCAGGTGGCGATCTTGATGTAGGGAATCCCCAGGAAGTCCGCCATGACAAAGGCCGCGGCCCCCATGACCGGCGGCATGAGCTGACCGCCGGTGGAGGCGGTCGCCTCGACGGCCCCCGCGAAGACCGGCCGGTAGCCCACCTTCTTCATGAGCGGGATCGTGAAGGATCCGGTCGTGACCGTGTTGGCTACGGAACTTCCGCTGATCGACCCGAACATCCCGCTGGAGACGACGGCCACCTTGGCCGGACCGCCCGGCGTGCCGCCGGCGACCGCCATCGCCAGGTCCATGAAGAGCTGTCCCAGACCCGTCCGGGAGATGAACAGGCCGAAGAGGACGAAGTGAAAGACGAAGGTGGCCACGACGCCGAGCGGGATGCCGTAGATCCCTTCCGTCCCCAGATACATGTAGTCGATGATCCGGGAGATGGGGTAGCCCCGGTGGGCGAAGAGGGTCAGCCCCGGGATCTTGAGGAAGTAGGGTCCGAGATAGCAGTTGACGAGGACCAGGATCGCGATGAGCGGCAGCGGCGCGCCGATGCTCCGCCTCGCCCCCTCGAGGACGAAGAGGATGGCCGCCGCCCCGATGAGAAGATCGGCGTCCGCCGGGCTCCCTGTCCGGCTGCTGATGTTGTTGAATTCCAAGAAGATATAAATGGAGACCATGGAGGCCATCAGGGCGAAGAAGACGTCGAAATAGGGGATGTTGTCCTGGTTGTACCGGACGGTCCGGCTGCCGAAAAGCGTCCGGATGTTGTTGATCCATTGCAGGACAAAGAGGGAGAGGATGCTGAGAAAGATCCCCAGCAGGAAGATCCCCCAGAAGACGAGTGTGGGGTTCAGGTCCTTGAACCAGGTCAGGAAATGGAGATCGGAGAATTCGAGGTAGAAGGTATAGACGAGCCCCAGGATCATCGCCGTGAAGATCGGAAAATCGAGCCAGACGGCGATTTTGTCGGGCAGGAACTCCCGTCTCTTGAAATAGAAGACAAGACTGAAGGAGATCAGCGCAAGGATCCACGCCGTCGCAGGAACGAGATGGAAAAGCTCCCGGCCCATGGTCGTGAGGAAGGCGCTGCCGATCGCGGCATAGACGATGTCGTAAACCAGGACTTTTTTCCCTTCGCTCTTGCTCTTCCGCATCGTATAGAGGAAAAAGACGAGGGGAAGGACGAAGGCGAGGTGAAAGGCCCGGTGCCGCCACTCCTGAAGAACGCCGAATCCCGCCGTATAGATGTGGAAGATCGAGAGGACCAGGGTCATCGCGTACATCAGCTTCAGTGCGATTCCCGAGAGTCTTCGGAAACGTAGCTCCGGATCGTATTTGGCGACCTCGTCGATATTCTCGACCACATGTCCCGCCACGGGAGTGCTCTCTTTTTCTGTCGATGGTCTGTCGTTCATCTCATCTCCTCTTCATGCGATTCATCAATGAATGCATTTTCTCGTATAAGAAGTTCGAACAGGATGACTTTACGAATGTTGATCCGAAGCAGGGTATCCCCCGCCAGTTCGGGAAGACGGATCTTCCGCCCGCCGAACTCCAGTGTGTTTTCGTAGCGCTGGTTCACCCAGATCTCGACGGCGGGGAGGATCCTCCGCATGTTGGAAATGCGCGAGGCCGTCGCCCCGCGGGTAAACCGCTCGCCGTCGCCCAGCACCGAGGGCAGGCCGGCATTGGATGATCCGAAGACCGTTTCGTCGAGGACAAGTCGGTACTCCCCGTCGATCCGGAAGTAATCCCATACCCGGCAAAGCTCAACGGAGTGCCGGTACATCAGGGAAAAACGGTCGCCGGGCTGAAGGGAGCGGACAAAAACGACCCTGTCCTTCCGCGGGTCCTCGATCTGGAGCACATGCACCGGAAACAGACCCGCGACCAGGACAAGCGCTGCAAACAGGATCAGACAGACCGTTCGCTTTTTCATAAAAACCGGGCACCACCCCTCTGGTGCCCGGTTCGCTCCTTACATCTGCATGGGATCCTATTTGATGATATTCTTTTCCTTGTAATATCTGGCCGCACCCGGGTGAAGTGGAATCGCCATGCCGTCGAGGGCCGTCTTGAGCTGCACGTCCTTCCCCTTGGCATGGACCTTCGCCAGCACATCGGCGCCGCTCAGCCCGTCCTTGCTCTTCTCCCAGAGGGCCCTGGTCAGCTTGTAAACCAGGTCTTCGGGAACCTGCTCGTCCACCACCCACTGGGCCATGACGGTGATCGTGGCGACGTCATTCTTCATCCCCTTGTAGGTGTCCTTGGGGACGACGATCCTGCTGTAGAAGGGGAACGTTTTCGTCAGATTTTTGATCATGTCCTCTTCAATGGGGACGAGAATGATATCCGTGGACATGGCGAGCTCGACAATGGCCGCCGTCGGCCAGCCGGCGGTGATGAAGGTCACGTCCGCCTGCTTGTCCTGGAGACGCTGGGCCGCCCCGGAGAAACCGAGCCAATCCACGCTGGCAAAATCCTTGTAGGTCATCCCATAGCCGGAAAAGATGTTCAGCGCATCCAACAAAGTGCCGCTCCCCCGGTCGCCGGGGATCAGCTTCTTTCCCCTGATGTCCTTGAGGCTCTTGATTCCCGCGTCGGCCCGGGCCACGATCTGGATGCTCTCCGGATAGAGGGAGGCGATGCCCCGCAGGTTTTTCACCGGTTTCCCATCAAACTCGGCCTTGCCGTTGTAAGCGCCGAAGGCCACGTTGTTCTGGACAAAAGCCGATTCGATCTGATGGTCCTTGATCAGGTTGCAGTTCGCTACGGAGGCGTTGCCCGCCTGGCCGGTGGCCACGACTTCGGGAACCCTGTCCGTCAATGCCTGGGCCAGGAGTCCGCCCAGCGGATAGTAGAGCCCGCCGGTTCCCCCCGTCGTGATGGCGAAAAATTTCTTCTCCGCAGCACAGGCCGGCCCCGCAAACACAACGGCCAGGACCAGAGCAACTGCCGCAACGATGATAACATTCCGTTTTCTCATCATATCTCTCCCTCCTCCTTAAAATGTGCATAGCCCGGTTTCTTCCGGCCTTTGCATGAACGACGGTTGCCTTTCTCCTGTCCGGCCATTTCGAATGATCTTCCGGGCGTGATCAGAAAAAGGTGGATGTTGTGAAACGCTGGGACGGTTTAACTTCCTCCTGATCATGAGAGAAGTCGGTTGTTGTGTTGCGACACATGTTGTCGCTAAAGACGATGTTAAAGATGCAGAATGCTGATAAAAAACATACGATAGTCTATAAGCTAAACGATTTTCCGGGTCTTGTCAACCATATTTATTTTCCTTTTCATGGGTTGCAGCGAAAAGGAGCAAAATCTCATCAAATTATTTTCCCTGTTATACAAACCTTCAAGCGATGATGACCCGGGCGTCGACGACGGTCGCCCCCTGTTCGTGCACGATGACCGGGTTGATGTCCACTTCGGCGATCTCCGGGCGGTCGGCCGCCAGTTGGGCGATCCTTCGGAGGAGATCCTTCAGGATTCCGGTATCCTTCGGCTTCTGCCCGCGGATGCCGCCGAGGAGAGGGTATCCCTTGATTTCATGGAGCATCTCCTCCAGATCGAGATCGGTCGGAGGGGCGACCCGGAAGGAGACGTCCTTCAAAACCTCCACGAAGATGCCGCCGAGGCCGAACATGAGGACCGCTCCGAACTGGGGATTCCGGATCATGCCGATAATGCACTCCTGTCCCTTGCGGGCCATGGGTGCGACGAGGACGCCCAGAACCTTTCCCGGGCTGCTGACCCTGCCGGCGTTCGCGACGACCTTCGCGAACCCCTCGCGGACAGCCTGTTCGTCACCCAGGTTCAGGAGGATTCCGCCCGCATCCGATTTGTGGATGATCTCGGGGGAGACGATCTTCAAGGCGACGGGGAAGCCGACGGCTTTTGCCGCATCCGCCGCTTCGTCCGGGGTTTTCGCCAGTTTGGCCGGGGGCAGGGCGATGCCGTAGAGGGAAAGCAGATCCCTCGCCTCCGTCTCCAACAGGTTCTTTCGGCCTGCCTGTTTCACCCCTTCGATCAGCGTTCTTGCCGTAGCCGCATCCGCCTGGATGACGGGCAGGGGTCTGGCGAGGGCCAACTTCTCCCTCCGGGTCCCGAACTTGGCCATATAGGCCAGGCACTGCGCGGCCCGCTCCGAGGATGGGGTGAGCAATACGCCATTTTCACTGAGGATTTCCATGGAGCGGAAGGGGGCTTGGGCAAAGGAGGTGTGAACGGCGATCGGCTTGCCGTATTGCCGCATCAGACGGACCAGTTCCTGGGAGGTCTTCTCTTCCAGTTCGCCTACGTGCGGGGCGATGATCTCCTTGAACCCGCCGAAAAATCCCGTCACGTAGACGGAATCGATCCCCCGCTCCTCCATGAGGGCCTCGACGACCTTGTTGATCATGTCAGGGTTCTCTTCGGCCGTTCCGCCGTAATCGATCGGGTTCGAGGCGGGCATTCCGGCGAGCAGGAAGGGGCGGATCCTGTCCTGGGTGGCCTGCGGAAGGACCGGGACCTCCAGACCAAAATGTTCGGCATTGTCCGCGGCGACCGAGTTGTCCCCGCCGCCCTCGGAGACGATGGCGACGCGGTTTCCCTTCGGCAGGGGCATGTTGGCGAAGGAGATGGCGACATCGAACATCTCGTCCACGTTGGCGACCCGGACGATCCCCGCCTGGCGGAAGGCCGCGTCCACGACGGCGTCGTCGGCGGCCAGGGACCCGGTGTGGGAGGCGGCGGCCCTGGCGCCTGCCTTGCTCCGTCCGACCTTGAGGATCACGATCGGTTTGCGTTTCGAAACCTCCCGCGCCACCCGGACGATCTCTCCACCCTCCTTGATCCCCTCCATGTACATCAGGATCACCCGGGTTGCCTCGTCCTGTCCCAGGTAATCGATGTATTCGTGGAACTTTACCCCGATGGCGTTGCCGGCGGAGATGATGTGGCTCAGTCCCACCCCGCGCATCTCGGCGTAGTGGGTGATCGAGTCGATGATGTTTCCGCTCTGGGCGATGACGGCGAGGGGCCCCTTTTTGATCGGCGGGACGCCGAGGAGGTTCATGTCGCCCGCGGCGGAGAAGAGGCCCGAGCAGTTGGGACCGATGATCTTGGCGCCCCCCCCGGTGGCGGTCCTGAGGATCTCCGCCTCGATCCTCTTGCCCTCCTCTCCGGTTTCTCCGAGCCCCGCCGTGATGATCACGATCCCCTTGGCGTGCATCTTCACGCTGTCCGCCACGGCCTGGGGGATCAGTTTCGGGGCGACGATGATTATGACGAGGTCCACATCCTCTCCGATATCGAGGATCGAGGGGTAGGCCTTTCTCCCGAACAGGGTGTCCCGCTTGGGGTTGATCAGGAAGATCTTTCCCGGGTAACCCCCTTTGATCAGACTCCTCGTCCGCCGCTCCGCCGCCTTGCCGGGAACCTCGGAGGCCCCGATCACCGCAACGGAGGCAGGTTTGAAAAGAG
>Ga0163209_1001359_pt1 | contig 10622 bp, 8 predicted proteins | sample Kivu_160m_FD_113538 | JGI IMG/M metagenome (GOLD analysis project Ga0163209, IMG submission 113538) | Freshwater microbial communities from Lake Kivu, Western Province, Rwanda to study Microbial Dark Matter (Phase II) - Kivu_160m | ecosystem: Environmental > Aquatic > Freshwater > Lake ... | reverse complement strand
GCTGCGAATGGAGGAGGGGATCAAGATCCTTGTACATCTTCATGGTCTTTTTTATTCAGGAGATGTCCCGGGATGACATATCCTGCAATTACCGACAGGCACAGCACGATCTGCTGGAGTTCCATGGCGCGGGGGCTGTGAACCGTGACGAGCAGGAGCAGGGCGGCGAACCAGCACACCACGCCGCCAGTTACCAATGGTTTGAAAGAATAAGCCTTGCCGGAGACGAACAGGGCAAAACCGTACAGGCAGAGCATCACGGGAGTCATGAGCAGCCAGTGGAACCAGCGGAAGAACTCGTACCGGGGCTCCAGGACGGGATTTACCAGGGAGATCCGCAGCGTCGCGGCAAGCATCCCGACCACCACCACCATGATCGACGCCGCAAAGGCGATCCAGACCCAGTTCATCACCTTGTCAATGTAGGTGGTCACGGGCATTTCCGCCTCCCGCTTCCGGATCAGCCGGTAGTGGAGGGGATATCCCGCCGCCATCAGGAACCAGAGCCAGAAGGCGTTGTAGCGCGCCTCGCCCGTGAGGGTGAGCAACAGGATGAAGGTGACGAGGCTGATGCCCGCCACCAGGTAGCCCCACAGGAGGAAGATGCTTCCCATGCCCTTCTGCAGGTTGTTCTTTGCCGTGCTGATCATCTGGCCGATCAGCTCGAGGCTTTCCTTTTCTGAAAATCGTGTTTCCATAAAATAAGAGTTTAAATTCGTTGCAAATATAAAGTAGTTTATGATACAAACCAAATATTTTACGATATTTCTGCAAATTATTTTCTATTTTACTTATAAACAATTTATTACACAGAGAACCACGGAGGTGGCACAGAGAGCCACAGAGTTCAGATCCTGTATCTTTTTATACCATTCTTCAGTAAGGTTACATTGAAGTTGATCAGCAGACCAATACTTTTTTGTGCAAACTTCATATAGGTCAATATTTGCGCCTCATGAACAGGGCTGAATGTCTCAACTGTTTTTAATTCAATGACTACGGTATTTTCAACCAGGATGTCTATTCTGTAGCCGCAATCAAGCTTGATTTCCTTGTAAACAACCGGCACGGGTTTCTGCCTTATGATCGTCAAACCAGCAGCAACCAGTTCATAAGCCAGGCCTTCTTCATATGCAGATTCCAATAATCCCGGTCCAAGGTGTTTGTGCACATCGATTGCACAGCCAATTATTTTTTCTGTGATCTGATTGATTTCCATAGAAATAGGTTTTCCTCTGTGTCCCTCTGTGTCACCTCCGTGGTTCTCTGTGTAATTGTTTGTTTCACAGAGGGTCACAAAGAAGCCACAGAGAGCCACGGAAAGTTTGAATTCCACTAAAAGCAAAATACGACGATAAAAAAGCATAACGCCGTTATTGCTTAATCACGGAAAATGGAAAAGGTAATACGATTTCAGATGAATTACCGTAAAAATTTTTGATAAATCATTCAATCAAATGAACAAAAACATCAAAAATTATTCAGTCTTTTGAATAATTGGCCCGCCGGGTGTTTTGTTACACGAAAGAACGCGAAGAAGGCACGAAGAGGCACGAAGAGAATACCCTCATCACTCAGGGGGGGTGTGGAAAAACAGAAAATTACTGTTTCTTACAGTTTCATTTTTTCACCAGCTTCTGCCAGACGGTACCCTGCTCACCAGCAAGTTGTAACAAATAGAGACCTTCCGCCAACTCACTGATATCGATCATATTCCTGTCTTCATTCAATGTTCTTTCCAGCAACATTTTTCCGGCCGGGTCATAGATTATCAAACGGGGAGCCGGCTGCCCGGGGCATTCAATGGTGATCGCGGTGGTCGCCGGGTTCGGGTAGATCTTTATCTCTTTGGCCGGATGGGAATTTTCCTGCCCGGTGGTCTCATCCTGGACACAGCGGATGCTGAACCCGTATTTCATGGATGTCGGATTGTGATCGGCGCCGGTGTCCTGGTAATAGAAGTAAACGCTCCAGGCCAACGAAGTATTGACAACGGTCGAGGTCCACCAAAAGCCGTTCTCTGACTTCCAACGATAAGTATTGGTATTCGGATCGCGTGCGCCGCCCGGAAGTCCCGTGAAGCCGGAGCTGTTCGTCGCCCCGTAATTAGGGCTTGCCCAGTGCAGGGTTCCTGCCTCTTTCATTTTGCCCCCGGCCACATATACTCCTCCCAGGTACGATTCGGCCGCCTCCCATTCGGCGTTGGTGCTGACATGCCATCCGGCAGGACATATACCGTTCGGATCATTTGCCGCGTACCAGTTGTACAAGGGGCCGTAAACGGAATCATATGTCGCCGAATCGTTGTTATAATAGCACCTTGCACCGGAGGCAAGGCTGGCCCAGGTAAGGGCGCCGGTGACGTTGGGTATCGGGATCCCGTTGCGGAAATGGGTTACCTTCAGGTTCGGCCTGAGCCATACCGTTGTACCGATGACCACCGTGTCATAGCCATTGCCGTCGTAATCGGTCACTACCTGGGAGATGCCTACGCAAAAAGCCAGGCAAAATCCCGTAAAAAGTAAAATGATCTTTTTCATGACTGTTCTTTATGGATCTCATTTTCATTTCATCTTAGCACGAACGGCACCACGGTGGCAATCACGCCGGTGCATACCACCACCATGATGAAAAGGTTGTATCGGACGTTGTAATTGCCCAACAAAGTCTGATCGTAATATTTGGCCACGTCCTGGTCGTTGTACATCCTGATGAGTCCGCTGATCAGCTTCATCCGGGTCTGCCGGCCCTTGATCAGCCCGAAGATGGCAACGATGTTGACGAGCACGATCAGCAAGACAAAAATGAACATGACGACGAGCGACGAGCTTTCGGTGCGCGACTTTTCGACCAGCCCGGAATTGATCGCCAGCGTGATGAGGTTCAGGACAATGGCAGAGAGGATGAAGATGATGTCGGTCTTCGTGTTCTGCTCCAGCTCCTTGGTGATGTGGTTGTGGACATGTTCCAGCATGGGGTCCTCCGTTTTTAAGTTGTTGAGATTCAAAGGTAAATATTATTGATAAAATTGTTTTTTTTAACCACAAAGGACACAAAGCTTTTTCGCAAAGGGCACAATGAAATTTCTTTTCAATATCTTTGGTTTCAGCAAATGGCTGCCGGTTTGTTTTCCGGCTGCTAAATTAACCGCACGACGTCGCGGAATGTTTGAATAACGGTTGTAAACAGGTTGTAAAACGTTTTACAGCGATTCTGCAACCGGAAACATATAATATCATTCAACTTTGCAAAGCGAAGATCTTCAGCATTTCGAACTGCTTAAGAAAAAGGTCGTCGAGGTAATGCAGCGATCCTATCCCGGCATCAATCCCTCCATTGCGGAGTGGAAGGGGCAGGAGATCACCGATTTACAGGAGGAACTGAGGATCAGGGTGAATGCGAACATCAGCGAGAAGTGGTTTTATACGCACATGAAATCTTCGAATCCGACGGTACCGAGAATCGACATGCTCAACATCCTGAGCAAATACGCAGGATATTCAAACTGGGACGATTTTGTTTTTAAGAACGGCCAGCGGATCGTTGTCCCTGCCGCGCTGCAGGCGGCTCCGGCGACACTGTCCGGCGCCAACCGGTTTTTCATCCTGGTGCCCGGGATAGCCATGGCCGTGGTCGCATTATTATTCGGGCTGTACATGCTGTTCAACACCCGGGAGTACTGTTTTGCCTTTGTGGATGCCGACACCGGCGAACCGGTCAAAGGGAGCAGGACCGAGATCATTTTGTTGGAGGAAGGGGAGTCGCCCGTGCATCACTTTGCTGCGACCGACGGTTCCTTTCATTTGAAAACCGGCAGTAGCCGCCTCAGGATGGTGGTGAAATCCCCCTATTACCTTTCCGATACGATCATCCGGATCGTTAAAAAGTTCAACAGGAATGAAACGATCATTTTAAAGCCCGATGATTACGCCCTGATGATCCATTACTTTTCCACGACCAAACTGGGCGATTGGGAAAAGCGGAAACAACGGCTGGAGGAGATGATCGATGACAATGCCATGATATACCAGGTGATGAACGCACGGGAGGCGACGGGGATGGCTCTGTACAACAAGCAGGAGTTCATCGACCGGATGACCATACCCTCTGGCAGCCTGAAGAACATAGAGATACTGAGTTCGCGCATGAAAAACGGGAAGATCGTGGTGCTCAGGTTCCGGGTCAACGATAAACGAAAATGAAAAGGGTATTATATTTTCCGGCGCTGATCCTCGTGTACATCCTGTTCACGGCCAAAAGCTGTGATGACCGGGAGGATCGGGACAAGAATGCCGATCAGGCCGGGATAGCGATCACACGCGACAGCCTCCTGACGGCTTTTACGCCCGATGCGCTATCCGGGAATTCACTCCGGGCGTTTGAGATGCTTGCAAAGAACAATCTTTCGGATTTCTCTGATTACCTCGCCATCGTGCAGGATACCGGGGTTGACAGTTCATTCAGGGTGAAGGCGGGGCAGATGATCCGGGGATTGTTCATTTCTGAAAGCCCGGTATTCCGGATCACCGGTCGTGATCATCCGGCAAGGAAAGAGGTTTTGCTTGAAGATCTGTTGCGCCCCGGAACGGCGGCATCGCTCCTGTGTGTCGGTATCATTACGGATTCCATCAGGATAGAACAGCCCCTGCAATACGCCGGGGTTGCACGATACAAGGGAGAACTCAGCTATACTTTCCACCCTGACGGGGTCGACCACCCTGACGGGGTCGACCACCCTGACGGGGTCGACCACCCTGTCAGGGTGTCGGTCGATTTCCTCGCGACAAAGCACTACAAGCATTTCGGGTCAGATTCGCTGATGGTATGGGAGGTCTTCCTGGGGGATATCGAATAGGCTCCCGGACGGATCCCAAAATCCAGCGGAAATAATCGCAAAAAACATATAAAATTTGCGAATCGATGCATTGATATTCGTGCGTAATGTTATTTTCCAAACGCCTGGAATAACTGGCCGAAAAGTTTTAGTGCATCGGTTACGACCTGTTCATTTTCCACTGGGATCTTCAGGTAAGTCTTACCGGAGGCCGGATCTTTATCGACGAGGGAAGATACCAGCTTTTGCGTAGCTTCGGGAGAGGAAAAGGTGCGGGACAATCCACTCAAGAAACTAAGTCCGCCTGCAATGAGCGCGGCCGGATCCGGCGTTTCCGGGGCCAAAGGTTGGGAGACGGACGCTTCCGTTTCCGACCCGGGAACATCGTCATCGCCCGGAATGTCACGAATGACTCCTTCTTCTTTTTGATCTGGCTTATCCTGCACGGAATCTGACAGTTGCAACTCCTCCGTTTCGGCTTCGATGTCCGAGGGAATTTGAATGTCCACTGTCCCTTCCTCATGGTTGGCGCCGGTTATTCCTTCGACGGTCTTCATGAATTCACGGAACTTGTCTTCCCCCATGAATATTGAATCTTCTCCATCATTCAGGATGCCATCGAACAGCGAGCTTTTGAAATTGAGCACGCCGATCATTCGGTGTTCGATGGTGCCGGATGAAATAAAATTGATGACCGAAACTTTCTTCTGCTGACCAAGGCGGTGAACGCGTCCGATGCGCTGTTCAAGGACAGCCGGGTTCCATGGGATATCCAGGTTGATGATCATGGAGGCCGATTGCAGGTTCAGCCCGGTGCTGCCGGCATCGGTTGAAACGAATACGCGGCAGCCCGGGTCCGCATTGAAATGGTCGAATAATTCTTTCCGGTTACGGCTGGGCACATTGCCGTTCAGGTAACGGTAGCCGATGTTTTTTTCATCCAGTTCGCGGGCAACCAGCCGGGTCATCCGTTCCCATTGACTGAACACCACCACTTTCTCATCATTTCCGTCGAGGTACTCCTCGAGAATGTTCATCAACTCCCCGATTTTAGTGTCGTGCCGCGTCTGCTGGTCCAAAACATAGGTGCTGTCGCACACCATGCGCATCATATTGAGGTTGATCATCAATCGCTGACGGTCTTTTTCGGGTAAAAATCCCAGTTTTTTCCATTTATTTACCAGCCTGGCCACCATATCGGAGAATTCCATATGCAGGTCCATCTGCTGCCCGGTCATGGAAACAAATAGATTTTTATCCATTCGTTCGGGAAGTTGTGAAAGCACCTCCTTTTTTGTGCGGCGAATCATGATATCCGAAAGTTTCCGGGTTATTTCATGCAGATGTTTGTATCCGACCACACGGCCGGTTTCGTTCTTCACCTGATAATGATCGAGGAATTGATAGTATGGCCCCAGTTTGAACGGATCTACAAACTGAACTATTGAATAAAGATCTTCAAGTTTATTTTCGAGAGGTGTTCCGGTTAGCACAAGTGCATATGGTGATCGGACTTTTTTAACGCTCTGTGCGATTTTCGTTTTCCAGTTCTTGATCCGCTGGGCCTCATCAAGGATAATCAGGTCGAATTCAACCTGGTTGATCGCATAAAGATCATTGCTCAGGGCATGGTATGATACGATTTTGTAAAAAGCATCCGATTCATATTGCCCCCGGCGGATGTGCGGAAGCCCTTCGATAACCTGTACGGCGCCGGATGTAAATCGCTGAATTTCAGATTGCCATTGATATTTTAACGAAGTAGGACAAATGATCAGCACACTCGAAATCCCTGTTTCATTTTTCATGACCTCTGCCACGCCAATGGCCTGGATGGTCTTGCCCAGTCCCATCTCATCAGCGATAAGGCTTCGACCTGCTTTCGCGGCAAACAGGATCCCTTTTTGCTGATATGCGAATAATGGTGTTTTTAAAATCCCTTCCAGTTCTTCGCCGGTTGGATAACGGTCATCTATCCACTCATGTCTTTTTTGATTTTCCCTTGATTCGAGAATGAATGCAAGGGCGTCGTCATAACAGCGGAATCAGTTCCGATGCGGAGTTTCACCCTGCGCTCTTTAACATATTGCAGGTAAACCGATGAGTATGGTGGAGTGTGCCCTTTTTTTAGTAAAGATGCCAGCCGGGGCGTGGATTGAATTCTGAGCAGGACAGCCTCAATGTGCTTACACGTACGAGCTTTTTAATGCTGAAATTCTTAACGGTCACAAATTGTTTCCGCAGGGCGATCTGCCATTTTTCCAAGGAAAGTTCGGCTGGTTTCCGATGGTACGGAACGGTTTCAGGATTCTTAACAGTCTTTTTCCTGCTAATTACGCTTGCTTTTTTTTTCATAAAGGTCAATTTTCAATGTTTTTTTACCCGTAGACGCTAAAAAAAGGCTAAAATCTTTATTTGCCCGGCATCTTACCGCCAAGCAGTGAAGGATGATCCGATATAATGCCAAACATATCGAAAATAACTGAATTCAGGCGGAAAATCAGTTAATTTTGAAAAAATTTTCCGAAATGATCAAAGAACTTACCTCCCTTGCGATCCTTTCCGTTTTAATAGCGGGAGGACCCTTGCTTTCCTACGGTCAGGAGACAGCCTCTCCGTACGACCGGGCACGTCTGCATCATGAAGCGCCCGACCAGCCCTTCCTTTCTCCGGCGCCGTTCCAGGAGACCATGCCCGGATACCGGCTGAAAAGCACGGGCTTCTTCACGGAACAGGTGAATGTTGATGCAAACGGGAACAACATCATCGGGGATGCCGCCAACGAGCCTTCGATCGCGGTGGACCCGAAAGATCCCAACCATATCGTTATCGGCTGGAGGCAGTTCGACAACGTGAACAGCAACTTCAGGCAGGCGGGGTACGGCTATACGGCCGACGGAGGCCTGACCTGGACCTTCCCGGGCGTGCTGGAGCCTGGCGTTTTCCGGTCGGACCCCGTCCTGGATTTTGACACGGCCGGGAATTTCTATTACAACAGCCTGACGGCGAACGAATTCGATGAATTCTCCTGCAAGGTTTTCAGAAGCTTTAACGGAGGCGCCGCCTGGGACACAGGTACTTATGCCTGGGGCGGCGACAAACAGTGGATGGCCATCGACCGCACCGCCGGCGCGGGAAGCGGAAACATCTATTCCTCATGGACCGCCTATTACAGTAGCTGTTACCCGGGGTCATTTACGCGTTCAACCGACAAAGGAGATTCATTCTACCCGTGCATTCCCGTTGACGGATTCCCTTACTGGGGGACTATGGCGGTAGGCCCTTCGGGGGAGCTTTACATAGCCAGCGGAGGCCCCGGCGACGGATTTTCACTGGTGAGATCCTCCGATGCACAGTTTCCGGATTCGGCCGGCGCCTGGGATTTGCTGACGTATGTGGATGTGGACGGATATGTCGTGGGACAGGATCCCATCAACCCCTTAGGCATTATGGGGCAGGTCAATGTGGAGGTGGACGTTTCGAACGGCCCCGGGCACGGCAACGTGTACATGCTGGCCTCGGTGGCCCGGCTTTCGGTGGACGACCCTGCCGACGTGATGTTCGCGAAGAGCATCGACGGAGGGCAGACCTTCGGACCGGCCCAGCGCCTAAACACCGACTCCGGGATTGCCAACAGGCAGTGGTTCGGGACGATGTCGGTAGCGCCGAACGGAAGAATCGATGTTGCGTGGCTGGATACACGGGATGACACGGCCAGCAACTTCAAATACAAATCGGCGCTTTATTATTGTTATTCCGACGACCAGGGGGAGACCTGGTCCATCAACAAAAAATTGTCGGAACTTTTCGACCCTACGGTGGGGTATCCCCAGCAGAATAAAATGGGGGACTATTTCGATATGGTATCCGACGACGCAGGGGCGCACCTCGCCTGGGCCAATACCCTGAACGGAGAGGAAGATGTCTATTATACGCATATCCTTCCTTCCATCGTGGGAATGGAGGAACAATCTGACGTGCAGGATCAACTCAGGCTCTCCGTTTTTCCCAATCCTTTCCGGGAGCAGGCGGTCATCCGATACAGCATCCCGTCGGGATGCAGGGTACGGGTTGATGTGATCAACCTGTACGGGGAGGTGGCGCTTACGGTGGCCGGGAAAGAACAACCGGCCGGATCTTATACCGTTGATCTTTCTGCCGGGATCCTTCCTGCGGGGTACTATTTATGCCGGTTATCAGCCGGAACAAGGGCCAGGACGATCAGCATGGTAAAGCTGAAATAGTGGATTTCGCTAAAACCCAGCCAAAACTCAGCGAGATCCTGAAAAACACCGGGTTGCTTTGACTGGTTTCTGCACCTTAACAGATTTTATGTAATTTTACGGGATATGTATTCGGAATTGCATAAACCTTGAAATTTCTTCCCCATGCGTTATGTTTTTTTTACGCTACTTACAACGTTCTTTGCTCTTGGTTTGTCCAGTACCGGATCGGCCCAGCAGGATTCGCGCATCCATCCTTCCATTATCGGGCATGGCGTCTTTCATGGCGTCACCCCTCCGTTACGGGACCTGCCCGTCATGACTGCCAGAGAATTTGAGGAGATGGGGGAAAAAAGGAAAAATCGAAGGGAACTCAATCCGAAACTGGAGTACCGTTCCTATCCGTTTGAGGCCACCGCCCTGCCCAGGGGGACGGATCCGGCCTGGCAGAAGGAGATGGGCAGATCGGGCGGCTCCGTCAGGTCCCCGCTGGTTAACGTCAGCGGCCAGACTTCACCCTACTATCCCCCCGATGCCAACGGCACCGCGGGCCCGAACCATTATATGCAGACCATCAACTGCGTTTACGCGATATACAATAAATCGGGGACGCTGGTAGCAGGCCCTGCAAACATGAACACCCTTTTCACCGGGGTCACCGGCGCAACCTGCAATGACGGGGATCCGCTGATCCTGTATGATGAACAGGCGGCCAGATGGCTTGCCGTTGAATTCTCACTGTGCGGTTCGAATGATTACATGCTTGTCGCGGTATCGCAGACCAATGATCCGACAGGATCCTGGTACAAGTATTCCTTTGATGTAGCCGACACGCCCGATTACGAGAAATTCGGCATCTGGCAGGACGGGTATTACATGGGGACGAACAACAGCATCGGGAACGACATTTATGTTTTCCAGCGGTCGGTGATGCTGACGGGCGGCGCCAGCCCGTCGTTTGTCGGATTTAACAACGCCTGGCGGCCGACCACGGTTGACGGGTTCATGTGCGTCCCCCCGGTTGACAACGACGGCGCTTTCGCCCCTGCGGGTTCGCCCGGGCTCTTTATCACCATTAACGACGACGCCGTCGGGGGAGGTTCCGATCAACTCTGGATCTACGAACTCGCGGTGAACTGGACCACCCCGGCCTCCTCCACCTTTACGAGGTCGCAGCAGCTTTCGGTTCCGGCCTTCGACAGCCATTTCGGAACCAACTGGGACAATATCTCGCAGCCCACAACCCAGAAACTCGACGCCATTCCCATGGTGATCATGAATGCACCGCAGTACCGGAATTTCGGCTCCTACCAGACCATTGTGTGCTGCCATACCGTTGACGTGGATGCGACCAACCATGCCGGCGTCCGGTGGTACGAGCTCAGGAGGACCACCGGCACCTGGTCCGTCAGGCAATCGGGCACTTACGCTCCTGATGCTCACAGCCGGTGGATGGGCAGCATCATGCTCAACGGCAGCAACCAGATCGGACTGGGCTACTCCATTTCCAGCAGCTCCGTTTATCCGGGCATCCGGTATTGCGGACAATCGGCCAGCGCCTATGC
>Ga0163209_1001358_pt1 | contig 10639 bp, 10 predicted proteins | sample Kivu_160m_FD_113538 | JGI IMG/M metagenome (GOLD analysis project Ga0163209, IMG submission 113538) | Freshwater microbial communities from Lake Kivu, Western Province, Rwanda to study Microbial Dark Matter (Phase II) - Kivu_160m | ecosystem: Environmental > Aquatic > Freshwater > Lake ... | reverse complement strand
GTATGCCTGGTGACCCGTGACCGGGGAGGACCGGCCATACGCTTCCAGGCGCTGGCTTACCCGGCAGTGGACGCCTCGAACCAGGACAGGGAATCATACCGCCTGAACGGCAGTGGCTACTACCTGACCAAAGACATCATTGAACGGGTTATCCCACTCTACGTAAATAAAGCGGCTGAAGTGCTTGACCCTTACGTCTCCCCGCTGCTGGCGGGCGATGTCAGAGGGTTGCCCCCCACGCTTGTTATAACCGCACAGTTCGACCCGCTGATGAGCGAGGGTGAAGCCTACGCGGCCAGATTATTAGAGTCAGGAATATCATGCAGGGCGCACAGGTACAATGGTATGATACACGGGTTCGTGTCCTTCACCGGGCTGCTGCCGCAGGCTGGGCAGGCCATCGGCGAGATGGCAGCCGCCCTGTCCGAAGCGTTACAATAGCCTGTTTTCCCCGGCCGGGCCGGGCATCAAAAACCAGGAGGTTTCGCATGCGCAAAGTGGTGATCGCCGGCGCCGGCATGACCAGATTTACAGGAAAGCAGCCCAGGACAGCCGTAGAGCTTTTCGGCGAGGCTGCCGCGGAGGCTATAAACGAGTGCGGGGTCAAGCCCGGGCAGGTGCAGGCCCTCTTCATAGGCAATTACCTGGGCGACTTCGAGGAGGGACAGGCCCAACTGCAGGCCTTTGCGGCGGACTACCTGGGGATGGCGGGCATCCCGGCTAACAGGTACGAGAACGCCTGCGCATCGGCTTCCGCCGCCATCCGCGACGCCTTCATCTGGGTGGCCTCGGGACAGTACGATATCGTCCTGGCCGGCGGGGCGGAGTGCGCCACCAAGATGGGCACCCCGCTGGCCACGCGCACCTTCGCCATGTCCAGCGACAGCCGCTACGAGTATGCCGCGGGGGTGACCTTCCCCGGCGTCTTCGCCATGCTCGCACACCTCTACTCAAAAAGGTACAACATACCGCTGGAGACGCTCAAGAATTATCTCTACCAGGTGTCCATCAACTCCCACTATTACGGGGCGCGCAATCCGAGGGCACAGTTCCAGAAGGAGTTGACGCTGGAGGACGCGAGGAAAAGCCCCGTGATAGCCTCTCCCCTGCAGCTGGCCGACTGCTGCCCCTTCACGGACGGGGCGGCCGCCGTAATAATAGCCTCGGAAGAGGCGGCCAGGAAGCTCACCAAAAAGCCGGTGCTGATAGCCGGGGTGGGGCAGTCCTCGGCAGGAAGCCTGCTCAGCCAGAAGGAATTCCTCCCGCGCATAAGGTCGCGGGAGCTGGCAGCGCAGCAATCGTACAAAATGTCGGGCCTGGGACCGCGTGACATCGGCGTGGTCGAGCTGCACGACTGCTTCAGCATCGCCGCGCTGATCGCACTGGAGGGGCTGGGCTTCTTCCCCTACGGCACGGCCGGCCTGGCGATGGAAAAGGGCGAGACCAAAATCGGAGGAAAGATAGCCGTTAACCCCTCGGGCGGCCTCAAATCCAAAGGCCACCCGGTGGGCGCCACCGGCGCAGCGCAGGCCTTCGAAATCGTGAGGCAGCTGCGCGGCGAGTGCGGCGAGCGCCAGGTGGAGGGAGTCAAGGTTGGAATGACCGACACGCTGGGTGGGGATGGCGGCACGCTGTGCAACATAATACTCAGGCGCGGCTGGTAATTAAAACGTAACGGAGCGGTAAAGTGGAAGCTAAACTCACTTTTAAAGAATATAATGAAAACCTCAAGCAGGGCAGGCTGATCGGACTTAAATGCGGCGGCTGCGGGGAGGTGTCGGCGCAGCCGAGGCTTTTCTGCGCCAAATGCGGCGGCCAGGACTTTGAGGCCATTGAATTGAAAGGCGGCGGCGCCATCCAGACATTCACGGTCAACTACGTTGCTGCCGAAGGCAGGGAGTCCGAGGCGCCCTATATAGTTGTAATAGTGGAACTGGACGAGGGCCCCTGGGTCATGGGCAGCATCGCCGGGCTCAAGCCGGAGGAAGCCAGCATGGACATCATGGGCCGGAAGGTGCGTATGGAGGGGCCGGCCGTCTTCGGCGGTGACAGGTACTCTGCGGGCGAGGTGGCACGGCCGTTATTCAAGCTGGTATAGCCACTAACCTGTCATTGCGAGCGCAGCGAAGCAATCTGCATAGATCGCCGCGGCACTGCGTGCCTCGCGATGATAGTTGTAGGGCGGGCTTTTAGCCCGATATTACGAGTCAAGGAGGTAATGGGCATGAAGATACTGGGCATCGTGGGCAGTTGCCGCAAACTGGGCAACACGGAGATACTGGTGAAGGAAGCGCTGATGGCGGCGCGGGAGGAGGGGGCCGAGGTCGATATAGTCAGGTGGACAAACTACGAGATACTGCCCTGCGAGGGCGACGCCGTCTGCATGTTCCTGGGCAAGGACTGCGAGCATAAAGAAAGGGACGGCCACGACTACCTGCTCAACATGATGTACGAGTTTGACGGCGTGGTACTGGGTGCGCCCTGCTATATACTCGAGGTTGAGGCGGTGGTCAAGCAGTTTATCGACCGTCTGTTTATCCTCTCCAGCCGTCCTTCAAAGATGATAGGCAAGCCGGCCGCCATCATCGTGCCCTACGCTACGCGCGGCTGGACGTCCTATGCCTTCCTCCAACCGACTATTGTGCTGCATTTCCTGGGCATGCACATCATAGACAAGCAGCTCATCCACATCCAGGCCATGAGCGAGACGGCGGGCGACAGCCTGGCGCAGGAAAAGGCGCGCAGAATAGGGAAAGAGGTCACTTATGCTGTGAGAACCGGAGACCACTCCTACAAGGGCGATCCCGGCATCTGCCCGGTCTGCCATGAACGTAACATCCGTATCATGAGCGACAACCGTACCATTGAGTGCGGCATCTGCGCCATCCGCGGGAGACTGTCCGTTGTAGATGGTGAAATTAGGGCGGAGTTCCCGCAGGAGCAGTTACCCTGGCACAGGTTCGCCCCGGAGAGTCTCTATCGCCACAGCACTTATGAGATCAAGCCCTCCAAGGATTATTTCATCCGCAAGTGGCCGTCGCTCAAGCAGGAAAGGGCAAAATACAAGGAATTCCTCGACATCGACCGCAGGGCAGGGGAGGTGCGCTGATGGAAGAGTTGATTGCCGTGCTGAGATACTTTCCCCTTGATCCCGTGACCAATCCGCCCAATCCCATAAGGAAAGCCGACCTGGATAAGATCGCCCGCGAGACCGGGGCTTCAATTTCGCTGGATACGGTAATCAATAAAGACCGCACGGTCAACGGGGATGTCATACGCGAGGAAACCATGAACAGCACGATCGAGGAGGTCAGCCAGGAAGCAATAACAGTTAGCTGCGGCGACGAGACGGCCTTCCGCTCGGCCGTACGCGCGCTATTCAAACTGTACCGGGCGCCGCGTACGGTGTTCGGCTTCTGGGGCAGCTCATTACGCGGACGCGAGATCGTTTACCGGCTGTGCGACGAATACGACGGCTGGTATTGAAATTAACCCGGGCGGGCTTTTAAGCCCTCCCGCTATGCGCCCCGCGCAAGTACGCCGCATAATCGCTCAGCGCAGAGTAGGCCCTGACGGCCTGTGTGAATGATGTATAGCAGGTTGTGCCGGTCTCCCGGGTCAGCCGGGACGCTTCCTGAATGATTGCTTCAGTTTTTATGGGAAGACTAAATGTCACGGCCACCGGCTTGCCGAAGCGCTCCTTGAGCCTCATCATCTCATGATAGTAAGTATCGAATTGTAGCTGAGCCCCGTGGGCGAGACCGTCTGTCATTATCCTGCCGCCGCTTCCCACCTCGATATGTTTCCATATCGACTGCAACCCGCCAACCACCCCCAGAACAATCAGGCCATCGATGGCCGGGCTCTCCAGCAGCGCCTGTACCATTTCGACGGCATGTCCTGTTATGCCGGTGACTGTGTCCACGGGGTTGCCGTGCGACCATATCGGCGGCAGCATGGAATCCAATTTATCCAGGGTGACCCGGTCAAGCGGGGCGACATCAAGTCCGCGCTGTGCACAGGCGTCGGCGGCCATCACTCCCCAGCCACCTCCCGGGGCTATGATGCCGACGCGGTTGCCCCGAGGCAGCGGCTGGCCGCTGAAGGCCGCCGCGGTATCCACCATAGCGTCCATATCATCCACCCTGATGGCGCCGGCCTGATGCATCAGGCTATTAATCATCTGATCGTCGCCCGCCAGCGCGGCCGTGTGTGACATTGCTGCCCGCGCACCGGCTGCCGTGCCTCCCGCCTTCAATACTATCAGCGGCTTGCGAGCGGTTACTTTTTTCGCCGACTGCATGAAGCGGCGGCCATCCCTGATACCCTCAATATACGCCAGCACAACCGAAACCTTATCATCCCCGGCCAGGCAGTCTAAATAATCCCCCACACGCAGCACGGCCTCGTTGCCGGCGCTGATGAGGTGGCTTACGCCCAGGCCGCGATCGCCGAGCTGTGAGGCTATCATGTCGGCCACACTGCCGCTCTGCGCCACGATGGCAATCGGACCCCTGGAGGGATAGAAAGGCATCATGTGACAATAGAGTTTAGCATGCGTGCTGATCAGCCCCACGCAGTTAGGCCCGGCCAGCGCCAATCCCGCCTCACGGGCTATGCCGCCGATCTCGGATTCAAGCACCGCGCCCTGGCTGCCGACCTCGGAGAAGCCGGATGTGATCACAATGACTGCCTTAACGCCCTTGCGTATGCAGTCCTGGATGACCTGCTTCACACCCGCCGTTGGCACCGTGACGACGGCCAGGTCGACCTCGCACGGTATATCTGCGACGGAAGGGTAGGATTCCAGGCCCAGCACGCTGCTCTCACGCTGATTAACAGGATAAACCCGGCCTTCAAATCCGTTGTTGACGATGTTGAAGAGGACGCGGTAGCCGAACTTGTCCGGGCTGGCCGAGGCACCCACAACGGCCACCGACCCGGGATAAAGCAGATAATTGATGTTATCGTACAACAAGTAATCACTCCTCTGAGCAGGCTTCATACGCGCGCCGGGCTGTAATAATCTACGCGCCTGAATCTTTCCTCAGGATGTATTCCCGCACCACCTTGAGTGAGGCCTCCACGGCCTCCGGCTCGATATATTTACTGAAATCGTTGTGAGTGTGATATACCCAGTTCTGGTCGTAATCCTTGACCATGAAGCTCATGGCGCAGAGATTGGTTGCCTCGATACCGGCCTCACCGAAGGCCGCGGCGTCGGTGCTGCCTCCGCCGGGCGACATGCGCGAGATAAAGGCGTTGTAGCCCAGTTCCCCCGCGATATCCACGCATTGCTGCGCCATCTCCTTCGAGAGTTTGACCGTCGAGTTGAGGTCGGCGTCGAAGAAGTTGAGGCTCTTGAGCTTGTATATGGTATCCATATTCAGCGCGTAGGTCTTTGTTTTTTTAAGCTCTTCGAGATGGCGTTTGATCCAGGCGCGGGCGCCGCGTAAGCCGCACTCCTCGGCGTCGAAGGAAAGGATAATCAGACGCGTATGCTTGAGAGGGTTGTTCCCCGATTTCTTAGCGTCGCCGTAAAGCCTGCCGATGACGGCGGCGATGGCCACGGCTATCATGTTGTCGCCCGCCCCCGGCGCCACCTGGTTGGTGGTGAAGACCAGGAAGGGCAGCTCGAAGACGCCCAGTATGATCAGCACCAGTGCCACCCACTGAGGGAAGGTGATGCCGAAGCAAAAGAGCACGCCGGCGACCAGTGTTACCAGCAGGCCGATGACCAGCAGCAGCACCCCGCCCGCCAGCAGCGGTGAATACAGCTTGGGCAGGCGATCCAGTATCTGGAAGACGTATGCGGCATCGTGGTGGGCCGACAGGATGACCTGCTGCCTGACCTCGCCCGACGGCTCGATGGAGCCGTAGACATTGTAGCCCCTGGCCTTGGGAAAGAGCGGGTCCAGCAAATGCCAGTACCTCACAAACTGCCCGTAGAACACGAAGAGGCCCAGGGCCAGGCCGGCAAAGGAAACCCAGGCAAGGGCAGGGACGAAATAGAGGAGCAGCATGCAGGCGAAATAAAGCACGACCATGCCGGGGATATACTTGAGAAAGCTGAGGGGGTGCGTGGTGATCTCCTCGGCTTTAACCGAGCCGGGATCGCAAAATTTCTCGAATTCCCGGCTGATCCTTCGTCCGGCCTTATGGCAGGCCTCTGTCCCGGTCAGGCGGCCCGGGTATCCCTCGACCACCTCGTCGGTGAAGGCAAAGGCGTCCTTTACCTGCTGCGTACCTATCTCAGGCAACTTAACGGTATCGCCCATTTCTCAACCTCCTTGTTTACTTGAAGCGGGTCAGTATCCCAGCCAGGTAGTTATCTTGTCCACCGGCTCGCGCGGTGTGACCATGGCATTGACGGGGAAGCCGGGGTCGGGATAGCCGATGGTGATGCCGGCCACCAGCCTTTTTGACTCGGGGATATTGGCATATTTCCGCCAGACATGATCGTACATGATGCCCTGGTCGGCGATGCAGGTGCCCAGGCCGTACTCCAGGGCGGCCAGCGCAATGGTCTGGCAGAGGGCGCCGATGCCCAGCATATCCAGGTGGTACTGCATCTCCTTGTCGGCGCAGATCACGATCTGGCAGGGGGAATCGAAGAAGCGGAATCCGCGCAGCATCCATTTATTGCGCGCCTCCTTGTCCTCGCGTTTGATCCCGATGATCCTGAATATCTCCATGGCCAGCTCCACCTGGCGCTGGCGGTAGACGCCCTCATAGGGCTTGCGCAACATGTCGTTGGTGGGAAATGCATGCTCATTAAATAATTTGTTGCATTCCTCGCGGATCTCGTCCAGCACCTTGCCGGAGGCCACCACTAATTCCCAGGGCTGGGTGTTCATGCCGGAAGGCGCGCGCACGGCAGCCTCCAGCACCTTGTGTATCACTTCTTTGGGCACCGGGTCCTTCTTAAATCCCCGTATGCTCCTGCGGTTATTGATGGCATCGATAACGTCCAAAGCGTGCCTCCTTCTGGCTGAAAGTCCGGTTATTCTACTATGTTTGCAGAGTAAAATTCCAAAAGAGCGAGAAATAATGAACATAAAATGATAATATTGCAGCCGATGAAGGCCATCGGCGCCGTGGGTGATATCGGGTCGGGCAAGGACGAGGTGCTCAAATACCTGCGCGACAGGTACGGCGTACCGTATATCTCAACCGGCGACATCGTCCGGCAAATGGCGCAGGAGGAGGGGGTGGAGGGTACCAGGGAGAACCTGGAGGCTATCTCAAAGCGTTGCTTCGCCGAGATGGGCAGGGGCTGTTTCGTGCGCATGGCGGCTCAGGAGACCGTGAAAAGGGGCTGGAAGGTGGCTGGGATCAGCGGTGTGAGGTCGCCGGACGACGTGGCCGCCATGAAAGAGATGTTCGGCAGCAGTTTCATACTCGTCAGGGTGGATATCAATGATCCGGAGATACGCTTTGAACGCGTTCGACTGCGCGGCGAGCGTCGCGACCCGCTGACCTGGGAGGCCTTCCGGGAGCAGGACAGGAACGAGGAGTTGGAATTCCAGATCAGCAAGACGAAGGCCCTGGCTGATTTCTCCCTGGATAATTCGGGAACGCTGGAGGCATTGCGCCGGCAGATTGACAAGCTGGTGGTATCCAAAAGGCTGCCCGTGCAATAGCCCCGACGATTACTTTTCCCCGCAAATGCAATATTTGCTATGCTATATAAATTGTCCGGGACAACCCTGCGGAGTTTATTAACTGGAAGGTGGTTACCTTATGAGTAAAATTGGGAGCCTGATAGCTCTGATAATTACAGCTTCCCTGCTGCTGGCGGCCTGCGGCGACCCCAGCGCCGAATACCTGAGGCAGGGTGATACTTATTACGACCAGGGACAGTTCGTGGAAGCAATCGCCGAATACTCCAAGGCCATCGAGCATAATCCCAACCTGGTGGCCGCCTACACCCACCGCGGCGCCGTTTACAACGCCAGGGCGGAATGGGACCTGGCCATCGCCGATCTCAGCAAGGCTATACAGCTCGACCCCACCCGGGCGGATGACTATCAGAACCGCGCTTTCGCCTACCTGGCCAAGCAGCAATACCAGCAGGCCACTGCCGACCTGGTTAAGACGGTTTCACTGGACCCCAAGGCCGTGATGGCCTATACCAACCTTAGCTGGCTCTACGTGCAGAATGGCCAGTGGGACAAGGCCATCGAGGCCGCCGGCAAGGCCATTGATCTCAATCCCAAATTATACGACGCCTACTTCAACCGCGGCTCAGCCTACTACGCCAAAGGCGACGTGAAGAACGCCCTGGCGGACATGGATGCAGCGCTGGCCATCAACCATAACCTGGCCCCGGCCTACAATTACCGGGGCAAAATCTATGTCTACACGGACAATGTGACGGCAGCGGTGCAACAATTCACCAGCGCCCTGGCGATCGATCCCGATATGGCCGAAGCGTACAAGCTGAGGGGATTTCTCTATATTGACCTCAAGGATAGCTCAGACGCGCTCAACGACCTCAACAAGGCCATACAGATGGACGACAGCGACGGCATGGCCTACTTCTACCGCGGCCACCTGTATAACGCCAACGAACAATTCGACCGGGCGCTGGAGGACCTGAACCGGGCACTGGTGCTGATACCACCGGCCGGCTCAACCTCCTCCTCATTCGACCCCTTCCGCTACGACGCCGGCGGCATATACCTGGAGCGGGCCGTCGCAAAAAGAGGCATACAGCAGCTGACCGATGCCGTGGAAGACGCTAAAAAGTCGGTTGAGCTGGACCCCAACTATGCACACTCCTACGTTACCCTGGGGGAAATGCTAATTGTGAACGGTGATGTGGAGGAGGCTTTTAAAGCGCTTAACAAGGCCATACAGCTCGATCCCAATATTGCGGAGGCCTATTACAACCGGGCCGTCGCCTACGAGGTCACGGCCATTACGAGCAAGAATTACGGTTACTACGAACTGGCGGCCGCCGACCTGCAAAAGGTGCTCCTGGTCACCACCGACCCGGACATGATCGAAGCGGCCAATGACGGGCTGCGCAAGATGCAGAGCAAGGGGTATATCCCCTAACTTGTCATTGAAAGAAGCTTGGCGACGAAGCAATCTCAGTATTTGTCACCTCCGAATCCACAGATTGCTTCGCTTCGCTCGCAATGACATTAATAGGCGATCCCGGTGGGCTGACTATTCTACAAAACGTCTTTGAAAAAGCCCGCGACTTTCTCCGCCATAGGCCGTTCATAGCCACCCCAGAAGTGATCGGGACCTTTGATGATCTCGCACTTCTTCGGCTCAGCAGCCTCCCGCCCATAGGTCTCAACGTCCTGCGCCCGCACCATGTCATCCCGGCTGCCGCTCAGTATAAGCTTGGGTTTCCGGCATCCTTTGAGCAGTGAAAGGGGCGTACTTTCAAAGTAGGGCGATACCATGGCCATGGCCCCGACCCGCTCGTCGCGGCAACCGACGGGAAAGGCCACGCCGGCGCCGAAAGAGTATCCTGCCAATCCCAACCTGCCCGCGTCCACCCCCTTAGCCGGCCCCAGATAGTCCAGCGCGGCCCTTACATCCTCCTGCTCCGCGATGCCGCCCCCGTGACTGCCCTGGCTCCCTCCCACTCCCCTGAAATTAAACAGCAGCGCGGCAATGCCCGATTTCACCAGGGCCTCGGCCATGGCATTGGTAACATTGTTGTGCATCGAGCCGCCGTAGAGCGGATGGGGATGGCAGACGACGACGGCCGGCACGGGTTCCTTCGCTTCAACGCTGTAAAAAAGCCCCTCCAATTTAAGCTCACCGCAGGGGAAGACGATTTGCTGCGGCTTCATTCCTTTTTCTCCATCCTCGCGCCCCACCATACCTTGAGACGTGCCAGCACGGTCTTCTCGAAGCCCTGCTCCGTGGGGAAATAGTAGCGCCTGTTTTTCATGGAGTCCGGCAGGTTCTGCTGCTCCACGAAATGCCCCTCGTAATCATGGGCGTACTTGTAGCCCTTGCCGTATCCCAGGTCTTTCATCAGCCCTGTGGGAGCATTGCGCAGGTGCGGAGGAACGGGGTCGTTGCGCGTGGTCTCCACGTCTTTTTGCACCCGCCCGTAGGCCGTGTAGAGCGCATTGCTCTTGGGCGCGGTGGCCAGGTAAACCACGGCCTGGGCCAGCGCCAGGTTGCCCTCGGGCATGCCGATGAAGTGCACTGCCTGCTGGGCAGCCACGCATACCACCATGGCCTGGGGATCGGCCATGCCCACGTCCTCCGAGGCGAAGCGTATCAGGCGCCGCACGATATAAAGCGGGTCTTCCCCCGCCTCCAACATGCGGCCCAGCCAGTATAAAGCCCCATCCGGGTCGGAGCCGCGCAGGGTCTTATGCATGGCCGATATCAGGTCGTAGTGCTGTTCACCCGCCTTGTCATAGAGCAGTGCGCGCTTCTGCAGTGATTCCTCGATGTCCTTCAATTCCACCTGCCGCAGCCCGTCCGCCCCGGGACTGACCGCCTGTCCGGCCATCTCAAGGGCGTTGAGGGCTACACGCGCATCGCCGTTGGCCATGGTGACCAGTGTCCTCCGGGCATCGTCGGCAAGCTTTATCTTGAGCCCGGCCAGCCCGTTTTCACCGTCCGCAAGCGCCCTTTCCACGATAGTGGCTATCTC
>Ga0163209_1001356_pt1 | contig 10642 bp, 7 predicted proteins | sample Kivu_160m_FD_113538 | JGI IMG/M metagenome (GOLD analysis project Ga0163209, IMG submission 113538) | Freshwater microbial communities from Lake Kivu, Western Province, Rwanda to study Microbial Dark Matter (Phase II) - Kivu_160m | ecosystem: Environmental > Aquatic > Freshwater > Lake ... | reverse complement strand
GTGAGGAAGAGGGTCCAAATTGTTCTCAAGATACCGGTCGAAGCGGTGAGGACCCTATCGGTCTTTACACTCGATATGGAGCTCTCCCCTGAGGAACTGGAGAGGGTTGCCACCGGTCCCTTTCTCGACCCCATCATTCAGGAATACGGAATCGATCGACCTTTAGCCCATGATTTCGATTGGTTGATCGAGGTGGGCTTCAAGCCCGGCGTCACCGATAACGTGGGAAAGACTGCTAAGGAAGCGATGGAGTGGAGGCTCGGGAAAAAATTGAAAGAAGAGGAAAAAGTCTACACCTCCACCCAATATCTCATCCGAGGAAATCTAAAGCGAAAGGACGTAGAAAAGATCTGCACGGACCTCTTGGGAAATCCACTCATTCAGAGGTTTGATCTCTGGAAGGCTGATGAATGGGTTGGCAAGATTGAACCCAAGATCCCGAAGGTAGTAGGTGATGGGGAGGGAAAGGTTAAGGAGATCGATCTGGAAATTTCGGATAAAACCCTTTTGATATTGAGCGAGGAACGACTCTTGGCACTCGATCTCAGGGAGATGAAGGCCATTCAAGATTACCTGAGGAATCCAGTGGTCATTGAGGACCGGAAGAGATGGAATTTGGGGAAAAGGATCACGGATGTCGAATTAGAGGCGATTGCCCAGACCTGGTCTGAGCATTGCAAGCATAAGATCTTCAATGGCCGAATTGAATACATCGATGAAAAAGGGAATCGAGAGACGATCGACAGTCTCTTTAAAACCTTTATCAAGAAGACAACTGAGGAGATTCGTGCTTCCCTGGGGAATGGAGATTTTTGTGTTTCCGTCTTTGAAGACAATGCAGGTGTCATTCGCTTTAATGAAACTCATCACTTGGTCTTCAAAGTAGAGACTCACAATACCCCTTGTGCTCTCGATCCTTATGGAGGGGCATTGACCGGCATCGTGGGAGTCAACCGAGATCCTTTCGGAACAGGAAAAGGCGCGAAACTTATTTTCAACGTCGATACCTTTTGCTTTGCATCTCCCTTCTACGATAAACCGCTTCCGCCTCGCCTCTTTCATCCCAAGCGAGTCTATGAAGGTGTGAGAGAGGGAGTGGAGCACGGGGGAAACAAGAGCGGGATTCCAACGGTCAATGGAGGTGTTATCTTTGATGAGCGCTACCTCGGAAAACCTTTAGTTTACTGTGGAACGGGAGGGATCATGCCCAGAGAGATATTGGGCGAACCCTCCCATATAAAAAAGGCAGAACCCGATGATCTCATTGTGATGACCGGAGGTCGAATTGGAAAGGATGGGATTCATGGAGCCACCTTCTCCTCGGAAGAGCTTCGAGAGGATTCACCGGTCACTGCCGTTCAAATTGGCGACCCCATCACTCAGAAGAAGATGACCGATTTTTTGCTTTTGGCCAGAGACCGGGGACTCTTTAAAGCCATCACGGACAATGGTGCAGGCGGCCTCTCCTCTTCTGTGGGAGAGATGGCGAAGGAGATTGGTTGCGAACTCCATCTTGATCGGGCCCCCCTCAAGTATCATGGCCTGCACCCTTGGGAGGTTCTCTTATCAGAGGCTCAGGAGAGGATGACCTTGGCTGTTTCACCCTCCAAGATGGATGTCTTTCTCCAGTTAGCAAACAAGATGGATGTGGAGGCCATTGTCCTCGGAACCTTCACCCAAACAAAAAAATTCCATGTTCTCTATCGAGGAAAGACAGTGGCTTATCTCGACATGGATTTCCTTCACTCTGGACTCCCCAGGATGGAACTTCGGGCAAAATGGAAGAGGCCCCATCGTGAAGAGGCAGTTTTTCCAGAGCCTAAAGACTTGACCTCCATTATGAAGGAGATGCTGTCTCGCCTCAATATCTGTAGCAAGGAATCGATGATCCGCCAGTACGACCATGAGGTTCAGGGGGGCACGGTGATCAAACCTCTGGTGGGACGTTTCAACGACGGCCCAAGCGATGCCGCGGTACTGAGGCCGATCTTCGACTCCTTTGAAGGAATCGTCATTTCCAATGGGATCTATCCCCGATACAGTGACATCGATGCCTATGCGATGACGGCTTGTGCCATCGATGAGGCGATTCGGAACAATGTTGCTGTTGGCGGGAATCCTGATCGAATTGCGGGGTTGGATAACTTCTGCTGGCCCGACCCGGTCCAATCGGAGAAGACGCCCGATGGCGAGTATAAACTGGCCCTCCTCGTTCGGGCGAATCAAGCCCTCTATGAGTACTGCAATGCTTTCGGTATGCCATTGATCTCCGGTAAAGACAGTATGAAAAATGACTACCTGATTGGAGGGACGAAGATCTCCATCCCTCCAACGATCCTCATCTCAGCCCTGGGAAAGATGGATGATGTGAGAAAAGCGATCACCATGGATGCCAAGAGACCGGGTGACCTCGTCTATGTCCTTGGGGAGACTCTTGACGAGTTGGGAGGATCCGAGTATTATGCATCGAAAGGTTTAATAGGAAACCGTGTCCCTTGCGTCAATGCGGAGAGAGCTCGATCTTTATACAGGAAGATATATAGCGCCATGCAAGAGAGGCTGATTCGATCTTGTCATGATTGCTCAGATGGGGGACTGGGTGTCGCCTTAGCAGAGACTGCCTTTGCAGGTGGCTTCGGAATGGAGATCGATCTCAGAAAAGTTCCTCGAACCGGATTGGATCGAAATGACTTCCTGCTCTTTTCCGAATCACAGAGTCGTTTTATCGTGACCATTGATCCAGGAAAAAAGAGTGCCTTCGAAGCGCTACTCGGGGATGCTGTTTATGGAGAAATTGGGATGGTTTCAGATGACGAAATCTTTCGGATGGTTGGCTTGCATGAGAAGCGTGTTGTAGAGGCCAATATTTACGACCTCAAAGAGGCCTGGCAAAAAACTCTTAGATTCTAAAAATGATGAATTCGTAAAAAGTCCAACCACCTGTCATTGCGAGGAGCGTAGCGACGAAGCAATCCCATGAATTCAAGCACTTAGAAAATAGGAGATCGCTTCGCTGCGCTCGCAACGACCACTTTGAGGACTTTTTACGAGACCATCAAGAATCCCTTATCCAAATTTGAGAACGAATAACTTGACAAAAAAATAAGTTTTGAATAATATTGCTCCACTCACAACGAAGGGGCTTTGAGAGGGGGTGATGCGCTGTAGGGAAAAAGGCACAGGTTTTGGTTTTTTAAATTATCTGATATTTACCAAGAAAGGAGGAAACTATGAAACGCATTTTTATTTTATCCATTGTACTCGTTATGGTAGCTTGCCTGGTTGTGGTTTCCGCACCGGCACAAGTCAAGTATGAAGGCAAAGCAGGCGTCGTGAAGATCAAAGCCGGGGAACCCATTCACATTGCCAGCTGGATGGTCATCGCAGGCCCGGACGCGTCGTTGGGTACCGATACCAGACGTGGTGTTGAGCTTGCTACCGAGGATAAGGGTGGGAAGCTCCTCGGACATCCCATTAAATTGACCTTTCAAGACACAGGGTGTAACGCCGAAGGTGGCCAAGCGGCTGCGACCAAACTTGCCGCCGACCCGACCATTGTGGCAGCGGTTGGTTCAAACTGCTCCAGCGAGGCCAAACCTGGCGTGCCCATTCTCTGGAAGGCTGGTATACCAACAGTCTCTCCCTCGAATACTGCGCCGTATTTAACAGACCCGAAGCGCGGATCAGAATATGATGGTTATCTGCGTACATGCCATAACGATAAGGTTCAGGGAGCAGTGGCTGCGGAGTTTGCATGGAAACAATTGAAGGTTAAGAAAGCAGCGACCATCCATGATGGAAGTGTTTATGCAGAACAACTTCAAGCTGTCTTTGCCGAGACCTTTAAGAAATTGGGTGGAACGATCACTGCTCAGGAGGCTGTGTCTCCTACTGATACAGATATGCGCCCGATGTTAACAAAGATCGCCACAGGAAAACCCGAGTTCATTTATTACCCGATCTTTATCGCAGCGGGTGGACATATCACTCGCCAGGTGAAGGAAGTAAAGGGTTTGGAGAAGGTCGGTTTGATGGGCGCGGATGGTATTTTCTCTCCCGACTTCTATAAGGCCGCAGGTGAGACGGCCATCGGTATGTATCACTCGAGCCCAGACTTCTCAGCCTTTGCCGGTGGCTATAAGAGCTTCTTGGAAAAGCATAAGAAAAAGTATGGTGAAGCACCGTTAGCCCCTTTCCACGCTCATGGCTATGATGCCGCAATGATCATCTTTGCCGCCATTGAGAAGGTGGCCGTGAAAGCTGCGGATGGGTCACTCACCATTGATCGTGGGAAATTGAGGGATGCTCTTTATGCGACGAAGAACTTCAAAGGACTGACCGGAAATATTAACTGTGACCAATATGGTGACTGTGCTGACCCGAAGATTGGGGTCTATAAAACGACCGCTGAGAACGTTAAGAAGTTGGTCATGCCGGACACTCCGATCTGGAAGCCTTACGTCGCAGCAGCGCCGAAAGCTCCAGCTAAGAAAGCCCCAGCCAAGAAGTAACGTGGTTGTTATTAAGAAATGACCCCCTCACCCTCTTCTCCCTCAAAAAAGGAGAGGAATAGGGTGAGGGGATTTGTTTGTCATTCTTCTGTTCTAAAGGTTTAATCCGAAAGCAGGGTAAAGGTTATTTTGTCAGCTGATTTCAAGGGGCGGAGGCCCTTATGCTACAACTGTTAAGGCGATTGAGGGAACGAATTACTCCCACAGATATTGTGATGTGGTTGATTGGAGCAGTGATCTTAGCCGTAATCATTTGGGGATCTGCAGCCACATTAACCGCAGGCCGATATACCCGTTACCACTGGTTTGATTTTGTCGTCTTCGGCTTGGCTCAGGGGAGCATCTACGCCCTTATCGCCATGGGTTACACCCTGGTCTATGGCGTCTTGCGGATGATCAATTTCGCCCATAGCGAAGTCTTTATGAGTGGCCCTTACACCGCTTATTATGTTGCAGCTGCTTTTTACTCCTCCGGTTTCTTAGATCGTCAACCCATCGTTTGTTTAATTGTCATTTTCCTTGTTGCCATGGCTACTTCAACGTTGATTGCCTTTCTTCTGGAACGGGTGGCTTACCGCCCCCTTCGGACCGCACCCCGTTTGATCCCTCTCATCACGGCCATCGGAGCCTCTTTCTTTCTTCAATATGTTTTTCGGGGGCTGTATGGGGCTGGGTTCCAGGCTTATCCGGTGGTGAAGATGTTGGAAGGCCAAATCAGCTTTGGTGAGTATCGAATTTTACGAATTCATTTGGTAGTGATTGTTGCTGCTGCATTGCTGTTGGTCGCTCTCTATTCCTTTATTCAGCGTACGCGTGTTGGGAAGGCGATCCGTGCGGTCTCCGAAGATAAAGAAGCTTCCTTGATGATGGGAATCAACATAGACAGGATGATTTCCACCACATTTATCATTGGTGGGATGGCAGCCGGGGCAGCCGGTGTCCTCTATGCTTTAATGTTCAAGCAGGTGCACTTCTTCATGGGTTTTATCCCGGGGATCAAGGCTTTTACGGCAGCGGTATTGGGCGGTATCGGCAATATCCCCGGAGCCATGCTGGGTGGGATTTTCCTCGGCCTCATTGAATCCATAGGGCCCAGTCTATTTTTGGATGGTTTGGGCATTGTGGCACCCTACCAATTAAAAGATGGGATAGCCTTTACCATGCTGGTACTTGTGTTGATCTTCAGGCCAACGGGGATTCTCGGAGAACGTCTGGCTGTCAAAAAAGCTTAGTTAGTCAAATAGTCATTTAGTCGGATAGTCAGGTAGTCATATAGCCAAATAGTGAGGAATGAGAAATATGAGCCTACGAGGCTATGTGACGATAAGACTAAGGACTACAGGACTACGAGACTACAGGACTACGAGACTATGAGAACTATCTGGCAACAAGGAATAAAGATTGGACTGATCGGGGGCGTTTCTGCAGTCCTTTTGGCCCTGATCGGAATGGTAGAGGCATTTAGCCAGAGAGACATTATCAGCAATGTCATTTCAATGGGCCACACGCTCTTGCTCTCAGTGGCAATGTTCATGGGCTATTTGGCTGCAAAACGAACGACTCGGACTGAGTCACTCTGGATTCTTGCTAATAGTCTCATTTCAGGACTAATCGTGGGTGGTTCATTGGCCCTTTTAGTCATCTTAGGGAGTCTGATTAATCTCCGTAAAGTTTTTGTCTATGCCATGCCCATCCTTTACGAATTACTGACTTTCAAGCAAGGAATACAGACTGGCATTTTCCTGCTTCTCGTTGCTGGAGCCCTGAGTGGTGTACTGGCAGGTCTCTTTTTTCTTGCGCCCAAGCTTTTCCGTCGAGTGGTGATCACCCCTCTCACTGGTGTCGTAGCGGCCGGTGTGCTCCAGGATATGCTCCGTCCTACCTTCGCCCTTTGGGGACCTCTTGCGGTCATCAACGAGTGGCTCTACGCCGCCAACGGGCTCACCCTCTATGGTGCCATCGGCTTGTTCATCCTAATTGCTGCTATGATTTACTTCTGGGCCCGAAAAGGGAGTGCTGTTCGAACAGGCGTGAAGCGTCTGCCCCCTGCGGGTCAGCGTGCCCTGCGGATAACAGCCTTCCTTCTTCTCTTCATTATCTTGTTTATCCTTCCCCAGGTCCTCGGACTTTTCCTGAGCGAAGTCATAACCATCGTTGGGCTTTATGTCCTATTAGGTTTGGGGCTGAATATCGTTCTGGGATATGCCGGCCTCTTCGACCTGGGTTACGTGGCTTTTTTCGCCATTGGTGCTTACACGATGGCAGTCCTGACGTCACCAGAACTCGGATTCTTCAGTTTATCATTCTGGGAGGCTTTGCCCTTTTCAATCATCATGGGAGTTCTGTCTGGGGTGATCCTCGGGATTCCTGTACTTAATATGCGTGGTGATTATCTGGCCATCGTCACCTTAGGTTTCGGCGAGATCATCCGTATTCTTGTTCTATCCGACTTTCTAAGACCCTGGTTGGGAGGAGCTCAGGGTATCGGTAAAATCCCTAAGGCATCCATCTTTGGTTTTGAGTTTGCTGGCCCTCCCCAGATTTACTATCTTATTCTTGCCGGCTGTTTCCTGGCTGCGTTTATCTCTTATCGTCTCAGAGATTCCAGATTAGGTCGGGCCTGGATGGCTGTGCGCGAGGACGAGGATGTGGCTCAGGCTATGGGGATCAATCTCGTCACGACCAAGCTGTTGGCCTTTGCGAGCGGGGCTGGGTTTTCGGCTCTAAGCGGTGCCATCTTTGCCAGCAAACTTAGCTCGGTCTATCCGCATAGTTTTAATGTGATGATTTCCATTAACGTCGTCTGTCTCATCATTGTAGGTGGAATGGGGAGCATCCCCGGCGTGATCGTCGGATCCATTGCCCTCGTCGGTTTGCCTGAGTTGTTGAGGGAATTTTCTGAGTACCGGCTGCTGGTCTATGGTGCTGCGCTTGTAGCCATGATGCTTCTCAAGCCGGAGGGCCTCTGGCCAGAAAAAGTACGTCGTCGCGAGTTGGAGGAGTTCCGTACAGGAGAGGAATCTATTGAGGCCGAAGAAGTATCACAAGAACCTCCTTCTCAGTCTGGTTCGTAGGACGATTTGATGGCGATTCTCAAGGCAGAAAAAACGACAAAACGTTTCGGTGGGCTACTTGCTGTAGACGAATTGGACTTGGAGATCCGAGAAAACAGCATTCACAGCATCATCGGGCCTAACGGGGCTGGAAAGACGACCTTTTTCAACTGCATCACCGGCTTCTATCGGCCTGAGGCGGGAGAGATTTTTTTTAACAACCACTCTCTCGTCGGCCGGTTGCCTGACCAGATCGTGAAGCTCGGTATTGCTCGTACTTACCAGAATATCCGCCTCTTTCCGAACCTGACGGCCGTCGAGAATGTTCTCGTAGGTCTCCATGGCCATCTAAAAGCAGGGTACTTCGGCATTGTTGTAGGAACACCTGCGACCCGAAAAGAAGAGAAGGAGGCAGCGGAAGAAGCAAGTCGCCTCCTCAAATTTGTTAACCTGACTGGCAAAGGAGATTTCTTGGCCAAGAACCTTCCATATGGTGACCAGAGACGTCTGGAAGTCGCACGCGCTTTGGCTTCGCACCCCCAGCTTTTGCTCCTTGATGAACCCACTGCAGGCATGAACCCCCGTGAGACCCAGGATATGATGGATTTTATTAAGCACCTCCGTGATGAATTGAGAATTACAATTCTTCTTATCGAACACCAGATGAGGGTCGTAATGGGTATTTCCGAAACAGTGACCGTGTTAGATTATGGGGCAAAAATCGCCGAGGGCACACCGGCTGAGATCCAAAAAAATCCGAAGGTCATCGAAGCCTACTTGGGACGTGGGAGTGCTGCTGAAATCAGTCGGGCAGTCCAATAGTCGTATAGTCGGATAGTCGCATAGTCAAATAGTCACGTGGTTCTCGGGCCAGTGAAAATTTTGAATTGTGAGTAGGTGTGCATGACTATTCGACTACAAGACTAAGGACTAAAGACTAAAGCCATATGAAGATAGAACGGTTTGAAGAATTGGAATGCTGGAAAAAAGCAAGAGAATTGGCAAATTTGATCTATGATCTAACCGAACGCGAGAGATTCAAGAAGGACTTTCGATTATGTGGGCAAGTGCGGGACGCAAGTGGTTCAATCATGCACAATATCGCTGAGGGCTTTGATGCTGGTTCGGATGCTGAGTTCATTCGATTTCTAAAGATCTCTCGTCGATCAGCGAGTGAAGTCCAATCACAGCTGTACTTGGCGCTCGATCGTAAATACATTACCGGAAACCAACTCCAGATGGCTTACAACAAAGCCGTCGAGGTGAAAAAACTGAATAATGGTTTGATCACTTATTTGCGCGGGGAGAAGAAATAGTCAGATAGTCGTATGGCCGGTTATCCAAATAACTATATAACTATGAGACTATGTGACTACGGAACTATAAGACTATGCGACTAAGGGACTAATCATATGGCATTGCTTGAACTTGAGAACGTACATGCTTATTATGGGAATATTCACGCCCTGAAAGGTGTCTCGCTTAATATTGACAAGGGAGAAATCGTCACCCTGATCGGGGCAAATGGCGCAGGTAAAAGCACCACCCTCAGGGCGACCAGTGGTCTCTTGCGGCCCCGTGAGGGATCTATTCGCCTTGAAGAGAAGGACCTGACCCGTTTCCCTCCGCACCAGATTGTGGCTATGGGAGTGGTGCAGGTTCCAGAAGGGCGCCGCGTCTTTGGCCGGTTGACGGTGACGGAGAATCTGGAGATGGGTGCTTTCGCCATCACTGATAGCCGATCGATTAGGGAGAACATGGAACGAGTCTTTACCCTCTTTCCCAGGTTGAAGGAACGACGTAGTCAGGTGGCTGGTACGCTGAGTGGCGGTGAGCAGCAGATGTTGTCGACCGGTCGGGCGTTGATGGCTAGTCCCCGTATTCTTTTGATGGATGAGCCTTCGATGGGCCTGGCACCGGTACTTGTGGATAACATCTTCGACACCATTCGGGAACTACACGACGGTGGTACCACCATCCTTCTGGTGGAACAGAATGCGCGAATGGCTCTGCAGGTCTGCAGCCGGGGCTATGTGCTTCAGACGGGTTCGATCGTGTTGAGCGATTCAGCGGAAAATTTGTGGAAGAACGAGATGGTTCGTAAGGCCTACCTGGGCGAGACATAAATCAAAGTGAAGAGGAACAGACCTACCTTTAAAACAAATTAATGGATTTCAGTTTCTTCCTCCGTGGGCTCATCATCGGTTTTTCAATCGCTGCGCCTGTTGGGCCAATCGGTGTGCTATGCATACGTCGTACCTTAGCTGACGGCCGTGCCTCTGGCCTCGTCTCTGGTTTGGGCGCCGCCACCGCTGATGCAATCTATGGCTCCGTTGCTGGATTCGGGCTAACATTCATTTCAAACCTCCTGATCCATCAACAAGGATGGCTTCGCCTTGTCGGCGGTCTATTTCTCTGCTATCTGGGTCTCAAGACCTTTTTTGCCAGACCAGCTGAACAACCCGCTTTAGCCAAAGGAAATGATCTCCTGAGTGCTTACGCCTCAACGTTTTTCCTGACCCTCACCAATCCAATGACCATTCTATCTTTTGCGGCCATATTTGCCGGGCTCGGGGTCGGAAGTGCCAGCGGCAACTATTTCTCTGCGGGAATATTAGTCCTGGGTGTATTCATTGGCTCAGCCCTATGGTGGCTTATCCTGAGCAGTGGTGTCGGCATGATTTGGAAAAAGTTCAACCCCCTTGGATTGCGTTGGATAAACAGAATCTCAGGCATCATCATCACAGCATTTGGCCTTTTTGTTCTTCTAAGTCTCAAAGGATGAAATGGAACGGATATCCCTTTTAGAAAATGTCAGTATGAGCAGCCGGCAAACCACCCACCCTGGACATGACCTCATTCAACCTGAGCCGTGTCCGCGAAGGTAAACTCATCGTCGAATACAATGTTGTGCAAAAGCATGTTTGAAAAGTCAGTAAAAACTTCTAAAAGACCCCTCCGTCAAAGAAGCCTACCTCGGTGAATCCTTGAAATGAAGATAAGTATATCGTTCAGAGGATTAGGTTAGAAGCAACTCGTTTTCAGTTCTGAGACTCTGGACTAAACACTGTGATCTGT
>Ga0163209_1001354_pt1 | contig 10650 bp, 11 predicted proteins | sample Kivu_160m_FD_113538 | JGI IMG/M metagenome (GOLD analysis project Ga0163209, IMG submission 113538) | Freshwater microbial communities from Lake Kivu, Western Province, Rwanda to study Microbial Dark Matter (Phase II) - Kivu_160m | ecosystem: Environmental > Aquatic > Freshwater > Lake ... | reverse complement strand
TCTGGCAAATCAAGCCAGTTTTCGGTGAAGACTCGGCCAGGATACTTGCCTTCTTCGGGAAAACCACCCCTGGCAACATACTCTCTAAGCTCTTGCTTGACTTTCCTTCTGTTTGTTTTATGAGAGCTCTCTTTTTGTTCACCAATTGCTTCATTAATAACTTTTGCTACAGTAGAATTTTGATGTTCGCTAAGAAAAAGCTTGCGTACAATTGAAACTCCTGGGTTGGAGCGGACCTCAACTTTTTCTCTTGGTGTTAAAACTACGGCCGTGGCTTCTGTGCGTGGAGGCGGACAAAACGACTTCTTGCTAATTTCGGCTAGTGACTGGATATGAAAGAAGCCTTGGCTTAATAACGAGATTTTTGTAAACTTTCCACTGGCAGGATCGTCTACCTGCATGGTTCTTGCCAATTGATCTCCGACTACCAAAACCGCATTTTCAATCGGCAAACCCGCTATTTTTTTTAATAAAGGTTCAGAAATGTGGAAAGGCGGATTGGCCACTACTTGCCATTCACCAGCAGACCGATCCTCGGTCACATATCTTTCAAAGTCCACGGCTAATGCGTCTTGGTAGACAATCTCTACATTTTTGAACTTGGCTCGCAGCTCATCAAGAGCAGGCTTGAATCTTTTATCAATTTCTATACCGACTACTCTTGAGGCTTTTTCTGCTAACTTGGCCGTCAAATTGCCAGGGCCGGGACCAATCTCGATGACATTCGCACCGGAAATTACCTGTTGACCTAACAATTCAAGCACGCCCTCGTCTATTAATACATGTTGGCCAATCCGTTCGGCCAAGGAAATTTTAGACCTTTCTGGTTGTTGGCAAATATTTCTTTCCTGTCTCATAACTTTTATTAAATGGGTATTATATCATCTTTATAGGATTTTGTGAATTAAAGAGGCTGGATAATATCAGTTTCGCTTAAGATACGAACTACTTTGGTAGCGGCATCTGTATATTCTCCTGTATTTTCTATGTATAAAACCTTATCTTGGGATAACTGTTTTGCTTGTAGGAGAATTTCTTGTTGAATAGCGAGGAGTTTATCATCCGAATATCGATCAAGCAATTCTTTATTTTCACCAAAAACTTTCTTTCTATTTGAAGCAAGCATAGATCGGTTCGAAGTTATCACGATAAGCCTGTTATTTCTGTCCAAATATGGTGCCACTATCCTAGGTGTTAGTTGTACTCCTTCAAAAAGAAGATCTCTTACTCCTTGAGCCTCAAGTTTGGGAATAATTCCCGTTAACAAGGAACTGACAGCTTCGGCATAAGTGTTGTAACCCTGAATTAAACTTTCTGGAGTATATTTACCATCGCCGATTAAGGTATAGCTGTCACAAGAGCCAAGATTAACAAAAGGGTTGCGCTGACTTTTTGGTTTAACATTTTCCACCTCTTGAGCTAACAATCTTATGATATCCATTGGCTGGAGAGTTAATCCTTCTATGGAAGATGTTACCAAGGGAGCAATTGTTGATTTCCCAGACAAAGGCGCGCCAGTTAAAAAGATTAGTGTCTTTGGACAGGACAATCTAAAGTAAGGTCTTTTTATTAATGGTTCCTTCTCCTTCATCGATAGGCAACCTCCTCTCGCCAAACATCTTTTTCTCTTTTTACTTTTAAAAGAGAATCCATTCTTTTTTTTGATTGGTTTTGTAATTTTGTGTTAGTGGGATCTTTGAGATTTTCTAGAATTACTCTGGCAATTATTCGAGTATCTTCTTCCGAGTAACCCCTTGCCGTAATCCAGGAAGTACCCAATCTCAAACCACTGGCAATGTAGGGTTTTAACTCTTCCCCGGGAACTACCTGACGATTGGTAAGAATACCGATAACCTCCAGAAGCTCTTCCGCTTCTTTACCAGTTAATCCAAAAACTTTTCTCGTGTTTAGAACCATCAGGTGAGTATCGCTTCCGCCGGTTACCATCAGTTCAGGATATTGTCCAAATTCTTGTTCGAACACCTTAATATTTCTAATGACTCTATCAATATAGTCTGTAAACCAAGGTTTGCTTGAGTCTATTAAACACTCTGCCATTTCATAAATCCGACGCAGAGGCACACTAGATTGGACACCGGGATGAATCGCTTTATCAATTTTTTCTTTAAGGCTTTTTTGACAAAGCATAATTCCTCCATGAGGACCAAGCATGGTTTTGTCAGGAGTAAAAGTAACCACATCACAATGAGGAAATGGTTTGGGAAACTTGCCAGCCACAATTAAACCGGCTGGGTGAGATAAATCAGCCATCAAGTAAGCATTAATGCTTTTCGAAATTTCAGCTAATCTTTTAAAATCGATACTTCTTGGATATGAAGAGGCACCACAGACAATTAGTTTTGGCCTAAATTCATGAGCTTTTTTCTCCACCTCCGCGTAATCTAGAAAACCATCTTTATCAACTCCATAAAAATCAAAATCAAAAAATCGGCCGGAAAAATTCCGCTTCATTCCGTGAGTTAAATGTCCCCCCGCTTCAAATTTCATCGCTAGAGCTCTTTCGCCATTTTCAAGAAGCGCTTGGTAAGCGGCTTGATTTGCCTGGCTCACTGAATGAGGTTGGACATTAGCGTGTTCTGCCCCAAACAATTTACAGGCAGCTTCGGCCGCTATTCTTTCAATTCTGTTAAAACCTTCAACTCCAGCATAAGGTCTCTTTTCCAACAGCCCTTCTGCGATGGCATTATGTCTCAACGGGAGATTACAATAGTATTTCAATGGTGTGGGGCTGGCCGGAGCAATAAGATTAACAGTTTCCAAATCATATCTATCCTGCATTTTGGCAGCTTCAATGAGTTTTTTATGTAATTTACAAAAGTATTCTCTTCTTTTATTCATCTACTTGGAACAGCAACTTTTCCTTGAATCTTTTTACCTCAAATGCTTCTACGTAGCCTCCGGATGAAGACATAATGCCTCTATAGCGATTTAAACTGGAAATCGCATAGGAATAGTTAGTGTTTTTAATTTGTGATTTATAAGCATTTAAGGCTTTGGTTTTCAGATCTATATAATCAGATATATCAACATATAATTGAGGTCGTTGTATGGGCGTATGAACCTCATAATATAAAATGGCATTATAGGTCCAAGATTTGTGTTTCCCTAATTGTGGAAAATATCTACTATTGGCTAACCAAATTGCTTCGTTTGTAATTTCGCTCACGATTCTATGCTCACGATCTGACTCGTTTGGATGCGGAGCAAAAATATATAAAGGCCGAGTCATTCTCATTATTTTTATTAATTTAGAAGTCGTATGAAAGTTGAAATTTAATTCACGGTCTTTTTCTTTAAGGAAAATAGTATTAGTAATTCCCAATATTTGGCTTGATTTTCTTGCTTCTTTTTCTCTAGTTTCAATTGCTTTTTCTTTACCTAATAATGGTATACCGGAATAACCCGCGGTAATATAAACCACAGTTATCTTATATTGCCTCTGCTTAAATTTTAATAAAGTTCCACCACAACCAATAACTTCATCATCGTGGTGAGGAGCAATAACTAGAATATTTTTTTTCATTGTTCTTTTATCAAAAACGGTCGAACATCATATGGATCAAAAAATAGTTGATAAAAGTAACCTACGGTGTAAATTATACTCCAAACTATTAGGTATATGGCCACAGCCACACCCTTTTTATTCAAAACATCGGGTGTTTTTAGTATAAAACTTTTTATTCCTTTCGCTTTTCCCTTCTCAACTCTTATTCTTTTGCCTATACCGTATCTAAAAGCACTTCTCAAATCCTGTTTTAAAGTTAGTTTTGGGTGTAAGATTCGAGCTGAAGGCAGGTAATTGACATCAAGGCCGACTTCTTTTACCCTCATATTTAGATCGGCATCTTCAGTCCAGTGCACATCACTATCGAAATAATAATTGTTTATCAATCTTTTTACATCTTTTTTCATCGCCAAGGGAGGTTTATATGCTGTTTTTTTGTCAACAGTGGTGTAATCTCTGGCTTTGGCAATTATTGAACCTACAAATCCACTTCTCATAAAAACAACTCTACCTTTTGAAAAAAAATAATTTTGAAGACCGTTGTACAGTTTTCTAATGGTACCTTTATAAAATATACAGTCAGAATCCATAAAAAGCACGTTGGTATTTCTTGAATTTTCTATACCGACGTTCAGTGATTTGGCTAAATTCCTTTCGGGTATTTCTACAATTTTTACATTATAATTTTTAACAATTTTTCTCACCTCTTTTGTGGCGCCGTTAAGAACAACTACGATTTCTACCTTCTCATCAATACTTTCAAGACATTGTTTTATTCTTGTATCATCTGCACAGGGAATGATGACGGTTATTGGTAGTATGTTTTTATTAGTTTTCATTTTTGGTAATCCAGAAATTGCCAATAGCCATACAATCGATGGCAGTCAAATAAAAGGTCTTAATGGCTTGTGCCGGGGTACAAACTAAAGGTTCACCGTCAATATTAAGAGAGGTGTTCATTACCATCGGTGTACCTGTTAAACGATAAAATTCTTTGATTAATGAATAATACTTGCTATTCGTTTTTTTAGATACAGACTGATAGCGAGCCGTTGAATCACGGTGGACAACCGCGGGAATTTCGCTTACCTTTTCTTTTTTGACCCTATGTGCTTGCAGCATAAATGGTGAGATGCCACCAGTTTCGAAGTAATCGCTAACATTTTCTTCTAGAATACTGGGGGCAAGAGGTCGCCAATCTTCCCTCGATTTAATTTCATTAACGACATTGTGCATGCTTCTCATTTTAGGATTGGCAAGAATACTCCTATTGCCAAGTGCTCTCGGCCCGCCTTCCATTTCTCCCTGAAACCAAACAACTACCCTACCTTCTGAAAGTGATTTGGCTGCTACTTGATGAATGTTTTTTACTTTCTTATAAGGAATTTTGAGCCTTTTTAACTCTTTTTCTATCTGTTCATCACTATATCCTGGTCCAAGATAAATATGATCAAGCTTTTGGGGTTGTTGCTTGTAAATTCTATATGAGATTTCAAGTGCGGCACCGATGCTAACACCAGCATCATTAGCGGCGGGTTGAACAAATAAATCATTTGCCCAGCCTTCGGAGACTAATCTACCATTGGTTGTACAATTTAAACCTATGCCTCCTGCAATAACTAAATTTCTGCTCCCTGATTTTGAAATTACTAATTTGACTAAGTGAATTACAACTTCTTCGAGAGTTTTCTGAACAGATAAGGCGAAGTCTTTGTGCTTTTGGTTAAAACCTATTTTTGCTGCCAACGCTCCTTTACTTATATTAAATAGAGTGTTCTTTTTTATGTCAAACTTATATTTTTTTCGAAGATATGTTAACCATTGTTCGATTACTTTCCCTTGCTCGTCTAATTCTCTTCCAATTAGTTTTTTATCATCTGAAAAATTCTTAAATGAATATCCATTTTTATTTAGAACAAGATTGTCAAAAACATTTGCTTTTTTGCCATGCCCGGCAAGTCCCATTAGTTTTCCCGCATCAGATGTCCTTAACCCCAAAAATCTACATGCTGCCTCCATCATGTAACCTAGAGAAAAAGAAACGGGAATTTTCCCAACGACCATAATGTCTCCGTTTTTACCGAAAGCGAGAGTACCACTGGAGTTTTCACCCTGTCCGTCTAAAACCAATATTGAAGCATTATTAAATCCACTTACTCGATAGGCACTTGCAGCATGGGCAAGATGATGATTAACAAATTCTAATTTTGGCAGATTTTTATATTGATATAAGTCTTTAGGAAAAATCTTTCCCAAAATTTCTTTTTCGGATAAAAGAAATTTACCCCTTCTCATTTTGTAAATTTTAGGCATATCCCAACCCCAAACTACTTTGTCAATATCATCAACATTAACTTCAGCTTCAGCTAAACAAAATGCTGTAGAAAGAATTGGCAGGGAATCATAACTATATCTTTTTCTGGTGAATCGTTCCTCTTCTGCAAAAGCAACTATTTTATTGTTTATCATCAAACAAGCTGAGGCATTATGTCCTCGTTCTTGCCAACCATTTAAACCAAGTATTACTGATTTGTTACTCTCTTTTGACATATTCAATTGGGTCGTTAATAGCATTTGCTTTGAAAGCTTCGATTCTGGAGATACAGTTGCTACAATAACCGCAAGCTAAATTGTTGCTATTATGACAAGACCAAGTAATTTCAAACGGAACATCCAATTCCAGACCAATCTTCACAACCCCAATTTTATCGGTCGAGATTAATGGCGCGATAATCTGAACTGGTGGTTTTAACATGGTTCCTTGATTTATCAATGTCTGCATTGTCTCAATAAATTGAGGACTATTATCCGGACAAATGTGGTCTCCACCGGTCGAACCAACACAGACAGCCCCAGCCTTTAAGGATTCAGCATAAGCAACTGCTTGACTTTCTAAAATGGCATTTCTATTGGGAACATACTCATTAATTTCAGTGGTTTGAGTCTCTTTTTGCGTTAAAGAAACTCCAGGAAGAGTTTTCAGAAAAGGAATTTCAACAATTTTTAAGTCTACCTTATAATGGCGAGCCAGGGCTTGAGCACACCCTAACTCCTTGTTAAGGGTCTTTTGACCCCAGTCAAAAAAAGTAAAGTGAAGCTTAAAGCCGGCTTTTGCCATCATAGCTGCCGCCACCGCGCTATCCAATCCGCCACTCATTGTACACACGGCAGTCTTGCGCTTGATGACTTCTAGTGTTTTTTGAAAATCAGTTTTTCTTTTCATGTTTTTAAGTTTTTCTTTTTGGCCCAAACCAAATGAGCTGATTTCTTAAAGTAATGCTCCAATCTCTATTTTCAACTTCTTTTTTCACTAAACTAGCATGATACTCAACCTCTTTTGCAGTTCGGCCTTCGGGCATAATTAATACCTTTTTCGAATTTAAATCGCAGCCGTTAACAATTTTTTCGACCTCATCAAGATCGGCTGGCTTGGTAACTACAAATTTAAACCATGAATTTGGCAAGCTATTGATAGCCTTTAATACTTCCGGCTTGTAACGCTTGTTTCGGTCATTGCCACTATTGGCAAGTTTAGGCGAACAGTTAATTTGACAATTGTGTAATCCCTTAATGGGAATTATTGTTCCATTAGTTTCAATTTCAATGTCCCAACTTGGCAGTAACCGAAGCAACGCCGGCAGTTTTTGCTGTTGTAAAAGAGGCTCACCCCCGGTGATAACCAACCTTTTGTCTTTATCATTTCCAAATTTTTCTTCCCAAGCGCGATTTATTTTTTGGGCAGTTTCGCTATCTGTCCAATCTTCCGGCTCGGTCCAATATCTTTTGTCAGTGGTATCCCAGGTATATTTAGTGTCACATTGCCAACCAGCCAACTTTCCGCAAGCAAGGTTGCAATAATGCAAGCGAAGAAAAACAGTCCTTTTGCCTGCCGTTACTCCTTCCCCTTGTAAGGTCGCAAAAACACCGTCACCGCTAACTTTAAGCATATTCGGTTGGGCGCGTGCCTTGTCAGTTTCAGTAGGTAAATATGTTTTTGTTTCCATAGTTATGATAATTTCGGCTTTAGTTTCTCAATATCTTTCCTCGTGCAAATAGCCATACTGTTGGGTGTTTCCCATAACTTTACCGAGTGGAGTTTCAGGCCGGTTTTGAATCTGTCTTTAAACTTCTTGTCTAAATTGACAAATATCCAGGCGGCAATGTTTTCTGAAGTAGGAACAAAGGGAACGATAATGTGTTTGAGATCTCTGTTTTTCATAAAAAAGTTTACCAGCAAATTGTCTTTTTCCCATAGCATAAACCCATGGTCTAAAACATTATGAATATGTTTCATGGCAATCTTTTTTATATCTCCAAAATCTATGACCATTCCTTCCTCAGAAACACCTTTAAGTTCAACTAGGTCACCCTCCAAGCAAATTTCTGCTTTATATCTATGTCCGTGAAGATTGCGACACTTTGAGCGGTGATGAGTGACTCTATGACCCATATCCCACTCAATTTGTTTTGCTATTTTCATTTTTGTTTTAAATTATTAGCGGAATTTATATGACGATAAAACTGATCTATTAACCTTGTGTCTTTTTCCAAAAGACCCATTTGGACTGTCGTTTTGGTGATACAATCTTTTATCTTCACTCCTCGCATACTCATACAAAGATGTTCTGCTTCGATTTCTACGATGAGACCTTTTGGTTTTAGATATTTTTCAATTGCATCAGATATCTGACGAGTTAAAGTTTCTTGTACTTGAAGTCTTTTCGAGAAAATTTCAATTAGCCTAACAAACTTTGAGAAGCCTAAAATACGGCCATTAGGCACATAACCTATATGCACTTTACCGAAAAAGGGAATTAGGTGGTGTTCGCAGAGACTGTAAAAATTGATATTTGTGACCGTGATCAGATCGGAAGACTGCTTGTTTTTAAAGATTTTAAAAACATCAGCAGGATCTTTTGAATAACCACTCAGAAGCTCCTCATACATTTTCAAAACCCTGCTGGGGGTTTCTCGAAGGCCTTCTCTGTTTGGATCTTCGCCAAACAGCTTAAGCAGATTGACAATTAATTTTTCTTGGTAGCGAGTTGCCATCTCGAATAATTGGCTTATTTAACCAAAAAAATATTCTGACTATTCGCAGTTTACCATTCTGTCAGAAAAAGTCAAGCTGTGTAAATGTTTTCACGAAACTCACTTTTGACAAGAGGCTTTGTTTTGGGCGTGACATCACAAACATAAAGGGTGCTTGCAGAGCCAATAGACTCTGCCCCAATGTAGCGGTTGAATTTATCAAAAGCCCATCTTATCATTAGGCCTGAATCAGTAAATATTCTGTAGATTGGCAAAAAACGCTCTTTGGCCCGATCACTATTTCCATAACAGATATAAATTCTGCCAGCCCGGTTTTTGCTATCTAAAGCCTCAATTGCTCTTGAGACAAAAAGTTTGATGCCGTTAGGTGTATAGGGAGGATCTGCAAACACAACATCAAATTTGCCTTTCAGGTCTTTTAGGAAAGGCTCTCTGGCATCATAATGGAAAGTTTCCATTTCAAAGTTGTTTCTAACTGATGCTTCATTAATCCCTGCCAAGATTCGTTCGTCAATATCAACAACAACAATCTTTTTTGCTCTTTTTAAACCAGCAATTGCTACAGAAGTAAAATCATTGTCTCCTAAAAACAATATTCTTTTTTCTTTAGCATCAGCAAAGAAATTCATCAAGTTGGCGCGTTTGGCTGTTGTTTCAAGCGTAGCGGTAAACTGGTCATATTCTCGTTTTGGCGAGGGTCGCAGATCTGAACATGCTTTCAATATCTCAATTGCTTCTTTGTAGCTTTCGTCTTTTAGTATTGAAAATGACGTCCTCCCTGCCCCAAGTGGCGGGGTATTCGGCTTGCAGCCGTGCAATAATTCTTCTCCTGCTACGTAGTTTGCTTCGAATACTGCCTGAACATCCTGTTGCGAGTCTTCCTTTAGTTGAGTACTCTTAGACGGAGGTTGTAAAAGTGAAGAAAGTGCTTCCTTTATTTGATTGAGGGAATTTCTTGCCACACCCACTCTCCGAAGCAGTTCGTTATTTTCCACAGGCTCTCCACTACTCAAGACATAGAACATGTCTAACACTTTTTTAACTGGTACTCCCGTGTTTTTCGAAACTTCTAAAAATTTTTGATAAATTATCGCTTTTCCCATTTCTTTACTATATTTTACTCCAATTCAACATTAAACTTAATGCTAATTTAAAGTTTAAATGAAATTTAGTTTTCGCCCAAAAAAACCTGACTTTTCTTTCATAGAGGAAGCATCAAAGACATAAAGGACGGCTACATACTTCGTGAAATCCCTAGATGTTCACCTTTGATAGAACAACTCTATCGGGTTAATTTTGAACTGAAGCATCTTTGAGGTCTCTCGCCCGGCATCACCACCTTTTATCCTAAGTCTTCATCAAACTTAGACCATGTCAAAATGAATTTATCTTTGTTGCCCAAACGAGTAAATTCGAAAACAGTGTCTTCTCTTTCAAACTCTACGGTAATTTGATTATCATTTTTTAGGCAATCAACCGATACCATGTCATGCTTAACAGAAAGTTCACTAATGTTAAAGAATTAGCCAATTACCTAGTCAACTCTTTTAATTTCTTTACTACTCTTAAGCCCTCATCTCTCTCATTCCACTGGTTAATAATTCTAACGATGTGCGACTTTAACTCTTCTTCGGATAAAATCTTTGGCTCCTGACAATTTACATTTTTTGACTTTAAAAATTGATAAAGTTCTTTCAAGGCATTTTCCTGCCGGAATTCAATAACTTTCACGCCTATTTTTTCTGCTTCGTCTATCATCATTTCTGTAATTCTGTCTATCAAGAACAAATCAACCTTTCTTGCCAACGCTTCATCACCAATTTCTGGATTACCTATTCCCAAAAGTTTTAACTCAACTGTTAATGGTTTCCTGTCTTTTGTAAAAATAACCGCATCAATTTCCCTATTGCCAACTAAGGCTTTTTTCTTCATTTGATCAAAAATAAGAACACAATCATCGTCAGGAATTGATAAGAGTTCAAAGATCGTAAATAACAAGCCTTTTTCTGTTTGTTTTCCAACTTCGCTCCAAGCTCCACCCTGGATAGTCAGTTTCATGGCAGAAATTATAT
>Ga0163209_1001351_pt1 | contig 10673 bp, 11 predicted proteins | sample Kivu_160m_FD_113538 | JGI IMG/M metagenome (GOLD analysis project Ga0163209, IMG submission 113538) | Freshwater microbial communities from Lake Kivu, Western Province, Rwanda to study Microbial Dark Matter (Phase II) - Kivu_160m | ecosystem: Environmental > Aquatic > Freshwater > Lake ... | reverse complement strand
TTCCCAAAGTGCCTGGAAAACTTCATAGACGGAATAAACGGGAGGGAGATGAAACACAGGGAGGACGCCACCGACTCTAGGATGATAGCGATACAGGAGTACGAGGCAAGGGAGTACAAGCTCGAGAAAAACCTCTCGAGGTTTTGGAAGCTTAGGTGAGGATATGTCGGCTACGGAGAAACTTGACGTGTTGTTCAACCCACGGACGGTCGCCGTGATAGGCGCCACAAACAAGGAAGGCCACGTAGGCCACGCCCTCATGAAAAACCTCATAGGCAGGGGCTTCAACGGCACAGTCTACCCCATAAACCCAAAGAGGGAGAGCGTGTACGGCGTGAAAGCCTACCCGGCGATAGCTGATGCGCCGGACAAGATAGACCTCGCCATAATAGCGACGCCCGCCAAGACCGTGCCAGCCCTCGTCGAGGAATGCGGGAAGGCAGGGGTAAGCGGCGTCGTCATAATATCCTCGGGCTTCATGGAGGCAGGCAGAGAGGGCGAGCAAATGAGCGAGGAGATGATGGAGACGGCAAAGAAATACGGCATGAGGATAATCGGGCCGAACTGCCTGGGATTCATGAAGCCGTCCATAAACCTGAACGCAAGCTTCGCCAACAAGATGGCGTTGCCCGGCAACATAGCCTTCATATCACAGAGCGGGGCGCTGGGGACCGCGATACTGGACTGGTCAATCACCCAGAACGTGGGGTTAAGCCACTTCGTGTCAATAGGCTCCATGATTGACGTCGGCTTCCACGACCTCATAGACTACTTCGGAAATGACCCGGGGACGTCAAGCATACTGGTATACATGGAGTCGCTCACCAACGCGAGAAAGTTCCTCAGCGCCGCAAGGGCTTTCGCGAGAACAAAGCCCATAATAGTGCTGAAGGCCGGCAAAAGCCAGGAAGGCTCCAAGGCGGCGATGTCGCACACGGGAACGCTCACCGGAAACGACGCCGCATTCGACGCCGCCTTCAAGAGGGCGGGCGTCGTAAGGGTCAGCACGATAGGCGAGCTGTTCGACAGCGCCCAGACGCTTGCGATGCAGAAGAGGCCTGCGGGCAACAGGCTGGCGATAATAACGAACGCCGGCGGCCCAGGCGTCATAGCCACCGACTACCTTGTCACGCACGGCGGAGAACTCGCCAGACTGTCGCAGGAGACGACAAGGAAGCTGGACGAGTTCCTGCCGCCCGCATGGAGCAGGTCGAACCCCGTGGACGTGCTGGGTGACGCAGACCCCCTCAAATACAAGAAAGCCGTTGAAATGTGCGTTGAAGACGAGGGAGTGGACGGCGTCCTCGTGATATTGACGCCGCAGGCTATGACCGACGCCGCAGGAATAGCCAGAGACATCGCGTCACTGCCAAACAGGAACAAGAAGACCGTGCTGGCCTCCTGGATGGGCGGAGACGACGTCGAAAAAGGCCGCGAGATACTGAAGGACGGCAACATACCAGTCTACAGGATACCCGAAAGCGCCATAAGATGCTTCATGAACATGTACCGCTACTCAAAGAACCTGGAGCTGTTGTATGAGACGCCGGCCACCATACCGCACGCATTCACCCCAAAGACCGAGGAAAACAGGAAACTCATAGACGACGTCATAAAGGAAGGCAGGTACGTCTTGACCGAGGAGGAGGCCAAAAAGCTGCTCGCCAACTACGACATACCGGTGACCAACAACGCGTTGGCGAAAACGAGGGAGGAGGCCGCGGAAGCCGCCGCCAGGATAGGGTTCCCAGTCGTGGTGAAGATTTCATCGCCCGACATACTCCACAAAAGCGACATCGGAGGGGTCAAAGTCGGAGTCAGAACAAGGGAGGAGGTTGAGAAGGCATTCGACGAGATAATGGAGTCAGCCAGGAAAAACAAGCCTGATGCGGAAATAAAGGGCATCTTCGTGGAGAACATGGCCTCCAAGAGGCACGAGCTTCTCATAGGATGCAAAAAGGACCCCATATTCGGGCCCATGATAGTATTCGGTATGGGCGGCATAGCGGTTGAGGTTTTCAAGGACACCAACGTGGGCCTGCCTCCCCTCAACATGGCGCTGTCCATGAGGCTCATAGAGGAAACCAAGATATACAAGCTGCTTAAGGGATACAGGGGGACGGAGGGCGTCGACATATCCGCAATCCAGTTCCTGCTCTACAAGTTCGCCTACCTGGTGATGGACTTCCCGGAAATAAAGGAGGTGGACATAAACCCGTTCGCGGTCGACGAAGACGGCGGCATAGTCTTGGACGCCAAAGTCGTGCTCGACAAGGAGATAGCCGGCAAGGAAATAAAGCCCTACTCCCACATGGTCATATCCCCGTACCCCAAAGAGTACATGACCACCTTCAGGCTGAGGGACGGAAGGGAAATCCTGCTGAGGCCAGTAAGGCCCGAAGACGAGCCCATAGAGGAGGAGATGTTCAAGTCGTTTTCTGAGGAAACCGAGAGATTCAGGTTCTTCACCTACTTGAAGGATGTCACCCACGAGCTTCTCGTGAGGTACACGCAGATAGACTACGACCGCGAGATAGCCATAATAGCGGAAGTGGACGAAGAAGGAAAAAAGAAGATGGCCGGCGTCGCGAGAATGGTCGCAGACCCCTACAACGACACAGGAGAGTTCGCCATAGTGGTCGCGGACCCATGGCAGAACCAGGGCCTGGGAGACAAGCTCATGGACTACATACTGGAGATAGCCAAAAAGAGGGGCATAAAGAGGGTGTATGCCGACTTCCTGAGAGACAACTACATAATGATGCACATGTTCAAGAAACGCAACTTCCAAATAGCAAAAGACGAAGACGTGTACCACACCGAGCTGGAGCTCTAGCGCGTCTTCCCCCAACGCTAGCCCGCCGTCCTGCCCTCAAGAACATTTCTGGTTGATGCTCAAGAGCCCCATTTTAGACACCGTCTTCAGGCGACGGCAAGCGCACTGAAGGTGATTATCAGCAGGAAGGATATGTAGACCAGCACGAACGCGAGGCCGTGGGCGCGCGATATGCCGCCGTGCTTGACAAGCAGGTACCACAGGAAGACGTTTGCCCCCACGAGGAAGCTCACGGCAATCGAGACAGTCTCAAAACTCGTCTTCAGGGGCGTGATTAAGGCAGAAGCCCCGAGAACGAGGGTCAGGTTTATTATGCAGCTTCCGAGTATGTCGCCGACCGCAAGTGCGGCGTGGCCACGCCTTATGGCCGTGAAGTCTACCGCCAGCTCAGGCAAAGTTGTGCCGAACGCTATTAGCGTGAAGCCTATTATTATGTCGGGCACGCCAAGGTAGGAGGCAATCTCCTCCCCGGACACTATGACGCAGCGGGCGCTCAAGACGACGACAATCATGCCGGCAACGAAGTAGACGAGAGACGTAATCCACTCCCTGTGGCTCACCTTAGCCCTAATCCTCAGGCTGAAGCGGTCCTTGAAGACGAAGACGCAGTACAACACGAAGATGCACAGCAGGATAACCCCCTCGATGCTGTTCAACACACCCCTCGAAAGCAGTATCAACGGCAGGAGGCTTACCACCAGAAGTATTTCGGCGCTCTCCAGCATGTGCTCCCTCTGCACGCTTATGCGCTTTATCAAGGCTGCGGCGCCCAAAACAAGACATATGTTGGCTATGGTTGAGCCGAATACGTCGCCCAAAACAATGCCTGGGTCGCCCATGAGGGAGGCGTTCACGGAAACCATGAAGTCCGGCAGGGAGGTGGAGAAGGCTATTAGGAGGTAGCCGACGGCAAGCTCGGAAACACCGAAGTGCTCGGAAATCTTGATTGAAGAGTTTATTACCGAGTGGCTGCTGTAGACCAGCAAGGCCATCGACACTACGAACAACAGCAGGAACTCGAACATGATAGTAGATTAGGATTACACATAAAAAAATCAAGGCTGCTGCTGCGGACGCCGTTCCCTGAAGACCATGCCGGCGCCTCCGGCTGCCAGCAGGTACTCCTTCTTTTCCAGGTTCCTGTCCACGAACTCCAACAGCGCCTTGCCCCGCAGGAAACGCGGCGGACTCATGCCCGCAGCATAGGCATGGGCCTCCAGCTCAGAGTCTATTTCAACGCCTTTCTTAAGCCTCCACTCGACCACCCGGTAGGAGCCGTCAGACTGCTTTGTCGCTATGACCGTCGAAGACTCCCCCCGGCTCCTCATGAAAAGCAGGTCCACCTCCGACGGGTGGATGTTGCCGGCGCCCGGATGACTGTGGTAGTCGCAGTGGAACTCGCCCATGCGCTTGCCGACGGACTGTATCTCGATAGACATGTCCGGGAGCATGTGGCCGGAGTCGTCGGTCAAGTAGCGGTTCAGCGAAACAATCAGCCTTACGCCCGTCTCGTAGGTCCTGTGCCTCAGGGTCCCGAGTATGTTCTCGAAGGAGCCGTGTCTTTCCACGCCAAGCTCCGAAACAAGCCTGAACTGCTCGGCAACCATTTCGTCGATGAACTGGTTCTGGCTCCTCCCCAAACCCACAACATGAATGTTTCCATAGCGTATGCTGGATTTCAGCCTTTGGGCTATGGAGGACTGGGGGTCGCCTGAACCCAAAAGGCCTTCGCCTGCGACTCTGCGCTTGTCGAAGGTTACGACGCTGCCGTCCGGCATGAAAAGCCTGTTGGGGGCCATAGAAAAAGCGTAGGAGCGTTCGCCAATCCGGTAGTCAAAGGTTATGTCGTTTTTGCTTAAGTCGAATCCGGCCTCCATGTTGGCGTACCACGCCTTAAGCTCCGTCTGAGGGAGCCCAAACAAAGCGTCAGTCTTCCAGCCCGGCTGGAGGAGATAAGGCGACGGCAGGCTTGGAGTCCTCTTCACGGAAAAAACATCCCTTACCGTCATACGACAATATGGGAAAACCATGGATAAAAACACGGGCTAAAGGGAAGGCCTGTGGGATAGAGCGCCTCCGGCAGGACTTGAACCTGCGACCACTCGATGTCTGAAACTTTTTTGCCCCCGAATGGGGGGAAAAAGGCTTTAACAGTCGAGCGCTCTACCAACTGAGCTACAGAGGCGTAAAAAATATGCCGCCTACAAGACGGCATTGATTTTTTTTTATTTTGCTCTCTTGCGGTTCGCGCGTATGCTGGGCCTGCTTCTCTCGCTTCCCCTGCCTGGGTTGTAGAGACCCCTGCCTTTTCTTCCGGCGGGCGTCAGACCCCTTAGGGCGCGATTCCGGTGCTGCTTCGCTGTGATCCAGCTGACGTCCCTGTCTTTCTTGATTACAGGGTGGTTGACGTCGACGAGCACCACCTCAAACCAGTGGCACTTTCCGTCCTCGAATATCTCGTAGGAGCCCAGTACCCCCATGTTGGAGTACTTTTTGCCTGCGCGCTCTTCGGCCATACGCTGTATCGACTTCCCCTGCGTTATCTTTAGTATACCGAAGTGGGCTGGCTTGGTCCCGCGTGACGGCCGCGGTATTATTCTGCCGCCGCTGCGGATTCTCACGCGAACCACCGCGAAACCCTGCTTGGCCTTGTAGCCGTACTTTCGCGCCTGGTCAATCCTCGTCGGCTTTTCAACGCGAGAAATGGAAGAGCCAGAACGCAACTCCGTTTTCCTTTCGTCAATAACTTCTTTCAAGGCCGCCCCCCCTGGCTTGCCAAGGTTCTTGTAGGCCTCCTTCACATACTTCAAGTATCCCATCTTCAATACCTCCCCCTCCCACGGATTCTTCCCTGCGCGGGAAACACCTCCGCTCCTCCCACAAACGGGAGAACCAGACGGGGTTGTCCTTATCTTTAGTATTTTGTTATTAAAAAACGGTGTGTGGCCCGCCTGAATGCGCCACTTATTTAAATGGACTGCGTCTAATGACTATATGTCATTTGATTGGGTGAATTGGGGTGCCTTTCAAGAGGATTTTCAACTGGTTCAGGAAGATTTTTAGCCGAAGGAAAGTCGTCAGGCTGGGCCTCTACGGGCCGCCCAACGCAGGAAAGACAACCCTGGCGAACAAGATTTCTATGGACTGGACCGGAACGCCGGTGGGCACGGTCTCGGAGATACCGCACGAAACAAGGACTGTGCAGAAGAAGGAGAAGGTTGTGGTCAGAAGCGACGGCCAGAGGATAGAGATGAACCTGCTGGACATGCCCGGCATAGCAACCAAGATAGACTACGAGGACTTCATGAAACACGGTCTAGACCTCAAGGAGGCGCGGCAGAGGGCGAAGGAGGCCACCAAGGGAGTCATCGAGGCGATAAAGTGGCTCGAGAACGTGGACACAGCTTTGGTTGTGATAGACTCGACCGAAGACCCCTACACGCAGGTCAACATAACCATAATAGGCAACCTCGAGGCCAGAGACATCCCGGTTATTATAGTAGCAAACAAAATTGATTAAAGACCGCCGAACCCGACAGGATAAAGGAGGCGTTCCCACAGCATCCAGTCGTGGGGGTGTCGGCGAAAACGGGAAACAACATAGACGAGCTATACAAGGCGATAGCCAAGCATTCAAGATAAAATGGACATAGAACTTGAGTTTATATCCTCGGACGTGCTGGAGGCGAAAACTCCGGAAGAGAAGATGGACTTCATCCTTGACAAAATCAAGGGCAACAAAATCATAGTGATGGAGGAGAGCCTGTCGACTGAGGAGGAGACGCTCCTGATAGAGGCCACGATGAAGCAGATAAACAAGAAGTTCCCCGGCCTGGAGATATCCACGCTCAGGGAGAGAAGCGCCGAAGGCCTCAAGGAGAAGCTCATAAAGATGCTGGGCGGGAGAACAGGCGGCCTTACAGTCATCGGGCCCTCAAAGCTCGTCAAGAAGATAAAGAAGGAGCCCCAGACCATATCCGTTCTAGCGGGAGACGCGCAGGACAAGAAAAAGAAGAAGTAAGATGCCCTACAAATGCAACGTCTGCGGCAGGCTATACAAGGAGAATTCTGAGGAACTTAGGGATGTCATGCTGCGGGGGAACTGCGTCTGCGGCAAAAGGTTTCTGATGTACATAAGAAAGGGCCAGCAGGAGAAGCCGGTCAAGTTCGAGCCAACCCCCGAAGAAAAGATAATGGAGGAGACGCCGTCGCCCTACCTGCCGCAGCCACAGGCCGAAGCAGCCAAACCAGAACCAGCCGCGGAGACGGCTGAAGAAAAACCGTCGCCCTACCTGCCGCAGCCACAGGCCGAAGCAGCCAAACCAGAACCAGCCTACGAGCCCGACGAGCTGGAGGATGTGGAGGCGGAAGTCATAGAAAAACCAGGCAAAGGGGAGGGAGTGCTCGACTGGCTGGAGCGGAAGCTCATCAGCATAAGAAGAGGCCAGGAGCCGATGTACCTAAGCATCGAAACAATCAAGATTCTTGAGGAGGGCAAATACCACATAGACGTCGGCTCCCTCATGGGCGGGAAACCAATCATCGTGAAGGACAAACAGGGCGTCTACTACATAGACGTCCCCCACGCCATGAGAAAGAAGTGACGTTTATAACTCCGTGGACAAATAAGTAAGCGCGATGGCCATACACCCGATAGAATACCGCTACGGCAGAAAGGAGGTCAAGGACATATTCAGCGAAGAAAACCGTCTGCAGACGATGCTTGACGTCGAAGCCGCCCTCGCCCGGGCGCACGCCAAAGTCGGCAACATACCCAAAAAGGACGCGGAAGCCATCTCAAGGAAAGCCAGCACCAGCCACGTCAAAATCTCCCGAGTAAACGAGATAGAGGCCACCACAAACCACGACGTCATGGCGGTGGTCAAGGCGCTGGCCGAACAATGCGGCGCTTCAGGCGGCTACGTGCACCTGGGTGCCACATCCAACGACATAACCGACACCGCCACGGCCCTGCAGCTGAGAGACTACATCAGCGTACTCTCGAAAGACCTTCGGAGGCTGAAGGCCAGCATCATCTCCCAAGCCAAGAAACACAGGAAGACAGTGTGCATAGGACGCACACACGGCCAGCACGCGGTGCCCACAACCTACGGGCTAAAGTTCGCAATCTGGGCTGCCGAAGTACAGAGACACCTGGAGCGGCTTGAGGAATGCAGGAAAAGGATTCTGGTGGGAAAAATGAGCGGCGCAGTGGGCACGCAGGCCGCATTAGGCAAACACGCCATCAGGATACAGGAGCTGGTCATGAGAGACCTCAGGCTAAACGCGCCGCTGGCCTCCAACCAGGTGCTGCAGCGCGACAGGCTGGGCGAATTCATGCTGCTGATGGCGCTAATCGCGGAGTCCCTCAACAAGTTCGCCACCGAAATAAGGAACCTCCAGAGGACCGAGATAGGGGAAGTAAGCGAGGGATTCGGCAGAAAGCAGGTGGGCAGCTCAACCATGCCCCACAAGAGGAACCCAATCTACGCCGAAAGGGTATGCGGCATATCCCGCGTCATAAAGGCCGACGCCATTGCGGCGCTGGAAAACATACCATTATGGCACGAGAGGGACTTGACCAACAGCAGCTGCGAACGCATAATAGTGCCGGAAGCCTGCATACTCTTGGACTACATTCTGGACGTCTCGGCCAACCTTGTCAGCAACCTCGTGTTCAACAAAGCCAACATAAAGAGGAACCTTGAGATGACGCAAGGAAGGATGATGGCGGAATCCATGATGGTAAGGCTGGTCGAAAAGGGCATGGGCAGGCAGCAGGCCCACGAGCTCGTAAGGGAATGCGCCATGGAGTCCAACAACAAAAACAAGCCCTTCATGGCGGTTCTAGAGAAAAACAGGAAAATCGGCAGGCTGCTGAGCGCCCAAGAGATTGAAGACGCCCTAAAGCCCGAGAAATACGTCGGAACCGCCGTGGAGCAAGTTGACGCCGCAATAAGGAAGCTCAAGTAGAAGGCTTCTTCTCCTTTATCGAGTAGCTGACCCTGTAGACCTCCCTGCCGTCCCTGCGGCTGAAAACCTTCTCCGAGGGCTTGACGGCATAGCCCCTGCGCTTCAGCTGCGAGGCAAATCCTTTGGCGTAGTTGTTGGACAGCACATAGTAGTCCACGCCCCCGCGGACGCGCTCCACCTTCGCGACCTGACGGTCATCCAAAGGAAAATCCGGCAGGGGACACCGGAACTGCAGGATGGCCTCGAAGTAGCCGCCGGACCTTCTGCTGCATTCCGGACACGTCGTCTTCTGCACCAGAGTCGTGCTGTTCAGCGTCTTCTTGAAGCCTGCACCCCTGTAGGAACCTTCTACGTCAAAATCCAAGATTAGGCGGCCGTCCACGATAGCGGGTCTGACGTCAACCTTCCCCACTCTGACGTCGGATGAGGGTTTAACTGCCTTGGCGGCTGACGCGCGGACGTCCTCCAGAGTCGAGTCCCAGCGGTCCCTGAACCGGATTCTGCCGCAGGAGCAGCAGTAGACTTTGGTCTCAGCAAGCTGCAGGGGGTTGTCCTCCAAGTAGCATTCAACACAAAGACCCTTGCTGGGCTTCCCGCATTTGGGGCACACGACCATGGTATTTATTAAACGTTTACCTATTTTATAGGACTATGGCTACTGTTAAAAGCCCTGAAAAGAAAGGTATTTTGGTAAAAGCCAACAGGACGAGGAAGAGGGCGCCAGTCTGGGTTTTCGCCAAAACCAACAGGAAAGTGAGGGACAGCCCCCAATCCAGGAGAAACTGGAGAAACGACAAAGTGTTCTAGTTACTAGGCCTTAGCCAGTTCGCCGAGTTTTTCCACCCTGTCTTGCGCCTGCATGAGGCTGGTTCCCACCAGATAGAAGTCCGGCTTCCGCACGCACTCCTGCTTAAGCTTTTTTATGTCTTCTGCAGAGTTTATGCCGCTTTCGGTCACAAGCTTCTTGGTCTTGGGTATCAGGCCGGACAGTCTTATGGTGGTGTTGAGGTCGAGCTTCATTGAAGACAGGCTCCTGTTGTTGATTCCAATCAGGTCGGCGCCGGCATCCAAGGCGGCGTCAACCTCCTCCTCGCTGTGAGCCTCAACCAAGCACCATAGGCTTAGGGAGTGGGCGTGGTCGAGCATGTCGCCAAGCTCCTCGCCCAACAGCGATACAATCAACAGCACGCCGTCTGCGCCGAAAGCCCTTGCCTCGTCAACCTGGAAGTCGTCCAAAATGAAGTCTTTTCTCATGAGCGGTAGGTCGGCCACCTTTCTCGCCCGCTCCAAGAAAGCGAGGCTGCCTCGGAAGTATTTTTCTTCGGTTAACACCGAGATGGCTGCTGCACCCCCCTTCAGGTAGTCCCCCACCACTTCTTCAACGGTTGAGCCGGAAAACGCGGCCTTTGAGGAGGGCGAGGAGTACTTGACTTCAGCGATTATGGAGTTGGCTCCCGAAACCTTCTTTAGGCGAAGCGTCTTTTTGGCAGCCGAAATCCTTTCCTGCACTTCGGAGACGTAGCCTGCGTCGCCTTTCCGGGACTCTAGGAGCGACATCGCGCTCTCCACTATGGACTCTAGGGTGTTCATGCCTGTTAAACATATAAAAGACGCGCTATAAATTATAATTTAACCGCCTAAGGCAATATATTAAGGCAAAAATGGACTATGAGCTGGTTATAGTGGGCGCCGGCCCGGCAGGGCTTTCGGCGGCCTTGAACGCAGCCTACCGGAAGCTGAAGACCGTGGTTTTGGACTCAAGCAGCGCCGGAGGAGCGCTCACAAACAAGTACCCCTGGAAGAAGGTTGACGAGGTCTTGGGCTACCCCGACTTGGTCGGCTACCAGGTGGCCAAAAACATGAC
>Ga0163209_1001350_pt1 | contig 10685 bp, 13 predicted proteins | sample Kivu_160m_FD_113538 | JGI IMG/M metagenome (GOLD analysis project Ga0163209, IMG submission 113538) | Freshwater microbial communities from Lake Kivu, Western Province, Rwanda to study Microbial Dark Matter (Phase II) - Kivu_160m | ecosystem: Environmental > Aquatic > Freshwater > Lake ... | reverse complement strand
GTGTCTGGCCAGATGGGCGGGTCGCGTCCTGACCACGCGCGCCAAACTCAAGACCAAGCCAACAGCGCGGGTGAGCCATCCCGTGGCGTAGGCCTTCGTGGGTTCGAATCCCACCCCCCGCACTTTGAGCTCCACCCACTGTAGCGGAACTCGACATATCCAAGAAATCGAACCCCAAACCCTCTCAGAAATTCTATCCTTCGGATTCTGGATGCGGAAGACCGGCTACACGTCCTCCACCGTGAAGACGTGCATCCGATCCTTGAAAGCCGTCGCCAGACGAACCCGACTGCTTGACCCAGAATCCGCGAAAAGCTACCTGGTCATGGCCAAGGTTGGCGTCAGCCGGAAACAGACTCTTACAGGGCATCTGGCAAGGTTCTACAAGTGGAAACAAACCCCCTTCCAGCCGCCACACTACAAGAGGATCGAAACCATACCCTTCATACCTTCCGAAACCGAAGCTGACCAACTAATCGCCGGAACCAGCAGCAAAGTCGCCGCCTTTCTACAAGTTACAAAGGAAACTGCTGCACGACCCGGAGAAGCATGGAGCCTCCGCTGGATAGACCTAGATCCCACGCGAGACTCTATAAGAATCACTCCAGAGAAAGGAAGCAGAACTTCGGTCGAGATCGCAAGGACCACCCCGCTGGTTCCGATTGGTGGTCCCTAACCCAGAAAGAAGTGCTGAAGTTGCGCGATTCGCACTCGTCTCCGAAAGCACAGAATACACGAGCATTCCGGAAACGCCGCGGCCAATGTTCGTCGCAACCGCAACAATCATGCTGACGATGGTAGTGTTGAAGAAGAGGAAACAAGATTACTAGTTGACATGCAAACAACAGCAGGCTTGCATGCTGCTGCTCCTGTCTAACTGGGCTCGTGTGCGATTTTTGCAGATCATCCTTGTCGCGAGATTCTTGTGCCGCACTTTCCACAGAAGCTTGATCCAGGCTTCAGCTGGGCTCCACATTCCGCGCAATACGTGGGCATTGGAGTCTCAACGGCTATTGAGGGTTTAGGAGGCATTGCGGTTGATCCGCAGGATCCGCAGAAACTGGAATTAGGCTTCAGGCTGGCACCACAGGATTGACAATACCCAGCGGTACTGGCGACCGCTTCTCTGGCGGTAGCAGTTGGCTGCGCTTGTAGATCCACACCACAGGAGGGGCAATGACGAGCCTCAGGGCGACCTGACAAATCCACAGCGCAGTTAGGGCAGAACCTTGTAGTCGCGAGTGTAGGTTGCTGAAGGGCTGCTGCCCGACCCGTGCTAGGAGACGCGGGCCGGGTCTGCGCGTCGAGGCCATAGAGCCTCCTCAGGCGGCGATACTCGTCATGATTCAGTTTTCGTTGGCCATAGAGCCGTTCAATCTCGCTGCCGATTGCGGTTCTCTCGTCTTGTTTCATGGTTTCTCAGCTACTCCTGCAAGAATTGGCGATTATGTTGCTGCATTCCCACATACCCCTTTGGGAAATCCGAAATCGGCCTATAGTTTTGCTGCATTGGCACGCTGGAGTGGCGCACTAGTGTCAGGATCGCCAAGTAATCTTTTATGGCCTCGTAGTTCCGTGAGACAGAATCCCATGCAGCTTTGATTGTGGGAACCCCAGTCTGGTGAAACATGACCAAAAGTGCCGCGACCCCGCGAATAGCAGTGCCGATGACGGGTAAACCATACAATGTGACCGCAACCTCAAGAGAAGCTCCCGACAGTATAATCGCTGTACCCGCAAACGCTGCAGCGCCCAACACGACTGCAGTACTGACCACGACTACAGTACCGACCACGATCAGAGGGATCGCCTGCCCCAACGTGGATGGACGACCCCACTCTTCCGCGAGGACAGTAACCGTCCCAGTACCATGTCCGTCTTGGTATCCGGGCTTTGAAGCGACAACCTCTATGTTCCACGTTCCGGCATCTTGATCACGCCAAAAAAATGGAAACTTCGACACGCCGAGTTCGTTAGTCTTATCATCACGAGTAATGGTCGTTCCGAGGTTGGTAGTAATAGTCGCTCTTAGTATCACGTCTGGAACTGGTCCACCGGAATCTTTGTCTGTAACCGTTATTGTCCACGCGAATTCTTCATTAGCATTAGCAAAATAACTCAGACGGTCGGTCTCAATGAAGACCTGAAGACTAGGCTCTGAAGTTGGCTGAGTTGATTCCAGCACGTAATCCATTTCATACTCAAACGTGTCGCCTATATCCGAATTTTGCGTGTCGGATACTACCTTTCCATTAATGTCTCCAACAAATTCTGTCCCATCGTTCGACATAACAAAGACAAAATCAGCGACTGTTTCGCTTGTCCTAACGGCTACGGAGTTCTCGAAGCCTGTAATTACGAGTTGCCAAACCCCCGTCAGTCGATTGCCGGATGCCGTGCCTTCTATTGACCCTTCAGTCTCCCAGCCGTAAGTCCCAACCCCGCTCGCGTCAGGATAATCCTCGCTCTTGAAATAGCTTGTCCCGGTAACAACATCACCTGATTGAACAAGTGTACAGCGACCGTAATTCTGGAACCCGGTTGTTCCCAGACCGAATTCGGAACTCCATGTGCCTGTCCAAACGGAAGATGCCGACACGCTGGCTGGAACCTGCATTAGCAAAACCATCAAGCATAATAACGCTGGAACTGAAAACATGCCGATCAGTCTAATCTGTTTAAAAGTTCAAATCTCTCCTAGACAGGTTCACGCTTCCCACCAGTGGTAATGTGATGCTATCTATTTAACACCGATCTCTGAGTTTCTTGTGACCAATTCCGCAAGCCCCACGTGAAGGGTCAACTTTCGTAGTGACGCTTCCAATGAAACCAACTCTGAAAGAGGTGAATGTAACATGAACAAGACAACTGGAATTCTTGCAGTCAACGATGACGAGAACATGCTCACAACATTCTCGATTGCTATAAGAAGAGAAGGATACACGGTTGACACAGCGAAGACAGGAAAAGAAACGATCGAGAAATCCGACACAAGCTTCTACAACGTCGCGTTGATCGACATCCGTCTACCAGACATGGAAGGCACGGAACTGCTCGCCAAAATGAAGGAGATCACACCAAGAATGTGAAAGATAATCGTCACCGAGTACATGAGGAGTATGCGCCAACAATAGAGACAAGGCGAAAAGAGCGCAGGGGCGAACGGGATGAGGTTTCGAATTCACATCGGAGACCGGTGTGTGTTCATCGCTCTCTCGGAACTTAACGTTTTGCCCCAACGGATGATGTGGCATCAACGTATTGTATCAAGGAGCGCGATGGCTGAATATCGAAAACGAATCTCGCTCACGATTGGACGGTTCATGTCATTGCATCTCGTGTGCGCAGTTGGGGCAGAATCTGCTTCCGCTCGGGACCGGGTTTTCGCATCTTGGACACGCGCCCGGCTGCATCGGAAGCGATGCTCCGCACGTAGGACAGAACCGATCCCCGGCAGGTGCGCTCGCTCCGCACTGTGGGCAGAAGCGTGGTCGGGCTTGGGCTTGAGGTTGCGGCATCTGTGGCGGTGGAGCTTCGTACTGAGGAGGCGGAGGAGCATACCTGGGGGGAGGTGGCGCATGTTGTCGTGGTGGAGGTGGCTGCGGTTGCGCAGGAGTGGCGACGCGCTTCCTTCCCCACAGCATATACAGCGGGAGAGCAATTATCCATGCAAGAAAACAGAAAACAGCCCACCCGGTCGGGCCGCTTACTCCTTTGCTACGTGCGTCTCGATACACCCAAACGGACGATACAATCCCTGTGATTAACCCTAAGATGTACTCCTCACCGGCCATCTGTCATTCCCGCTCTCGGATTCTCTAGCAGTGACGAGATAACGCTTGTGCACTGATGCATATCCGACCGGCAAGAAGCCTCGAAGTATTCCAGAAGCCATCACCGTCGAAGAATCAGTGAGAGGGAGTCATGACTGATGCTGAGTCAGGATGTAGCGAAGTTGTAGCCGATAAGGAACGTCACCAGAAAGCAGAGTGCCACCAAGGTTATTGGCAGCAGTTCAATAGCAACGACGATCAAGACTAGGTTTTGCCTTCTCAGAGTTCGCTTGTGTTCTATCCACTGTGATGTGTCAGGTCTCTGAAGTATACGTCTGTGGGACATAGACAGCATATCCGTTGATGTGGACGCTCGTAGTTCCAGTAGTTCACGAACGCTTGATTGCTCAACTCCAAACATTTTTATCACTGACACATCAGGGTGGATAGTTCAACTTGTGACTTGCGTGCATGGGCTTATAGACTGAGATCAATGTCGAGAGTAGTTCAGGAGATTCGCTCCCAACGGTTCGCGCATCCTCGTCATTGTTTTCCGCTAGGCTTCGTTTGCTCGGTGCGATGCATGGGGAACATCCTCACGTTCGCATTCCGGGTTTCCGGAGTATGTGGAGGCCTATCGTTGATGTATCCGCCTGGGTTTCGGCAGCTGTTCCATTCCGAAACTGTCGCACGGACTCGGTCAAGGCTTAAGAGGGATAGTCACCCCTGACTACATGGGCGTGTTTTCTTGGAAGGTTCTGCGGAAACAATTCTCGAGATTGAAGGGGGATACGTCCTTCAGCAGAAGGGCGACAAGAAGCATGTATTCAACCCTCCAACCGGGACTCTTATTCTGACTGACAGGCGGTTCATTTTTGCCCAATCTGATGTTGGTCTGGCAGAACGCGCAATGGCAGGTTCCGTCGGAATGGCGATTGGGAGCGAGGCTCTTAGAGTCATGTCCACAGTCAGGCCTGAGCAGTTGAACAAAGCATTCGAGAAGCCTGAAAGCTTCTGCATCAACCTGACAGATATTCTGGAAGCAAAAGCCGAGAGACAGCTCACGGGAGCTGGTCTGATCATCAGGTGGAATGCGCCTCGAGAAATGAAGGCAGCGTTCTACAAAGCTGGTATGATAACTGGACTCGGTATTCCCAACGACTGGGTTGAAGCAATTAACACGGCCAAGGAGAGACAGTTGACTTCTCATGGTGCCGCTGCGGCTTCTACGCCCTCTACGGAACCTGATACGAGATTCTGCGTGTGCTGCGGGGCCAGAATGCCGGAGAAGGCGGCTTATTGCGGAGGTTGTGGAAAGAAACAAGAATAGGGCTTATTCGGAACCGAAAGAGAAACTCGGCAGTTGGATTGATCCTGTTGAACTGTTCAAGATGCAGCACGTGATTTGTGCGTGTGTGATTTTGTGAAAGATGTTTCTTGCGTCTTGGCTGGTTAATCCGTCACCCACGCTGGCCCTAGCGACCGAGTGTGCGACTGGGCTGGGTCCTGAGCTCCAAATAGGATCCTACTTCTATGGAGTAATTATCTTCGGTTCAATTCTTATACGATGAAGGTTGATTCTGAGAGAATGAAAACATATGGCGCCAAATAGTGAGTTCCCAATGGACATACCGAAGGAGTTGGAATGGGATTTTGATCTTCCCTTCTACGATCGTTTCATGGCACAGAATCTGCTGAAAATACTGGGAATCTCTGTTCTGATCTTGGGACCCATTATTCTCTTAAGCTACTACACTTTCATCTTGGTGGCTGTGGTCATTCTCCTTACTGTGCTCATTCGCTTTATCATTGAGCAGAGTTATCGTCAGCTTCGTTTTCGTGTTGAAAGTCGGGGTGCAGGCTTCACTACTCGTTCGAAGCAAAGAGACATCTTTAGGAAAATCAGCTTCTTGCTGATCCTCCTAGGTATTGCTAACCGCAGTCCAGCAAGCATTGTTATCGGGCTTCAACAATCTCAGACAAGTGGTGCGGGCATCGGGATGGACATTGCTTGGAACGATGTCCGCCAAGTCTTACTTTACCCAAGAGAACGTGTAGTCCAGTTGAAGGAGCAGTGGTTTACTGGCGGCCTAGGCGGTGGTTTGAGGTCTGTTCGTCTTTACTGCACTCCAGGGAATTATGAGGTCGTCGCAGCAATGTCACTTGAGTACAATAAGAAAAGAAGAGCCAGCGCTGCTCACGGAAAGGGTTAGGGCAACTCTTACTTTGGAATAGATCCATCCGCAGTACTGTACGACGGAGGGTATCTCTGCTCAGCAGTCAACGTATACTTCACTCCTGCCCCCGCTTGTGGGGAGGCGGGTGAGTTCCTGGCGTTGTTGAGGCGAAACCTCCTAATGTAAGACGCATCATTACTGCTTGAGCGGGGTTTTTTGACCGAGGACAACGAGGGAAGCTTGCCCGATAACAATCATCCTGTGTCCGCGGAGCCAAGCACAGGAACCACGGGGAGTTCGAATCCCGCCCCACGCACTTCTTGACGAATCGTTTCTCATCCTTGAACATCTACTTCAGTTCCTTTGCCGCTTTGATGACTTTGTTCTCGTTTTGTGGACACCACGACCCATCTATCCAGATCGCGGCGAAACCGTCACGCCTCCGCTCGACTCTGAACCCTTCGGGCACTGAACCCGTCGTAGTAGGCGAGCACTGCAACAAATACTGTCAAGGTGCAGTTCCAAAGGAGATAGTTGTTTATGCAATAGCGCAGGCAAGGAAATTCCGGTGAACTATCATGATACGCGCTGGTCGGAGAATCTACTCTCCGGATTCCCCCGACGAGAGATCCAAAGTTACCTGGGGTTTGCTGCGACGCGTCTTGAACTATGCTCGCCCCTACCGTTGGTGGATTCTCTGGATGCTGATCCTTACGTTGGCCACCACAGGCCTCTCTTTGCTGACCCCTCTTATCCTGCGTGACCTCATCGACCGGACTCTCCCCCAGCGTGATGTGTCACGCCTGATCGTGCTCATCGCTGGACTGCTGACGATCCCCCTCTTGACCGGTGCGCTCAACGTGTGGCAACGGCAGATCAACGCCCGGGTGGGCGAAGGCGTAGTCTATGATCTGCGCACGGCGCTCTTTTCTCATCTGCAACGGATGTCTTTGCGCTTCTTCACCCATACCAAAGTTGGCGAATTGATGAGCCGCCTCAACAACGATGTGGTTGGCGCACAGAACGCCATCAGCAACACTTTCGTCAACATCGTCACCAGCTTCATCCAAGCAGTGGTGCTGCTTTCTGTGATGTTCACATTGGAATGGCAGTTGACATTGATCAGCATTGCCATCTTGCCCCTTTTCCTCGTTGCCGCACGCCAGTTGGGGAATCGTCTGCGTAGGATTGCCCGCCTGCAATTGGATCTCAATGCAAACATGAACGCGATGATGAACGAGATGCTCAATATCAGTGGCGCATTGCTGGTCAAGCTTTTTGGGCGCATTGCCGAGGAAGATACGCGTTTTGAAGAACGCGCTGCACGAGTACGCGACAGCGGCGTCCAGCGGGCTGTGTCGGGTACGCTTTTCTTCGTCAGCGTGGGGCTGTTGAGCGCAATCGGCACGGCACTGGTCTATGGCGTCGGTGGCTACCTAGTCATACAGGGCACGCTTACCATCGGTACAATTGTTGCCTTGGGCCTATACTTGAGCAGCCTGTATGGCGCATTACAGAACCTGACCAACGCACCGATAGACTTTGCCACATCCTTGGTCAGTTTCGAGCGCGTCTTCGAAGTACTAGATCTGCCGCTGGAGATCGACTCGAGACTTGGAGCGCACGTATTGCAGGATGTCCGTGGCGTGCTAGAGTTTGACGACGTTACCTTCCGCTACACGGTGGACGAGAAGGGCTTGCTCAAGGAGGTACGGCGTTTTGGCCAGATGCAGAATGTCAAATCAGTGCTCTCTGACCATTCAATGGAAGAGCAGCGAAACTCCGATAACATGGCCGAGGACGAGAGACTGGCAGCCCTCAGTCAGACCCGTGACGAAGTGTTTGAGCATATTTCCTTCCGCGCCGAACCGGGGCATCTGGTCGCATTGGTGGGGCCTAGTGGCGCAGGCAAGACAACACTCACCTATCTCATTCCTCGTCTCTACGATCCGACTGCCGGTCGCATCCTGATAGACGGACATGATCTGCGCGATGTGACGCTCGCCTCCCTCACAGCACAGATCGGCATGGTCACGCAAGAGACCTATCTGTTTCATGACACGATCCGGATGAACTTGCGGTATGCGAAGGCGGATGCCACACAAGACGAGATTGAAGATGCAGCTAGAGCGGCCAATATCCACGATTTTGTGATGGGTTTGCCTGACCGCTATGAGACAATTGTCGGGGAACGCGGTTATCGACTGAGTGGTGGCGAGAAGCAGCGGTTGGCACTGGCGCGAGTGATCCTGAAGAACCCACGCATTCTGGTGCTCGATGAGGCGACCAGCTCGCTAGACAGCGAATCCGAAGCCTTGATCCAGGAGGCCCTCAAACGGGTCATGGCCGGACGTACCTGCATTGTGATCGCCCACCGCTTGAGCACCATATTGGCCGCCGACTTGATTCTCGTGATAGATCAAGGACAAATTGTGGAACGCGGAACTCACAACGAACTCCTAGCGCAGGCGGGATTGTATGCGCGGCTATATGAGACTCAGTTTCGTCAAGAATTAGAGAGAACCAACCCCTAGGGCGAAGCCTGACAGAGGGAGAAGTGCGGCTGGATATCGAGAACAACTACGGTGGCCCGATAGGCTACTCAGAACTGCGAGCCATGCTGTGGCGGATTGGCGCATTCGCTTGGATAGTAACGGGTCCGGTGGAATTCGAACGCTGATTTGAAGGGCCGCCGTGAGCTATGGAGTAATCGATGCCGGTAGACTGGTGCGCGAATCCCACCCCCCACTCTCTTCGCGCAGAAGTGTAGAAAACCCGCGCAGTCCGCGAGTCTCCTTGCCGGTCAGCGATATTGCACTTGCTTCAGTCACTGAGGAAGAGCGTTCTCAATCACAGCAAGTACTCTGCCAATCTCCCCCAAAGGCATACTTGTTTCGATTGAGAGTTCGATGTGCTTGTTGTCGAAAGGAACTATCAGCATGTATGCCTTCTCGTGCTGTATCAACGCAAACTTTGGATGTCCTAGGGACTCGGACCATGTCCGCATGACGCCGTCAAGAATGGTCACCTGAAAATCGATCTTCTTCGCCTGTTCAAGAGTCGACTCCAGTGGAGCGATGTTGGGTCGCATACCTCCGGCGAGAACGTTGCACTGGCTGTCGGTAACCGTAACGTACCTGATCCGTTCGTCGGTGGAGAAGATCTGATTGCACAGCTCTTGATAGTTCAACTTCCCTCAGGTGGGCCCTCAATCTGTCTCGAACGAATTAAAGGGTTGGTCGTCGGAGGCAATCGCGAGGCTCAGGCACGCCGTGTCTACCAAATGATGCGTGCCTCGACGTATGTTCGCGTAATCTTGCGCTGGTCTGTACTGGCAAACCAGTGCCTGAATCCCACTCCCCGCGCTTGGCGGCGAATCCCCTGCTGCACCGATGCGAGCGAGTCTGAAAGGGTTGCCCTGTTGATGGGCAGGTGGTGTGTCTCGACGCGTCAGTCTCTCAAGTGCAGTGTGGCCAAGGACGGAGTACCGCTGCCTCTCAGGTTATCCTCTCAGCTGCGGTGCGAACTCGTGTAAGGGGTGCGTCCCTCTACTTCCTTCTTCAACTCGTCTATCTTTGCATCTACTCCCTTCAGCTCCTCCTGAAGGGATTTCTTGTACTCCTGGAGGGCTCGATCCATTGCAGGCGCACGAAGCCTCTGGAGTTCCGTTATGGTCGTCTTGTGAACATCCTCAACTGACATTCAACCACCTCGTCAATCGTCAGTGACCGTTGTGTTGAGAGGTCACGCAGGGTCCGCCTATAACCGTCTGCTTGGCTAGGTGTTGCATTCTACCTAGGGTCCAGTTGCTTGTCAGCGCATGGACATACGTCCGTTTCGCCCCGCGTTTGCAGGAACGACTCCGTGACCATGAAGTCCAACGAGGGTCGGGGGAGCCCCCTACCTACTTTGTCCCTCTTTTCTTCAGTTCTTCCTCTTTGAGTACTCTGTGCAGCACTTTCCCGACTTGGCTGATTGGCAGCGAGTCTCTGAACTCGACTTCTCTCGGTCTCTTGTAGCCCGCCATCTTCTCACGTGCCCACTGGATGAACTCCTCCGGGGTTGCCTTCACTCCGTCCTTGAGCACGATGAATGCCTTGACGAATTCGTTGCTTGGTTCGTCTTCCCTCGGGACGCCAATTGCGGCGACCATTTTCACCTTTGGATGCTCATAGAACATGTCCTCGATCTCGCGCGGATACGCCTTCAGGCCACCCACGTTTATCATCTGCTTCTTCCGGTCTGAGATAATGAAGAAGCCCTCCTCATCCATGCGTCCAATGTCTCCCGTAAGGAAGAAGCGCTTACCATCAATCTCCCGCATAACGTTCTTTGTTTCATCCGGCTTGTTCCAGTAACCCTTCATCACCTGCGGTCCATGCACTGCAAGCTCGCCAGTTTCCCCAACAGGCATCTCCTTGGTCCCCGTCTCAACATCGAGGATCTTAGCTATGGTATCCGAGATTGGCAATCCGATTGAGCCGAACTTGCGGTCTCTCCTGTTCGTGGGGTTTATGTGAGTCACGGGAGACGTTTCACTCAGACCATATCCCTCAAACAGGATCGCGCCAGTCACGTCCTCGAATCTCTTGGCAAGCTCTGGTGGGAGGGGTGCTGCGCCAGAACTGCATATCTTGATAGACTTGAGATCGTAGTTCTTCACATTAGGATGGTTGACCACGCCTGCATACAAAGCTGGCACACAGTTGAGAATCGTTCCTCTGTACTTCTCGAG
>Ga0163209_1001347_pt1 | contig 10707 bp, 6 predicted proteins | sample Kivu_160m_FD_113538 | JGI IMG/M metagenome (GOLD analysis project Ga0163209, IMG submission 113538) | Freshwater microbial communities from Lake Kivu, Western Province, Rwanda to study Microbial Dark Matter (Phase II) - Kivu_160m | ecosystem: Environmental > Aquatic > Freshwater > Lake ... | reverse complement strand
CCGGCGAATCCCTGCCGATATCTCTCCGGCGGAACTGGAGAGCCCTCTGGCATGAAGGCCGTCTCCCGAAGCCGCTTCCTGACGGGAATCCTCCCGTTCGTCCTCGTTTTTCCCCTTCTGCTCTTTCTCGTCCCCGTCTCGGGGATCACCGTTTCCAACAACAGCGCCAAGATCCTTCTCGAAGCCCGGCAATGGTCGCAGGGCAAGGTCCCGGCGTTGGCCTTCGAGGGCGCGGAAGCGACGAGAGGCCCGCTCCTGCCGTTGATGCTGGCCATGGGATTCGAGTTGGGAGGCGGGAAGGTCCAGATCGCCGCTTGGCTGATCCGGAGCTTCCTCGTCCTGAACATCCTGCTGGCTTATTTCTTGGGGAAGGCGCTCTTCGGCCCGGCCGCAGGTTTCCTCTGCAGCGGCTTCGTGCTGACCTCCCCGGGCATCAACGGCGCGACGGCCGGCCTCAACGCCGATATCGTCCATCCTTTTTTCATCTTGTCGTTCATCCTCCTTTACCATGTCGCCCTGGAAAAAACGAGCCGGCGACGGGCCCTTTTTTCCGGCTTCGTCCTGGGACTCGCGCTCATGGTCAAGGAGTCCGCGCTCTTCTGCCTGGCGATACCCGTGGGGATGGCCGTTTTTGCTCCGCCTGCTCTGAGAAAGGAAAGGGTCAGGATCGGTTTATGGGTGTTCTCGGCGGCTCTGGTGACCTTGGTCCCCTGGGCTGTCTACGCCGCCAAGAACTATGGTTCATGGCTTCCGATACTGGGGGTGGCCCATCCCCAGTATCAGCTCGCTACGGCCAAGCAGCTCGGCTTCAGCGGGCCGCTCGGCTATTGGGGCTCCTTGTTCCTGTGGCGATGGCCCCAAGCCCTCGGCCATTACTATCAAGCCGTTCTGCGCGAAGCGACGCCCCTGTCCCTTTGGCTCGTCGTCTCTTTCGCTTTCGTCGTTGCCCGAGGGCTCCTTTTGAAAAAGCGCGGCGAGCTGCTGCTGGCCGTCTCCGTACTGGGCTTCCTGCCCTTGATCCTTCGGGCGGGAGATCTGGGCTTACGACCGGGGCAAACCGTGATGATCCAGATGATCCTGTATTTCTCGCTGGCGGCTATGATCGTCTCCGGCGTTCAGTTTCTCGCGGACCGATTCCGGAAGACGCGGGATTCGACTCGTCCGTCTCCTGCGCCCCAAGACTCGGAATCCGCGCCGCCTTTTCCGACGAGGGGATCGGGCCTCGCCTACGCGCTGATTGCCCTGATCGGGCTCTCCCTCATGACGAATCAGATGGTCGGGAAGGACCGCACCTGGGCTTTCTGGATATCCGGAGAGAACGCGCTCGGCGTTTTTTCGAAAGAGCCGTTCAAGGTCCGGGGCCGGTATACGCTCCCCCAGCAGCAGGCGGCCGAATGGACCCGGAAGAATGCATCCCCCGGGACCAGGATCGCGGCGGATGGATTCACCCAAGAAGCGTTGGAGTTCTTCGGCGCATCGAACGGGGATATCTCCGTGTTCCATCCGGTCCAGGAAATCTCCGTCCCCGCCCCTCTCTCCGATATGAAAAAAAGGGAGGGCGGGACGCGGCCCCTGTTCCTGATCACCTACCACTCGTTCAGTAGCGGACCGGATCGGCTGCGCGTCCTCTTTCTGGTTTTCGAGAGCGATATCCTGGATTTCCTGAGAAGGGAACGATCGGATTATCTCGTCATTTCCGGAAAGGGTTTGTTCATGCGAAGCTATTTCGACCGCGCAGAGTGGGCTCCGCTACGTTATGAAAACGGGGACCTCCGGATCTATGAGATCCGCCGCGAGCGGATGCGACCCCTCGGACAGGGGCCGGTCGGCGTGAATGAGACCATCCGGGAGCATCTGGACTGGCTTGAAAAGAGCCATCCCGATGAATACTCTTTATTCGAGAAAAAGATCGCGACATGGGGGCTGGACGTGAAAGCCTTGCTGAGCAGCCCCCTTCAGCTCCGGAGCGGAGAAGTCTATTGAAGAAGGGCGAAGGAGCGGAGCCTGCGTTTCCCAGAAGGCCGAATTTGTTGAAAAGCGGCATGCCGGAAGCGATGCGTTGCGCCCGATGAGAGCGTTGAGAATACAACCGCAGGCCGCCATCGCGATCGTCTTGGGGGCTGCCGCCTTGCTGCTCGCGTATCTATTCCTCCAAAATCCTCTTTATCTCATGCTCCTCGTCGGAGCCGAGGCGGGAGTTGCGCTCCTGTTGTGGATGAACGCGGCGAGCAAAAAAGCGCTTCTGGCATTCATCATGGAGGCGATGCTCTGGCTGGGATTCCTGCATTCTCCGTTCACGCCCGGCAATTATGTTTTCTGGCTTCAGGAACTGATCCTCCTTCTCTGCCTGGCGGTGATAGCGCTTCGCGGGACCTGGGGAGCACGACTCAAACTCAGTTACGTTCTGGTCCCTCTCGGGATCATCGGCCTCACGGCGCTTTACGTCACACTCAGGAACGAATCGATATACGTGTACCTGAACGGCCTGAGGCGAATCTTCCTGGCGCCGTTGATGTTCATCCTCGGACAGAAGCTGGCCTTTGAGGATTCGGGAAAGGCGGCGCTCCGGATTCTCCAGTGGACCTTCCTCCTCCAGTTCCCGGCCTGTTTAATACTGATCTTCTGGCATACGGGCTCCTTTTTCGGTGCGACCGGAGCAGACCTGTTGACGGGCACGTTCGGCCGAGGAGGGACGGGCTATATCGTCATCTTCATGCCGGCCGTGCTCGGCATCTTTTTATGGATGTTTGCCAAGCGGAAATTCTCTCTAAAGAATCTCTTGATCATGAGCGGCATCCTGTTGTTGCTGGGACGGTGGTCCGACCTGAAATACCTCTATGTTCTTCTTCCCATGGTCATTGCCGTCGCGTTTCTCCTGCTGATGAGGCAGCAGCCCTCTCGCCGAAAATGGAAGACCGTGACAATTGGTATCGTCGGAGCTGCGGTTCTCCTTGTCATCCTGGGTCTGGTCATTTCAGCCTCTTCGGTTCGATTCCATAGCGGCACATTGACGGTGTCCTCGATGTTCAATCCCGAATGGCTCGACGATGCCCTTTCGATCAGTTCGGGGGGAATTATTAGGAAAAAAAGCGAAGAGCCGATGTTCAGCCGCTACGGTGTTCTCCTCTATCTTCTGGAATTCCTGCCTCGGGATTGGGAAACTCTTCTGGCCGGCCGCGGCCTCGGATCGACGGCCTATGAGGGGGCCTTGGGGCCGACGAAGCTAGGCCAAGAGATCGGGATAGGCGGATTGGATTTTTCCGCGTTGTCCGTCCTCTTGTTCGAGACGGGCTTGGGAGGAACGATCCTCTACTTGGCGCCCTTTTTCCTCCTGACCGTCTCAGCGTTCTTCTTGTTGCGGAAGAAACGAATCTGGGATCCTGAAGACGAGCTCCTGAGCGGGATCGTCGCCCTATACGGATTTTGCTTACTGGCGAGCCTACCCTATAACGGATTTGCCTTGACTCTCCGGGGCGGCGGTATTTTCTGGCTGTTGGCCGGACTCTGGTATGCCTCCCGAAAAAGATCCTTCTCTCAACGCTCCGGAGCCGGCGCCGCTTCGAGTAATCCATTGATTCCCAAAACACCCCTCGAATCCGCCTGAACGCGCATGCCTATGATTGCGAAAAGATATCTTTCTATCCTATGCCTTGCAGAGCGGCGTTTTCCTACCACGCAATCGTTCCTGGGCGAGGTCCTGGCCAAGATAATTCCGGCGCGCGGCCATCTCGTGCGATGGATTATGCAATCGGAAGCTCCCCAAAAGGGGATCCGGCGCGTCCGATGGCACGGGAGCTCTGTCGTTGTCCTTCCGGCACGGAGGCGACGTTCGCTTCCGGGAAAGGTCATCGATTGGACGCTACGGACGATCGACACGATCCGTTGGTTCAACATCCTCGTCCGTGCGAACCGTCCGGATGTCGTCCAGGTCCGGAACGATTGGGTTCCGGGATTATGGGCCGTCCGCATCAAACGCAAGTACGGGATCCCCTTTGTCTTTCAATTCTCCCGGCCCGGACCGGATTTTCAATTCCAAAAGGCGCTGAACGCGCCCCGGCTCCTGCGGCCGGTTTTGTACCTGAGAGGACATCTCGAAAGACAGCTTATCCATGGGATCATGAAGCAGGCCGACCACATTCTGCCCGTGAGCGAGTGGATGAAAACGGCCCTGGCCGAGCGGGGCATCCCCGAAGGCCGGATGACAGCGTTCCCCCTGGGCTTCAATACGGAGATTGCGCCGGATGAAACCTCGGGCCAGGGGATCAGAGAGCGATTCGGGCTCGGAAGAGATCCCGTCATCCTCTATTTCGGCGACCTGGCGCGGCTGCGCAAGCTGGATTTCCTGCTCAGAGTGATGGGCCGGATAGTCCAAACGATCCCCCAGGCCAAGCTGTTGATCGTCGGCGGCAGCGAACGGAGCCGCGACATCCTAAACCTTCAAAACGAGGCCCGACGTATGGGATTGAACCCGAACGTCATCTTCACCGGCAAGGTCCCCCGCGAGGAGATCCCGCATATCGTTGTCGCTTCGGATGTCGGGGTCTCTCCCATTCCTCCTCTCCCCATCTATTGGATCAGTTCGCCGACGAAGCTTATCGAGACCATGGGCATGGCCCGGCCCTCGATCGCCAACGACATCCCGGATCAAAGAAAGGTCCTGGAGGAAAGCGGCGGAGGGATCTGCGTCCCCTACGAAGAGGGCCCCTTTGCCGAAGCCGTCATCAGGCTGCTCTCGTCACCGGAGGAGGCGAGGCGGATGGGCCGAGCCGGGCGCGAATACGTCGAGCGGGTGCGGAGCTATGCCCGGATGGCCGAGAAGCTCGAGGCCCTCTACTTTTCTTTGCTGGCGTGACATGAAAGCCCCCGGTTGCATCCTGATAGGACCAGTGCCTCCTCCTTACGGCGGGATGGCCGTGTATCTAGCCCGCCTCCGGGAAGAGCTCTTGCGCGCCCGTATTCCCTGCGCAGTCATCGGATTCTCGCTCCGGAAGGATCGCGCCGGCCTGAAGCGCGATGCGAACCGCGTCCTGAATTATCTGTCGGTCGCGGTGAGGCTTATCGGAACCCCCGGTCGGGCCGTGATCTGTTTTTCCGGCAGCGAACTGAACCTGGCGGTCAACGGCCTGATCGTCTGGTGGGCCAAAGCGCTGGGCAAGAAGGTTGTGCTCAGGCTTTCGGGAGGCAAGTTTAAGGACAGCCTCAGGACCGCCAGGAGCGTTAAAAAAAAATGGTTGAGCTCGGTGTTCTTCGTGACGGATCGGATTGTCATCAATAGCCTGGAGATCATGGATGGCCTGGCGTATTATGGAATCCCGGCATCCAAGATCGTATTTTTATCGAACGCCTTGCCCTTCGATGAAAACAACCTGCGCGATACTGCGAAGCTCGACGAGCGGGATCGTGAACTTTTCGGCTTCATGGAGAGCCATTTTCCCTTGGGTATCTGTATCGGCGGGACCGATGCCATGTACGGCAGCGAACTGCTCCTGCGGGCTTTCGCGAGGTTCCGAGCGGAGTTCCTGCGGGCGGGATTGATCCTGGTCCTTAAGAGCGGCAGCCGAGCGGGCGATTTCGAGGGGATCCTGGCTCTCGTGAAGGACCTTGTCTTGGGGACATCCGTTTACGTTCTAAGAGACCTGCCTCGGAATCAGGTCCTTGCGCTGTTCCAGAGGTCGCATTTCCTGGTCCGGCCATCCTACTATGACGGCGATTCGAACGCCGTTCGAGAAGGGCTTGCTCTCGGGCTCCCGGTTCTTGCCAGCGATGCCGCTCCGAGGCCGGGCGGCGTCTTCCTGTTCCGGACGGGAGACCTCGAGAGCCTAGTCGGCGCTATGAGTGCACTGGCGGGGGGCATCACTGCAGAAAAGGAAACCGATAAGGACCGTATCCCTGCGATATCGGGGTATGAAGGCCGAGAAAACCTGGGGCGGATTGCGGAAGTACTGTCATCCTTGATGAGGAACGACTCTTGAGCGAGGGGTGGGAGAGGTATTGGGCCGGCCGGCGCGTCGACCATCAAGCCGTAGAGCGCGAGTTGGCTTCCGACCGATGGAAGCTGATCAAAAAGGCCGTGCTCGACCGGTTCGGCAGCATGGAAGGAAGGGAGGTCATCGAGATCGGCTCCGGCAAGGGAACGAACGGCCTATGCATGGCGCTTCGCGGGGCCAAGGCCTCGGTCCTCGATATCAACGACGCCGCCCTGGAACGCGCGAAGGAGCTTTTCGCCGCGTTTCATGTGATGCCGCGCGTGATCCGCCAGAACATCCTCGATCCCTTGAATCCGGCCTTGGCCGGATCCTTCGGCGTGGTCATGTCCTTCGGCCTGGCCGAGCACTTCATCGGGAGCGAGCGCGCGGTGTGCCTCCGCAGGCATTTTGACCTGGCTAAGCCGGGGGGGATCGTCATCATCTCGGTCCCCAACGAGTCTTCGTTCATAGTCAAGTTGGATGACGCACTGTTGTCCTTGGCTCGCCGCTGGAAATGGGGTTGGGAGCGCATATCCAGAAGGAAGAGTTTCGACTGGGATATCGAAGTTCCATTCAGGCGGGACGAGCTCGATGCTGCCTGCGGGGAAATGAGCCGGGAATTCAAGACCTACGCGACGAATTTGGCGGAAGGTCTTAATAACCTCCTGAGATGGTTCCGTTACCCTTTCGAGGCGATCAAGCTTGGTGGGCTGGCGTCACGGTTACGCTGGCGCCCGGGCTCCCTGGGGAGGCTCGACAGAAGATGGGGTGTGAGCCTGGTGTTCCTCGGTGAAAAAAAATAGCTCTCTGCCCGGGCCGCGGATTGTCCGCTCTCTTGTCGCTTCACCGACATCGGCCCGCGGAAGAGAAGTCCCCCTAAATTCACTGATATTAATGGATTTTCGTCAAAAAAGTGCTTATAATGACGATTTCGCCGGGCCGGTTTTGCGCCTTTTGAACGCAGGCCGATTGTCCGGATCATCGGCCGCACACGCCTGATTTTCGGATTTCGGCCGTTTTTCGGGAGGAATGCGGATGACAGAAAGTCTCTCCGTCGTAGGATTGGGCAAGCTCGGGCTGTGTCTGGCGGCATGTTTTGCCGAGAAAGGATTCGAGACGATCGGCGTGGATATCGACCGCCGCGTTGTCGACGCGGTCAACAAAGGCTCCGCGCCGATCCAAGAGACGGGGATGGAGGGGCTGATCGCCAGGCACGGCGGGACGAGGTTGCGGGCGACGATCAGCCATCGGGACGCAATCGAACAATCAGACATCACTTTTGTCCTTGTCGCGACGCCGAGCCGGCCGGACGGGACCTTCTCCAACCACCATATCGAGGATGCGCTATCGGCACTCGCTACGGCTTTTCGAGAAAGCCGAAAGCCGCGCCATGTGTTCGTCATCAGCAGCACGGTTATTCCCGGCTCGACGGAGGGCGATTTCATCCCGCTGCTCGAGAAGGCCTCCGGACGGCGGCTGCACAGCGACTTCGATGTGTGCTTCGACCCTGATTTCGTCGCGCTGGGGAGCGTCGTCAGGGACTTCCTGAATCCGGATATGGTCGTCATCGGCGAGACGTCGGCCGACGCAGGGCGTCGCATCGAGATGATCCATCGCGCGATGTGCGAGAACGATCCGCCTGTCTTCCACATGTCGATCACGAACGCCGAGATCACCAAAGTTTCCCTGAACGCTTTCATCACAATGAAGATCAGCTTCGCCAACTCGCTGGCGAATCTGTGCGAACGTATCCCGGGAGCCGATGTCGACGCGATCACGCAGGCCCTCGGGGCGGACAAGCGGATATCTCCCCATTATTTCCGCGGGGGGCTGGGTTTCGGCGGTACCTGTTTTCCCCGCGACACGAAGGCGTTCATCTCCATCGCCGGGCGATACGGGAGTCCCGCCGACCTCATACGGGCGACCGCCTGCGTCAATGACTACCAGGATGCCCATCTGTCGGACGTCGTGCAAAGCGAAGCGGATAAGACAAATGAGGGAAGGATCGGGATTCTCGGATTGTCATTCACCCATAATACCCCCGTGATCACGGAGTCTCCTTCGGTCAAATTGATCAAGGTTCTCTTGGACCGCAAACGGCGTGTAGTGGTCTTCGATCCACTGGCCATGGAGAACGCGCGCGAGGTGTTCGGCGATGCCGTCGAGTACGCGAGATCAGCCCACGAGTGCCTGAAACGATCCGATGTCTGTGTCGTGACGACGCGGCTCAAGGATTACAAGGCCGCTCTCGAAACCTTCCGGCCGGAAAAAGCCCTTACTCTGATCGATTGCTGGCGGATGGTCGATCCCGAGCGATTGGACCAGAAGATCAAGTACATTGCCCTTGGACGGTCCAACACGGAGACTAAGGGTGTTTCGGCGAAGAAAGTCCGGTCAAAGCCGTCCAAGAGTTAGCGAAGGGCCGGGATAGGAAGTCCGTATGCGTATCCTCATGTTGAACCACGCCCTCGCCTGGCGCAGTCGCTTGGCGCGGTCCTACTACTGGGGCTGCAACCTGGCCCGGATGGGCCACAAGGTTACGATCGTCGAGATCTCGGACACGCGGCGGGCGGGATTCGATGTCAGCCGGCAGGAAGGAGTGACCTTCATCGGCGCCCCAGACCTGCTGATGGGAAAGCTGAGAAGCGGATGGGATCCTTGGGATGTCCTCCATCGGATCGCTTTCGCCTTGTTGGAGAAATATGACGTCGTCCATTCGGTGGATTCGAGGCCGGTCTCGGTCCTGCCCGCTTTGGCTTGCAAATATTTTCGCGGCGCCAAGCTCATCATCGATTGGGGGGATTGGTGGGGACGGGGAGGCACGATCCAAGCCCGCTCTTCTAACACCGTGGAGGCCCTGTTCCAACCCGTCGAGACCTTCTTCGAGGAATATTTCCGAAGGTTTGCGGATGGATCGATCGTGCTCACGTCGGCCTTAAAACAGAGGGCTGTCGGACTGGGAGTTGATCCGAAGACAATCCTCCAGACGGCCTCCGGCGCGGACGTCGAACGGATCCGGCCCCGCGATCCTATGGAGGCGCGTCGGCGGCTCGGCTTCGAGCCCCGGGCACGATTGATCGGCTACGTCGGCGCGATGCTCAAGGACGATCAGGAATTGCTGGCCACCTCGTTTGGGCTGATGTGCCGGATGGATCCGCGGATCCATCTCTTGTTGATCGGACGCAAAAGCCCCAAAACCCTGGATATCGATCCCTCCTTTCTGGAGCGCGTCATCCCGGTCGGCGCGGTTTCGGCCGATGAGCTGCAGGACTACATCGCCGCCTGCGACGTCATGCTCTTGCCTCTCAAGGACAATCTGGCCACACGCGGCCGCTGGCCCGCCAAGATAGGAGACTATCTGGCCGGAGGGAAGCCGCTAGTTGCGACTCGCACGGGGGATTTTTCTTCGCTGATTGAGTCGGGGCCGTGCGGTGTCCTGGCGGACGATACGCCCGAGGATTATGCGCAAAAGACGATCGAAGCCTTGTCTTTCAAGGAGCGGCTCGACGAAATGGGACGGAAAGCTCGCGAGACCGCCGAGGAAAGGCTCGATTGGCGAATTTTGACCCGTCAGGTCGAACAGTTTTACGTTAAACTCCTGAATACCCGTTAACGAGTCGAACGAAAAATCGACTAAAGTTTTGTGCCCAGCCGACAGCTTGTTCCAAGTCTCCAAGTTTGATAAAATTATTATTTTCTTTTTAAGCTTCCATGTTTAAGAAATACCCGGCGATCAAAATTTATTTAGCCGCCTATGATCTCTTTCTCCTGTTGCTGTCCCTGACGGGCGCGTTCCTTCTGAGATTCCGCGTCCTGGAGGTGCTCTCCCCCCTGCCTTGGTCATGGCTCGGCATGCTCGCGATCTTAGTCCTGCCTTATATTTTCATCTTCAGGATGAACAACCTCTACAAACAGAGGATCTTCCTGAGCTCGTTCGAGCAGACGCTGCAGATTTTCAAGTCCCTACTGGTCCTTTCGGCCTATTACATCGTGGTCATCTTCGTCCTGCGTCATCTTCTCATCGAGAAGAGCCGGCTTTTTCTGGCCCTATTCTTCGTTCTCTCCTTTCTCTCTCTGACGGCCGGCCGGGTTTTGGTCTTCCGCAGGGCCTATCGGATGTTCAAGCGAAACGGCTTCCTGGACTTCAAGCGACGGATCGTCGTCGTGGGCGCTGGCCAGTCCGGGACCGACTTATTGACGAAGATCCGGGAGGACACCTACGCGGGGATCGAGATCCTTGGATTCTTCGACGATGATCCAGCCAAACAGGGAAAGAACATCCTCGGGGTCCCCATCCTGGGCACCGTCAAGGACCTGGAATTCTACCTTCAGAGATTAAAGATCGCCGTCGATGGTATCTACATCTGCATCAGCCTGATCAGCCTCGATAATCTTCTCGATTTGATCAAGAAATGCAAATCGTACGGTTATCCCGTCTATCTGGATTCCCGACAGTTCAAGGTGATCAACGACCGCATTAACGTCCACGAATTCGAAACGCTCCTGTCCCCGCCCGTCCACGGGGCCGCCCTCTCGCTCTATCGGATGTTCCTGAAACGAAGCCTGGATATCGTCCTCTCCGCCCTCCTGATCCTCGTCCTCTTCCCGTTCTTCTTGATCGCTGCCGTACTGATCAAGCTCACGTCCAAGGGCCCTGTTATCTTCAAATCCGTCGTCGTCGGGAAGGACGAGAAGCAGTTCACTTGGTTCAAGCTCCGGACGATGAAGGTCAACAAGGGCT
>Ga0163209_1001345_pt1 | contig 10714 bp, 13 predicted proteins | sample Kivu_160m_FD_113538 | JGI IMG/M metagenome (GOLD analysis project Ga0163209, IMG submission 113538) | Freshwater microbial communities from Lake Kivu, Western Province, Rwanda to study Microbial Dark Matter (Phase II) - Kivu_160m | ecosystem: Environmental > Aquatic > Freshwater > Lake ... | reverse complement strand
TCGTGGACGTGAGCCAATGGCGCTCGCCCGCGCCAGAGACGCGCCCGACCGTGCGGCTCTTGCGCGCGAGGAACATGTTGTTCGCCGCGTGCAGCAGCACGTAGATGTAGCGGTACGTCATGCCGAGAATCAGCACGAATGCTTGTGGCACGTGCAAAACGCGCAGCGCCTTGAGCAGCGTCGCCCAGCGCGTCGTCAGGATGAGCAGCACGGCAATCGATACGGACGCGCCGACACGCAGCAGAAGAAACGCGGCGGTGATGACGCCCGGCAGCGTGATCGCCAGATAGACGCGCGGCGAGGCGAGGTCGATCAGCGTGAGCAGCGGTCTGCCCGGCGTGAACACGTTGAACAGCGCCGGCAGCGCGACGACGCCGGTGAAGAACGGCATAAAGACCCAGACGCGCTTCAAGTAGAATCCCATCGGCACGCGCGACCGGTTGGCGATTGGCAGCGTCAGGAGGTACAGCGCGGCGATGACGATGAGGTTGTGCGACGCGCTGATCGCGATGAGCAACGCCAGCGCGCCGATCAGTTTCGCGCGCGGGTCGAGCGATTGCAGCAAGCCATCTTGTCGCGCGATCTCTTCGGCAAAGAGCGTCTGCTCAAGCGTGCCGGTGAGGCCGCCTAACGTTTTCTCAAAAAAGCTAGGGGTAAGTTTTGCAGAAGACATGGTGTTTTTCCAAAACATTGGTCACGAGGGGTATAGCGAATCATCAGACCAACAAGGATGGGCTTTCTAGTCCCACCCTTGCCGGCCAGCACGATCGTAGCAGTCATTGATTCTCGCAGTGGTGAGTTAGGTGGTTTGCGCCTGACTGCTGCGAGTAATCCGCGCCAAGAGCCACATCAGCGCAAAGATCACGCCGATGGTGACGGCAACGCCAAACACGGCAGAGAGCAGATAGGCGACCGTCGCATTACCCAGCGCGGGGATGTCGTAGTCGGGAATGGGTGCGCTCCACAGACTTGACCATTGGTCGAACCCGGCAGGAATGTATCCCAGTCCGAGTTGTTCGAGTTCTTCGCGTCCCCACTCGCCCCACGCAGTACCCGGCGCGAGCAAGCCAATCGGCGTCAGGACGATCAACGCAATCAAGCCACCCCACGCCCAGCGTGACAGGCCGGCTCCGACCGCGCCCGGCTTGACACCGCTGAACGCTTCGAGCAATTGCGGATCCGCGCGCTGCAGCCATGCCAGTACAAGCCCGGTGGCAATTGCCTCCACCGCGCCGGCGATGGTGACGTGTCCGATTAACATCGCCGGGATCGAGATCTCCAATCCGTACGGGAAGTAGAGCGCGTGCCCGGCCGCGTCGCGGAACAGGATCGGCTGGATGCCGAGTTCGATTGCGGTGAGCAGCGCGCCGACGTTGATGGCGATGTAGCCCGCGACCGCGCCGGCGATGACGCGGCGCGATGAGGTAATCGCCGCGTTGCCGCTGAGCAGGCGATAGATGAAGTAACCGACGAACGGCATTGCAATCGCCATGTTGAACGCGTTCGCGCCAATGGCGAGGATGCCGCCATCGCCGAAGAAGATCGCCTGAATGATCAGTGCGACCGAGACGGCGAGGACCGTTGCCCAGGGCCCCAGGACAATCGCGGCAAGCACCGAGCCGACCGCGTGCCCGGTCGTTCCGCCCGGCAGTGGCACGTTGAACATCATGATCACGAAGGACATGGCGGCGAAGAGCGCAATCAGCGGCACCATGCGTCCAGTAACGAGCGATTTGATTTTCTGTGTCGCGCGATACCAGAATGGCGCGGCTGCTACGTACATGACGACTGCCGTTTCAGGACTGAGATACCCATCCGGGATGTGCATTGAGACCTCCTCTAGTGATGAGATTTTGATGATTTGGCACTGCATTTACGGCAGAGACCAAAGATCGCAAAGTGATCCAGGTCGGCGACGAATCCGTAATCTGTACGCAATGTTTTTTCGAGCGTCGCGAAGATACGCTCGTCGACCTCGACCATGGTGTGGCAGTTGCGGCAGAGCAGGTGATGATGATGCGGATGCCGGTGCATTTCGTACTCCACGCACCCTTGCCCGAAATCGGTCGGGTTGACGAGATTGAGCTGCACCAGCAAATCGAGCGTGCGGTAGACGGCGGATTTGTTGATGTACGGGTAACGCTTGCGGACGCGCTTTAGGATCTCGTCGGCGGTCACGTGACCCTGGCAATCGCAGATAGCGGAAAGGATCATTTCGCGCTGCGGCGTCAGCCGATGCCCGCTTTCGCGCAATTCGTCGAGAAAGCCGGTGTGATGCATAGTTAAAATCATTCCTTATTGCGACTAGTTGCGATAAGGATACCACGTTCTGGTGCTTTTGTCAAAAAACTGTGCTAGACGAAAACCTCGGGCGCGTTTGTTCCAAATGACTCTGCACCGGTATCTATTCCTCTCTACAACAACTATCCACACATCTCGCGAAAAATCGAATGCAAGATCGCGAGATGAGCATCTTCGATTATCTGCATCGAATCGGACGGCACGACAACGCACCCCTCGCATTTCGCTCTCAATTTGTCCCCCGTGAAACCGGTCAGACCGATGCGCGTCAACCCCAGTTCTTTCGCTGCGTCCATCGCGCGTAACACGTTTGGCGAATTACCACTCCCGCTTAATGCGATCACCACATCACCTACTTCTGCGAGCGCGGTGAGTGGCTCAGCAAAAGTCATTTCGTAACCCGCATCGTTCGCGTAAGCCGTGAGCGTTGAGACATTGTCGGTAAGACACATCACCTTGAAGCGCGGTTGTCCGAGTCGGGTCGCGCCCTTGAGCAAATCGTTGACAAAGTGCGACGCGGTTGCCGCGCTCCCGCCATTGCCTATCAGAAGAACGCGCGTGCCTTCGTGACGTGCGCGTTGCAGGACCGCGACGATCTCTTCAATCGGTTCGCGCGGTACGCGCGGCAAAATATTTGCAAGGGTCTCCAGATAATCGCCAATCACTCCGCCTCCATGGCATCAAGAAAACAGCCGGTTCCACCCTCTAACTCGAAATCACTTTTGCCGCACGCGCAACTCTCGAGCAATCCCAGTCGTCGCGACCATGCGCTCGCCGCGCTTGTATCGAACGCCAAGCCGCGCGTTGCGCCACACACGCGACAGCGGGCGCGCGGCGAAAAACGTTCGAAATGCAATTGCGCACCTTCAGCACACGTGCCTTTGCTGAGGAGATCGAAATAGAACTGTATCGAATCCGGTGCCAAGCCGGACAGTTCGCCCAAGCGCAGATACAACGCATGAACCGAAGTGACGCGTGCCTGTTCGGCGTGACGCAACGCGGTGTCGAGAATTGCCTGGGTGATCGCGAGTTCGTGCACGTCACATCTTTGCGCGCTTGGCGCGCAATGCTTCACGAATCCAGTCCAACCACACATCAAACCCTGCGCCGGTCGTACACGAAAGCGCGATCACTGGCGCGTGACGATTGATTGTCGCAATCGCCGTGCGCAATTCTTGGGTACTGACCGGCAGGTACGGCTCAAGATCAATCTTGTTGACGACAATCGCTTGTGCGGCGACAAACGCACCGGGATATTTGAGTGGCTTGTCATCCCCTTCAGTCAAACTCGTGACGACCACTTTGGCATCCTCACCCAGATCGAATTCCGTCGGGCAGATGAGGTTGCCGACGTTCTCGATAATCAAGACATCCACATGATCCAGTCTCAGTTGCGGCAGCGCCGCCATAACTTGGCGCGCTTCCAGGTGACAGCTACCATCTGTGTTAATCTGAACCACCGGCACACCCTGCGCCGCGACGCGATCCGCGTCGAGCGTGGTAGCCAAGTCCCCTTCGATCACCGCGAGGCGGATTTCGCCTTTGAGGGCGGCGGCGGTTTGTTCGATCAGTGTTGTCTTGCCGGCACCCGGCGAGCTGAGCAGGTTTAGCGCAAGCATGTGCGAACCCATAGCTCGGCGGACATCGTGCGCAACAGACTGGTTGTATTCCAGCACATTCGCGACAATCGGGATACGTTTCATCGAGTTACCAGAATGATTCTACGGAGTTGCGGTTCGAACCAAATTATGTTTAAGCAATCGCCGTGCGATTTCAGTCACTGCCAAGCTCGACGGTGCGTCGTCCGGCAATTCCGCGAGCGGCAGACCGTTCGCGTCAAACTCCACCAACTGGGGATCGTACGGAATGGCCGCGATCATGGGCAGGCCCAATGCATCGCTCTTCGTGCGGAACGCATCTGACAATTTTCCGCTGACGTGATTGACCACGAGATAGATCTTGCCAATCTGCACTTCCAGCTCACGGCTGAGCGCGAGCATCGCTTCAGCAGCGACCAAGCCGCGGATGCTTGCGTCGCTCACGAGCAATAGGTAGTCGACATCGCGCGTCGTGCGGCGACTGAGATGTTCCATCCCGGCCTCATTATCCATCACGACAAAATCGTACGTCTTGCAAATGCCATCCACGATGTTGCGCAGGAGATGATTCGCGGCGCAATAGCATCCTTGGCCTTCGGGGCGTCCCATCGCGAGCAAGTCGACGGAATCGCCTTCTTCGATGGCGGTCCGAATCGCGTAATCAAGCCATTCTTGGCGCGCCATCCCCTGCGGCACATCGGTGCGTGAGTCCTCGCGAATGTCGCCGACGGTTTTCGTCAGCGGCATTCCCAGGACGAGATGCAGGTTGCTGCTCGGGTCAGCATCAATCGCAAGCACGCTACCCAATTTGTTGCGAAGCAAGTGGCGAATCAATAACCCGGCGAGGGTTGTTTTGCCGGTGCCACCTTTGCCGGCGACAGCAATTGTCATCGTCATCTGATTCCTCCAACCTCACAAGGTACGCTATGTTTTCACGCCCAAGCAGACTGACCGCTGCGCTCGGGCAGCATGTCCCGTCAGCGCGGATACAGTCCATCTCGCACGTGAACGGATGTTTGTGACGCGCACGTCAGACAGACTCGCTTTCTTTCAATGACGACGAGATGGGTAGGCGCGGTTAACTCCCCACAGCGACTGCACGGTACGAGCGCCGAGGTGACATTATCTATCGACGCGGTGGTCCAAACCGGCTGGACGTCGAACAAGGCCGTCTCGTCAAGATGGAGCAGGGCGACGATATGCTCGTCCAGCAGCACCTGATAACGCGCGGTTTCCCAGAGCGTCGCCTGTCCGACCTGGACTCGCGGTTCTAACATCAGAAATTCGGGATCGAACAGCACATCGTTCGGTTTCAGCGTGAGTCGTATCCCCTTGCCTGCACCGCTGACAAAAGTGTAAATGTGCTTACCGTTATCTCGCGCGGCCAAGCGATTATTGCCGGTGGTGCAGCCGGTCATCTGTTGGATGGCATCCAAAGCAGAAGTCATGTTTTCGACTTGGACGCGCAGGCCGGGCGCGGCGAGCAACTCCAATTCCAGGTGAGAGAGCGCGCATAGGCAGGCCCGATAACCGATCACCAGCTCAGGGCACAGATGACCGTGAAAATCGGCGATGCGCTTGAGTCGGAAATCTACCAACATCGGTTCCTCCTGGGGTTCTTCCACACGAAACCGCAGCACCCATCGTCCGCGCGTCATGCCGTCTGAGGACTGTCGGATAACAGCACACAGCCCAAAGATGTGGTCATCCGCGCGCACGAGGTACAGCCGGGATGGATCGTCATGCCGTTCGCGATAGATACCAATCAATTCCAGAACTTCGAAGTGAGTCCCCGCATGATCAAAACTGATCGGCGACTGCTGTGCGTTGTCGTATTCGACAACTACGATTTTCTGGATGGGTTGCACTGCGCCATTGGCAATTTGCTGCAAGATCACCTGACGCGTCAACATGATGGCTTGTTCGCCACGGTCAGAATCGATCCGATCCATTCGGGTAGACGAATCGTTTGCGGTGGCGTAAATCCCGCTGCGGTGAGCCAGTGCAGCCGGTCCTCGCTTGTGTCGAGTCCGCCGGCGTTCGTCGCTAACAGCATTTGCAGCGCGAAGATCGCGGCCTGGGGCGGACCAGCGCGATCCGCGTCGAGCACAAAATCGCGTAGGACGATGCGCCCGCCGGGATTCAATGCGGCAAACACTTTCACGATCAGGGCCGGACGCCCCTGCGGCGGCTCGCCGTTCAATACGCCAAAGACGAGCGCAATATCGTAATTATTTCCCAAATCGTCGCGTTGAAAATCGCCTTCCTGCACAGATATGCGATCCGATAGACCGGCAAACGCGACGATCTCGCGCGTAACGGGGACAACGCGCGGCAACTCGAACACCGTCGCGGTGACACGCGAATACCGTTGGGCAAGTGCGATGCTGTATCCGCCGTGTCCGCCCCCTACATCCAGCACGCACAGGTCGCGATCTTCTGGTAACGCGAGCGCGTCCGCGATGAACGGCGCAACCGGACGCGCCATATCGTAGAGCGCGTACTCAAAGTGTCGCACCCAATCGTCGGGATGTTCGTCACGGATGTTCTCTGCGGGACGCTGTCCGGTTCTGACCGCGTCCGTCAAATGCTCCCAGCGACGATAAAACGCGCTCTCGAGTTTGAGCGTGTCGCCGATGTACCCCTGGCCGCTGCGCGTGAGACAAGTTTGTGCCAGCGGGCTATTGAAGAAACGATGCTCGCGTTTCTCTAGCCAGCCCAGCGCGACCGCTGCGTTGAGGACGAGTTCTGCGCCGCGCGGATCGGCCGGAATCGCCGCGGCGATCTCGTTCGCCGTGTGTGCGCCGCTGCCGATCGCTTCGAACACGCCTAGCTCGACGCATGTGAACAAGATGCTTGAGATGCGATAACCCCGCACCGTTTCTATCAGCCGATGCCTTTCTTGAAGGACGGATTCGCTCCAAGTCTGCAGATTTTGTAGAGTCATTGTGAGTTCATTCTCCTTCGCCGTCGCGCCGTGAAGGATTGATCGCGGTGGACTTTAGGAAAATGCGGTGCTTGAGCAGGTCAATCCCCTGAAGAGTTGCTTTTACCTCTCTGCTTTCCCCAAGCAACTTGCGAAGTAGGAAACCCTCTTGGGTCGGCTCCACTTGGATGACATCCTCCATAATCTGGCGGTCGTCAAGGTACACTTTGGCTTGACACATCCCATGCTCCTCTCTGTCGCAGACAAGCCGTTTCCTTAGTGAGCCGAAAACCAGAATCAGAAACTGAACTGGTTACGTTCACGCTCGATCCACATCAGCGCACTGCGGTTGACGCCGTAAATGCCAATGTGATTGCCGCGCCGCTCGGCCTTACCCATGAGCGCAGCGCGCAGTTCGTCGCGGCGCGAAGCGTCAAGCCCCAAGTGACCCTGCCACCAGTCAAGCATTGAATCTTCGCAGTCGTACACATAATTGGAACGCGTCATCAAAATCTCCACATCGGCGCAAATCCCCATCTCCATCAGCATCGGATAGAACTCACAAAAACTTGCCACCGGGACGGGCGACTTGCCGCAAAACCGAAGATGCAATGCGTGATACCACTCCGATTGGGCCCCGACGCCCATCAAGAAGACAACGTGCCGCGCCAGACGCATCAAGTCGCCTATCACCCGGTCGATCGGCTCGATGTTGTAGAGCGAATGAGATGCAAGCGCGAGATCGAACGCGTCGTCGAGTTCAGCCAGCCCGTCTTCAGCTCGCTGCGCAAGGATCTGTACATTGCCGATGCCGACGTTCGCCAAGTTGTGTTCCAGAACCGTTCGCATATTCGGTGAGGGTTCTAGCGCGACAACCTCTCCGACCGAACGCGCCAGCCGTATGGCGAACGCGCCGCTCCCCGGGCCGATTTCCAACACGCGTGATTGCTCACCCACGCACGCGAGCAGACACGGCAACACGCGCGATACGTAATCATTGTGGCGCGCCCAATCACCGTACCATTGCGCCAGGCGTTGCCACACTTGTTCTTCGCTTTCGGATCGTTCGCTTCGACACGCGCGCACTTGCGCTTGCCATTTTTCTAGCGCGGTCACATGAATCTCCTTTAGCAGATCGCCGCGCGGCCTTGCCGATCGAAGGAGAAGGGAGTTCCCCTGCGCACCGCGCCAAGACTAGCGAGACGCGCGTGTCCTTGACCTCCCGCTGACAATTGTGGCAGATGCCAAAGATTGCAAAGTGAAACAGGAAAGGGGCAATGCCGTACTTGGTCCGCAGAGTTTTCTCGAGCGAGCCAAAAACGCTCTCGTCCACGTCGGCGATCTTGCCGCACTGTTGACAAACGAGGTGATGGTGATGCGGTCGATAGTTGAGTTCGTACTGAATGTTGCCCTGGCCGAGATCGATCGGATTGACCAGACTCAGATGAACGAGAACGTCGAGGGCGCGGTACACCGCCGACTTGTTGAGGTGCGGGAGGCCCTGCCGCGCCCGCCTCAGAATTTCCGGCGCGGTCAGATGCTCGTGCGTTTCACCGAGGACGGCGATGACGGCTTGGCGTTGAGGAGTCAGGCAGTAACCCGCCTGCCGCAGGTCGTCCAGCAGCGGATGTTCCAATTGTTACTATTCCTTATTGCAACTAGTTGCAATAACAAGTGTAGCACAGAGTTCGAGAGCTGTCAAATTTCTGCACGGGGCGAAGGATCACCCTATTGAATTATGTGCGCCATGTTTGACCGCGTCGAACACCCGCTGAAGCGGAATCCCCTGTTCGCGCGCGACGCGCGCACAATCGTCATATTCGGGCGTCACTGTCTGGGTCCCCGCCGGGCGATGTGCGACCTTGGCTTTGACGACGCCAAATTCCGTTTCGACCGAGATGGTTTCGCGCGCGAGTGCATATCGCTGCACAATCCGTTCACGCACACCCAGGGTCGTCGTCTCGTTCAGAATAATTGCGCGCAGCTCTGCCACACGATCAACCGGTCCAAAGACACGCAGCCAAGTCGCTGGGCGATTCTTTTTCATTTGCATCGGCGTCAGTGTGACATCAAGCGCACCCGCCTCGAACAGCCGCGCCATCACAAAGTCGTACGCCTGCGGGTTCATATCGTCAATGTCCGTTTCCAGTTCGACAATGGATTCCATCACGGCAGCATCAGACGCGCTCACGCCAAGGATCACGCGCAGAACGTTCGGCGTGGGATCGTCGCGCGTGCCCGCACCATAACCAATCGCGTGCAGGGCCATACGCGGCAACGTGCCGTACGAGTCTGCCAGTGTCGTGAGAATTGCTGCTGCGGTTGGCGTTACCGTCTCGCGTTCGCCCTCCACGCCGACAAGCGGTGCATCTTGAAGCAGAGCGAGCGTTGCTGGCGCCGGCAGGGGAAAGTCGCCATGCGCGATCGCAATGCGCCCGCGCGTCAGCGGGAAAGGTGAGGCGACGACCTGCTGAACGCCGAGCAGACGCAGACCCATCACAGTTCCAACAACATCCACAATCGTATCCAGACCGCCGATCTCGTGCAGATGAATGTGTTCCATGGGTTGTCCATGAATGCGCGCTTCAACTTCACCTAGCCGTGTGAGAATGTGTGCGCTGGCCGCCTGCGCGTCGGCGGGCAAACGACTTGTGGCAATCACGTTGAGCAAATCGCCGAGATGACGTTCAGGTTCTTGATCCTGAGTGTGGATATTCAACAAGGTTGCAGCTATGCTACATCGCGAGACCCGCGCGACCTCAAACGTCCACCCGGAGAGGGCGAGTCCATCGAGGGCTTGGCGCAGAATATCCGGTTCCAACCCCGCGTCGAGCAGCGCGCCAAGAATCATGTCGCCACTCGCGCCGCCAATCATGTCAAAGTAAATTGTGTTGTTTCTCATTCCCCGATCTTCCTCGTTTGAGCATTGATCAGATGCGCGAGGTATCCCGCGCCGAATCCATTGTCGATATTGACGACGGCGATGCCGGGCGCGCAGGTATTCAGCATCGTCATCAATGCTGCCACGCCGCCCAAGCCGGTTCCGTAGCCGATGCTGGTCGGCACTGCAATCACTGGGCACGCGACCAAACCGCCCACGACGGTAGGCAATGCGCCGTCCATGCCGGCGACGACGATCATCACGTTCGCCTGCAGCAGGTTTTTGCGCGCATCCAACAAGCGGTGAATACCGGCGACGCCGACGTCGTACAGTCTTTCAACGCGGCTTCCCATCGCTTGCGCAGTGATTGCAGCTTCTTCGGCAATTGGCACATCCGCTGTGCCGGCGCACGCGACCAAAATCATCGGGGCGTCATTCTTGGGTTCAGACATCGCACCGATGATAACGATGTGCGCATCGGGAAAATAGCGCGCCTCGGGCAGAACTGTCGCAATCGCCTGGAACGTTTCAGGGGCCACGCGCGTGCCCATTACGAGTCTGTTTGCGTTCTCCTGCCTCAACCCCTGGATGATCGCAACGGCGTGCTCGGTACGTTTCCCCTCGCAAAAAACGACTTCGGGAAAGCCCTGGCGAAGCGCGCGGTGATGATCGAGTCGCGCAAAACCCAGGTTCTGGTATGGCAAGTCTTTGAGCCGCCCAACCGCGTCTTCAACGGAGCATCTCCCTGTGCGCACCTGCTGAAGGATCTCGCGCAAGAGGGCGGCATTCATAGCAATTCGAGCCGCGGCGACGGGTTCGCATTCAGACTGCCCATACGGTAACCGTCGAGGTTAAGCATCACCTCGAGAAACCCAAGAGTGTTCAAGTATGCAAGGATGGCTTTCCGCTGCTCTCGTACGAGCGCAAATGCATGCGGCTCAACTTCGATGCGCGCGGCGGCGCCGAAATGCCGCACGCGCACCTGGCTGATTCCCAACGCGTGTAGGA
>Ga0163209_1001343_pt1 | contig 10723 bp, 15 predicted proteins | sample Kivu_160m_FD_113538 | JGI IMG/M metagenome (GOLD analysis project Ga0163209, IMG submission 113538) | Freshwater microbial communities from Lake Kivu, Western Province, Rwanda to study Microbial Dark Matter (Phase II) - Kivu_160m | ecosystem: Environmental > Aquatic > Freshwater > Lake ... | reverse complement strand
TCAAGGGTCAAAAAGACAGGACTTCTTGTCATCCTGAGCTTCAGCGAAGGATCTGAGTGCAGCGGAGAGAGATTCTTCGTCGCTCCGCTCCTCAGAATGACAGGCGGTAAAGGCTCAGAATGACAAAAATGAAAGAATGAGCGAAATTGGTGAGCGGTTGCGGCGATTGTCTCAGACTACAATGATAACCACAAGCGAAGAAAAAATTTTTAAGAAAATCACCCCCAAAACCCCTTGACAAGCGCAGAAGGGTAGTCTATAATATATCAAGATATATCGTGATAATACTAGATAATACTAGATATGTCAGAATAGAAAGGAGGTGATGGGCATGTTTAGAGACAGGGCTTTTAAGCATGAGAGGTTTTTTAGTGGCTTCGGGCGGGAAAGTCCCTTTGGCAAGGGTGATTTGAAGTATGTTATTCTCGACCTGCTGAAGGAGAAGCCGAGGTACGGGTATGACATAATCCGCGCCCTCGAGGAGCGCTCTCACGGGTTTTACACGCCGAGTCCCGGCGTGGTTTATCCCACCCTGCAGATGCTGGAAGAGATGGGCTACGCCAGCGCTACCGAGCGGGACGGGAAGAAAATCTACACTATAACCAAAGAAGGTATTAAGTTTCTGGATGAACAGAAAGACTTTACCGACGAGGTCAAGAGCCACATGAAGCGCCAGTGGAACCCGGAAAATATCGGCAGCTTTGCCCAGATGATGGGGGAATTCGCCGAACTGGCGAGAATGATGGGACACCGTGCTCGGCGTGTGGCCCCAGACAAGATGAAGCGCATACGCGAGGTTATCTCCAGTGCCTCTGAGGAAATCAAGGCTATACTGGAGGAATAAATATGCTGTCAGGAACAGTTTGCCATGTCAAAGACAAATGAAATTCACATAGAGTTCGATGAGGTAGCGCAGGGCTACTATGCCATCTGGGAACCGGTGGTTATCGGCACGGGTAAAACCAGGCGCAAAGCCCTGGATGACTTGAGACAGACAGCACATTTCGGAGTAGATACATTTATCGATTCGAGACTGGAAGATATCAATAAAATAAAGGAGGACTAAAATGGGTTACTTTACAATGCTGGCGGCTATCCCGGGTTTCTTTCTGAGTTCGTTGTTCTTCATGCTGCTGTGGGGCGTTATCGCTCCCAAGCTCGGCTGGCAGGACATAAACTATCCCACTGCCATGCTGATTACCATCACTCTGTGGATAGCAGTGGCTCCACTGGCAGCAGCGGCTGGTAGAGTTCGCTCTCACTGGCGCAGCTAGTCGCAACAATGGAGATATAGGAGATGGCGACTAAAGAGGCGTGGTTTCAGAAGCAAAAAGAGGGGATACGGAGGCGCCTGCTTAAATACACCAGGAAGGCGTTCCGGATGCTGCCGCGACTGGATAAGCCGCGCATACTGGACATAGGTTGCGGCTCCGGAGTGCCGACCCTGGAGCTGGCAAGGCTGAGCGATGGAGAGATAACAGGCATCGACATCGACCAGGATATGCTGGATGTGCTAAAGGGCAAGGTGGAGAAGGCTGGCCTGGGGGGCAGGATTAAGGTTATGAATTGTTCTCTCTTCGATTTGCAGTTTCCGGATGGGAGCTTCGATGTAGTCTGGGCTGAAGGCTCTATAAATGTAATCGGCTTCGAGAAGGGTCTACGGGAATGGAAGCGCCTGCTCAAGCCTGATGGCTTCATGGTGGTGCATGATGAAAGAGGCGATGTCAGGGGGAAGCTGAAGCAAATCTCAGGCTGCGGCTACGAGCTACTGGGCTACTTCGAGCTGGACACCGATGTGTGGCAGACTGAATATTTTGCTCCGCTGGAGAGATTGATTCTGGAGGCTCGATTTAAGTGCTCCGACGCCTCCGGGGTTATTGAGGCGCTTAAAGAAGCCCGGTGGGAAATAGATATGTTCAAGAAGGAACCCGAGCGCAACAGCTCGGTTTGCTTCGTTATGAAAAAATGTGTATAAAACGGGAGGTCAAAATGTCAAAAAGAGTGGCACGGAGTCAAGGTGCAATTACCGGAGTAGAGAGTGCGCGGGATTACGCTGAAAAGCATAAGAAATATGCAAAGCTAATGTACGGGGACCTGTTGAAGACAATCAAGGCTCTTAATATATCAGGGCGTTGCCTGGATGTGGGAGCGGGGCCCGGGCTTCTGGCTACCATGATTGCAAATCAACATCCAGATATCACAGTCACCGCTATCGACCTTTCGCCTGACATGGCAGTCGTGGCCGGTGATTATATACGTGAGAGCGGACTTGAGGATAGGGTGAGTTATGTGGTGGGTGATGTGGGCGATGAGAAGCTGCTGGAAAAACTGGGGAAGTTCGACCTGGTATATTCCACTTTTTCGTTGCATCACTGGGAAGCCCCGGAGGAATCCGTCCGGAATATCTGGAAAGCCGTGGCGGATAACGGCATATTATATCTATATGATTTTAAAAGGATCGGGTGGTTGTGTTCCCTGTCCTTAAAAATGAACGAGATGAAATCAATGAAGGCTGCCTTCACTCCGGCTGAAGTGAGCTCCATGCTCAAGGGGGTGGGTGTAACTGACTATAGCATTAAGGTGCCGTTTCCCTTCTTGTTTCTATCGATTATTGCCCGCAAGTGAAACGGTTAGCCCGGACATATACTGTATATAATGTTTGGAGGTCAAGCTGTGAAAAGTAAGAAGAGCGCCAGGATTGAAACGAAGTCATCGAGGACAGCCGATTTCGCCTGCTTGTTAAGGGCGGCTTCATACGTAGACAAGAGAGAGTGCTACTCAGGATCGGACGGTATTGCTTACATGCTGGTTCCGCCACATTTAAAACTTATTGTAAGGTCCAGGTGGCTGTTCAAACTCTTCAGCCGGCCTTTCTTCCCCAGTGGCATGTACGAGTATGTAATTGCCAGGACAAGATACTTCGATACGGTATTCATGGAAGCACTTGAGCACGGTTTTGACCAGATCGTAATCTTCGGTGCCGGATTCGACAGCCGGGCGCTGCGTTTCAGCAAGTTGAATAAGGGCACTAAAGTGTTTGAACTCGATGCGCCGACGACTCAGCAAGAGAAGCTGGAAGTTTTAAAGGTGAGGAAGCTGGTCATCCCGGAAAATCTTGTATTCGTGCCCATTGATTTTATCAGGGAGAAAGTGGCAGATAAGATGGCTCAGGCTGGATTTGTTTCCGGTAACAAATCCCTGTTCCTCCTGGAAGCGGTGACCATGTATTTACCTCAGGAAGCTGTAGAGAGCACCTTTGGCTTTATCGAAAGTGTTGCCGGCAGGGGGAGTCTGGTTGCTTTTGATTATATATATGCCGGCGTTCTACGAAAAGAAAACAAGTACTACGGGGAAAGAGAGACCTCGCTTAAGACGCTGGCAAAAGTCGGCGAGGAATGGATTTTTGCCCTCGAGGAAGGCGAGGATGAACGGTTTCTGAGCAGGCATGGGTTTTCCCTTAAAGACCACAGCGGCAAACCGGAACTGGAAGACAGATACTTCAAGAATTCACAGGGAGCGATTTTGGGGGAGATTAACGGTACCGGCGCTATGGCTACCGGTGTCAAGAAGTGATGCGGTAGAATCCTATGGCAGGATTGCCCAAGTCTGAGTACATGGGCAAATTTCAGAAGCTGGTTTGACAGTAGCCTGCTTTTTTAGCAATCGAAATTATGTCAGGCTATTGCCCGGCGTGTGGTAGCCTGAAGTTGAGTATAAAGCTTAACTGGTCGTAGCCTCCGGCCAGGGCTTTTCACCCAGGGCAATGCGGCACAGGTCGGTGATGAATATCTTGGGCAGACCGAACTGTGAGCTGGGACGCCGGAGCACCCTGTCGCATATAGGGCAGGAAGTTATGATAGCATCGGCGCCGCAGGCTATGGCGTCCTCGAAGTTCTTCTTCTGTATATCAACGGCAAGCTCTCTGTTATTGTAAATAACAGGGGCGGAGCAGCAGAGGGCATTCAATCGCTCGTATTGTCTGGACGGCCGTTCTACTCCGATAAGCTGGAATATCTCATCCAGAAAAGCGTCATACTCATGCATCCATCTGGTGGCGCAGTTAGCCTGATAGGCGACTTTTTTGTTCAGCCTGGTGACCTTATTTTTGTGGTCCCTCAGATAGTTGCGCAGGTACTCGAAGAGGTGCATGTACTTGAAGTTAACTTTGAACCCGTACTCCTTAGCTTTGACCTCCGGCAGGACAAAACCCTCATTATGTATGAACACGATGTCTTTATTCAGTTTAGCCAGATTGTCAAGGATACGTTGGCCGTACTTTTTCACGAAGCTCTCTCCGCCCATGTGTACATTGCCGGCCAGATTTGAATACTCGTAGCCTCTGATCACCGTCATGCCTTTGAATAACTGGCTGTCAAGTGTACCCTCGGGGAACTGCTCAAACTGAAAAGAGTCGAACGACAGTACCGGCTTATCAGGGTCGCCAGGTATCACCTGCCCGGAGTCTCCGATTTCTTCGAGTGCCTTGGTTAATGCCTCGCGCACTGGCTTGCCGACTATAGATATAGGGTCAGTGCCTATCTTCTCCTGCATCTGGAATATGAGGTTAGCAGGGTCAGCTCCGGTAGGGCAATAGTCGATACATGCCATGCAGGTGATGCATTTGCTCAGTATGTCGGCTTCTTTGCCCTCCATTAGCAGCTTGATTTCAGCCACAGCCTTATCCTTGTCGTAGTCGACGTAACGGCACTTCACCAGGCAATCGCCGCAGAGGTTACATTTTGAGGCATCCCACATTTTTACGCTCCTTTATATTTGGTTCTCCTGGGGGATTATATTTCTATAAACATTAGCTGTCAAGGCGTTACAGGTACCAGTATGAGCTGGGCGTTAGACAATTTAGCGGATTGTTCAATATCAAATCAGTGCTTGATTTAAAATACTTCTGGCAGCTACATATATCGCTGGGATGCTAGCTGCCTTTTCAGCAGCTTTTTCCCTTTGTCTGTGAGCTGGTAGGTCATATCTTTTACCGTTGACAGTCCTTCATCGATCAATTCCTTGAGCAGTGAATCAACATGATTCTCGAAGTCAAAGCCTTCTAAGAAACTAAAGTGATCGATGAGCGGGAGACCTTCGACTGAGAAGCTTTTCTTGTACTGAGACACTATATCCGGTCTGGTGTTTATCTCCCTTAAACAGAAAAGCAGCCACGATTTGAAGTAGTTCCTTCTATGCTTCTCAAAAGCCCGTTCTTCAGCTCTGGCGAATCTGGACAGGTCCAGTTCTTCTCCACCGGCTATCCTCGATGTTTCGACACTCAGCTCGATAGCTGATTTCAGTATCATAACAGCAACACCTAAGCCCACGATGGAGTCGACAATGAAAATATCGAATGCGGCGAATAAAATACCAATTATAACAGCACCAGCCACAAAAACATGGTTCTTGCTATCTATAGACTGTGAGATCAGAGAGAGGCTACCCGTCTTTTTCCCTACTGTGTATTGATATATGCTCATCAGGTAACAGGCTAATCCAGAAATAACAGCGGCGATAATGGTAAAGATGCCAGCCTCAACTGCTTCCGGGTGAATTAACCTGGTAACAGATTCATATCCAATCCAAACTCCAGTGATGAACATAACGAGTATTATGAATAATGTCGAGAGGAGTTCTCTCCTGTACTTGATTCCCAGAAAGACCACTATTGCTGATACAACATCCACAATATTATCAAAGCCGTCGGCAATGAGTGCCATGCTATTAAAGAGAAAGCCCACCCCCAGTTTCAGGGCTGACAACAGAGCATTAACGATAATTGAGACCTTGGCAGTTGTTTTCCCACTTGAAAAGAAGGCGCTTAAAGGTTGGGTAAATTTTTGCAGGTCTTGGTCGAGTTTGTTTGCTTCCTCGATACCATTTTCTGTCAGTCGATGGAGCCCGTTTTCATCAATGACGACAAATCCCAGCTTCAAAAGATAGCTGATACCAGCGTCTATTTCTCGCTGCCATTTTTCGTACTTCTTCGTTTCCGGCGGTGGGGTAGTAATACCAAGAAGGCTGCCGAAGCGGCTATATGTCCCGCTGATTTGCTCTCTAGTCAAAGGCCCATTACGCAGGGCCATCAATAAAAAATGCCCCTCTCCATGCGATGTCTTACTGGCTCTTTTTCCTGGCATCAATGAATCCTTTGCTTACGAGGGCTATAGTGTAAACCTGGGACATTATCTAACACTCTCTCTTAGGTTTCAAGGCATTCTCGATTTTCAGAAGGCGTATTGACTGCGTCTTGAAATAGAGCTATATTTCTTTTAGCTCGCATGAGATCCAGTTAGAAACACACCAAAAGAGAAGGAGGTAAGTGATATGGAAACCGTCTGGTATTTCAGGCTCTTTTTTGTGCACATCTTAGCGTTTGCTATGAGCTTTCTTCTTTACGGAATCGTGAGAGCCAGAAGGATGAGCGGTCCAGGGGCAGGCAAACCATGGATAGTGGCTTATTTCGCAAGCTTAATTGTAGGATGGGTTTTGATGTGGTTTGTTACATTCAGCATCAATCCGGCGTTCTGGATCGGGCTTGCCATCATTGTCTTCGGGGAAATAGTCTATGTGCTAGGCTACATTGCTATGAGGGAACATCCTGAGAAAAAGCAAGCTGTTGTAGATTGGGGTATCTATAAGGTTAGCCGAAACTCCCATGTCCTGGCAGGCGTCATCTGTCTTCTCGGTGTGGTTGTCATGGGATGGAATCCAAATTCCATTATCTATATCGCTTTGTGGGTTTATTTTGTCTTATACGTTATCATGTCTCACTTCAGTGTTCTGAATGAGGAAAAGTTAAACATAGATAGATTCGGACGAGAATATAAAGATTATATTAAGAGGGTACCGAGATATTTCACAAAGTAGAAAGCTGCCAATGTAAAGCATCGCCAGCGGGAGTACCTACATTGCACGTTCTAGCGTTTTGCGTATTACCAGACATGCTCGTCTGTGTTGTAGCCGAACCATCTGAGTGTGGTCGACACTAATAAAATGTACAATAGCAATGGGGCATTATATTGCAGGACATGAGATATAAACCAATAGGAATTATCCATTCCCCGTTTAGTGAAGTGGATGGAATGCCGATACAGTCCAGTGGAGCTCTGAGGATAAAGGGCACAGTGGAGGTATTTACTGAGTATTGTGCCGGGCTTAAGGATATCGATGGCTTCTCCCACATAATACTGGTCTATCATTTTCACTTATCAAAAGGATATGCCCTGGAAGTCAAGCCTTTCCTGGAAGAGGAAACCCATGGCATATTCGCTGTGCGGGCGCCGGCACGACCGAACCCAATCGGTATATCCGTGGTGCGTTTAGTTAGAGTCGAAGATAATATTCTTCATATTGAAGACGTTGATATTGTCGACGGCACCCCGTTGCTAGATATCAAGCCATACGTGCCTGATTTTGATTGGCGAAGGGTGGAACGAATAGGCTGGTTAGCGGATAAGTCGCAGCGCGTAAATAAGCATAAATCTGATAACAGGTTTAAATCAAAGTTATAACATTTGGGTGAGATAGAAAAATTTTTCGGCACCCACTCTTCAAAATTTAGCCTCTGCCTATTGACAAAGTACTATATGGTTGTTATACTAACAATAATAGTTATTGTTATATATAATGAAGGCATAATGCTGAAGGTGTGCTGAGGGGCGTACCTGGGGTGTTCGGCCTGGAGGTGGTGATATCTATCGGCAGGTAAAATAATTCAAGTAGTGACAATCCGAATCAAAATATATATGAAGAAAGGAGAAATTCAATGGCTAAAGTAGCACGAGAAATGGTAGAGAAGGCTGGTGTCAATGTCGACGAATTGCTGGAGCTGTTAGTCAATAATGCGGCGGCCGAGCTTACCACTTACTACTATTACACTATTCTACGCGTAAACCTGATTGGACTCGATGGCGAAACCATCAAGGAGATTGCAGAGACGGCACGCATTGAGGACCGTAACCACTTTGAAGCTCTGGTTCCACGCATTTACGAGCTCGGCGGCAAACTGCCCGAAAGCATGGTGGAGTTTCACAACTGTTCTGCGTGTCCACCTGCCAGCTTGCCCAAAGACCCTAAGGATGTCAAGGCAATGCTGAAGGTTCTGGTGGAAGCTGAGAGATGTGCAGTGAGGGGATATACAAATATTTGTAACCTTACTGCGGGCAAAGATCATCGCACCTATGACTTGGCCCAGTCAATCCTGAACGAGGAGATAGAACATGAATCGTGGTTCTCTGAGTTCCTGGGCGAGGGACCTTCCGGGCACTTTTTGCGCCGTGGCGATACCTCTCCATTCGTTTCCAAGTTTCTAAAGTAACAGAATATGGCGTATTATATGGATAGGCTCAAATTAGTGTTGGGTCTACCCAAAATTCCAGGGAGTTTGGATAAGGATGGAGAGCAGCTTCTTGCAAAACCTGCATCCGATAGTGCAGGCACTTCTGGCGACATGTTTCACCTGGGCAATGACTGCATCGGGAGCATCAGTAGTATTCGCTGCAAAGGACATAAGCCGAAGAGTACTCGATGCTATGCTTGGCTTTGCCGCTGGCGTTATGATTGCTGCCAGCTACTGGTCACTTTTAGCACCCGCTATTGAAATGTCGGAGGGCAAGGATATCCCAGCGTGGTTGCCGGCAGTTGCAGGTTTCCTTCTTGGAGGTATCTTCCTGCGAGGCATGGACAAGGTATTACCTCATCTGCATATAGGCTTTCCCGCAGAGGAGGCAGAGGGCGTGAAAACCAACTGGCGCCGAAGCACATTGCTGGTTCTCGCCATAACGCTGCATAATATCCCGGAAGGTCTTGCCGTTGGCGTTGCCTTCGGGGCTCTGGCAGCCGGCTTGCCAGCAGCTTCTCTAGGGGCGGCTGTTGCCCTGGCAATAGGTATAGGTATTCAAAACTTCCCGGAAGGACTGGCAGTTTCTATGCCGCTGCGCAGAGAAGGTTTTTCTCGCTGGAAGAGCTTCTGGTATGGTCAACTGTCGGGAATTGTAGAACCGGTAGCCGGTGTTATCGGTGCCGCTGCGGTTATTATCGCCCAGCCTATATTGCCATATGCGCTATCTTTTGCGGCTGGTGCTATGATATTTGTCGTCATTGAGGAATTAATCCCCGAAGCTCAGCGTGGCGGAAATACGGACCTGGCTACTATGGGTGGCATGGTGGGCTTTGCCGCCATGATGCTGCTAGATGTCGCCTTTAGTTAAACCGGAAGACGGATGAGGCAATGAGAGTATTTACCAGTGAGGAGCTACAGAGATACGATGGAAGTAACGGCATTGCTTATGTGGCTTGCTATGGCAAGGTGTACGATGTGTCGGATAGCTATCACTGGAGGGATGGCGTTCACCATGTTAGTCATTACGCTGGTTGTGACCTCACTGATGCCTTAGAAACGGCACCGCATGGTTTTAGCCTGCTGGAAAAGTTTACCATAATTGGTGAGCTTGTTAGGTGAATGAGTTTAATAGGTCGTTACAGTTTAATTGATTAGGATGTGTGTTGTACAGGACATAAATCAGTATTAGAATAGTGTTAAGGAGGTGTTATATGGCAGAACCGAAAGATGGCTGCGTGAAACCGTCAAAAGGAGTTATAGGCGTAAAGGAAACGAAATCCACAGCCCCTGACGTGCAAGGGGGAAAGGAGGCATTTACCATGATGGCTCGTGTTGGCAAACCGGCTCCGGACTTTGAGGTAAGCGCTTTCTATGAAGGCGGCTTCAAAAACATCAAGCTTTCCGATTACAAGGGGAAATGGGTAGTGCTCTGCTTCTATCCCGGTGACTTCACCTTTGTCTGACCTACGGAACTGTCGGCAGTTGCCGTCAAGTATGATGAGTTGAAGAAGATGGGTGTAGAGGTGCTGGCAATGAGTGTGGATAGCCGCTTCAGCCACAAAATTTGGCAGGAGGAAGAGCTTTCTAAGATGGTTCCTGGTGGGGTGCCATTTCCTATGTTGACAGATTCCGGCGGGCGTGTGGGAAGTGTCTATGGTGTCTATGATGAGGAAGCGGGTGTGGATATTCGCGGCCGCTTCATAATCGACCCCGATGGTGTGATACAGGCGGTGGAGACGGTGGCGCCACCTGTAGGTAGGAATGTGGCTGAGCTGATACGCCAGGTGAAGGCTTTCCAGCATGTGCGTGCCACGGGCGAGGTCTGTCCATCCGGCTGGCAGCCGGGCAAACCGACTCTAAAACCTAGCCCAGCCCTGGCAGGTAAGGTGTGGAAGGTGTGGAAGCCGGATATGGCATTTTAAAGAGCGACCTGGAAAATAATATAACGGCTCGTAATCGCCTCAGCTAATGGCGTTCTCGATAAGTTCGATGCGGCTGGCTTTGCCTTTCTGGTCGAGTTCTACGGCGATGAAGTCTATGCGCCAGGACTCGGGCAGGTTCTGGTGGCTGTTGAGATAAGTCAGGGCTGAGGCGACTAGTTTTTCTTTTTTGGCGAAGGTCACCGATTCCTCGGGGCTGCCGAAGCTGGCGCTGGTCCTGGTGCGGACTTCAACGAAGACGAGGTAGTCTTTCTTCCGGGCGATGATGTCTATTTCGCCCTCGCGGCAGCGGAAATTGGTCTCACATATTTTGTAACCCTTCTTTTTGAGAAAGTCCCTGGCTATCTTTTCGCCGGCGTCACCGAGTTCCTTGCGCTTCATGGTAGCTGGGCTACCTCTCTTACCGGGGCAAATGAGTGGCGGTGTATGGGTGAGGGAC
>Ga0163209_1001340_pt1 | contig 10742 bp, 20 predicted proteins | sample Kivu_160m_FD_113538 | JGI IMG/M metagenome (GOLD analysis project Ga0163209, IMG submission 113538) | Freshwater microbial communities from Lake Kivu, Western Province, Rwanda to study Microbial Dark Matter (Phase II) - Kivu_160m | ecosystem: Environmental > Aquatic > Freshwater > Lake ... | reverse complement strand
TCACTGGTGTTATTCTGATGATAACGGTAATTATTGTTCTAAGATATTAGTTTCAGTTCAAAATATTCTGAATAAAACTCATCCCGGATATTCCATCTCTGATATTGAAAATATACTGGCTACGATTGTAACATTGTATCGGTTAGAGAAGGAATTCAGAGGATATGAAGATCAATGGCGTTTAATCGTCAAAAAGGGTTTTAAATGGTTAGAGAGTCAGAATATTACAAACGAAATTTATCAAAATATCATTTCGATTCTAGCTTAAAATTATGAATCTCTCTTGTGTAGATTCAGATTACTTAAAAAATTGTGCTTTGGTATTACAACAATCACTATTGTTAAGTCGGGAATCATGAGACTATGTTTTACAACACGAAAGCATGCAAAACTCTGAATCAATGAGAAATAAAAAAGGCCAGCATTACTGACCTTTTTCTCAACCGTATGTTATTCGCCCTGAAAAACAATATTGAAGATTTCCTTTCTACGGCTAAACGGCGGTACTCTGTCCCCCTCTGCCTATCTGTTTGCAGCCAGCTTGTGAAGAATGGCTGGAAACGCCAGATTCGCATTCTTAAACAACCTTCTGGCTTTGTTAATGTCACTCATGTGCATTAAGCCTTGCGGGATTGATATATATTAAGTAACTGCCGAAAAAGTAGGACAGAAGATTTAAGACCGTCTGCATTCTGTTAGTTCTATTGAAATCGAAAAAACTGTTGTTTTTAATCTAAAAGTAGCCAATAGTTAGGCATTATGTGTTATTCAGCTGTTTTTTTGATTCAATTAAATAATTTATTCCAGCAAGATGTATGTATTGTTTATTATGTACTTTTTTAAATACCTGATATAATCCTAATGCAATAACCGGAGTCACTACAAAAGTATTGGTTAAAAATCTTGCAATTGCAAGTATTTTCCCTCCTAAAACCGCAGCACCAGTATATGCAGCAAAAGGAAAAGTGATACCCAGAATTCCACTTAATCCAGATAAACCAGTAGTTAATAACATACATATACCTAAATTACTTCCTGTTATTAATATTGCTCCACCTTGAATTGCTAAAATACCTGCTCCAGTAGCAACTCCTTGTCTTCCAACTTTTCTTAAATTATCAATTGTCGCTGGATCAATAGATCTTTCGATTTTTTCGCTCAACTTTTCACGTTTCCTTTTAGACATTTTACTTATTGCTTCATTAAATTTATTACAATTAAAAATATAAAGTTTATTTTTTAACGTATTAAGATTATCATTATGGTTATATTTCACCTTTAATAAGTCAAGTGTTTTTCTATACTGTTCAATTATGTCTTTATTGTTTGGATTAACTTTTTCTTTTATCAACTCTTCAAGTCTTTTTTCGCCACTTTTTGAAAGACATCCTTTTTTATTTTTGTAACCAATTAACTGACATGCTCTAACAAGTTCTTTTTTATCTAAAAGATTAAGTTCTAAATCCATTTTATACTCCTTCTAATCCTTTAAGAAAATCGACTATAAAACCATATTCATAGGGTGCAAGGTTTTTAAAATTATTTATAATTTCCTTTTTCTTATTATTTGGTATTTTGTTGAATTGTCCGGAAAATATTTTTAAATCATTATCAGAAATATCTTTTTTCGCTGTCTCCTGATTAATACGCCTATAAGCAAACTTAATAAAAGTTCTAATTGAATTTTTCACTTCATCTTTTGTCAATTGCGACGAAAGAAGGCCTGCAATTGCGCCACTAATCTCACCAGTCCATTTAAGTTCTCCTACACCGGGAAACAATTCTTCGATACCTTCTTCGATTAACGAACCAAGAATTGTACCTCCAACAGTGTACCAAAAATCTTTACTCATTTCTACCTCCTTTTTACTTTTATTTTCCTATAAAATGCTAATATATGTTTAACCTATTCATTCATCGCCTATTGGAGTTTCTATATCTAGTAACCACTTAGCCAATCCCCACCACCCTAATAATCATCCTATCCCCAAATCCTCATTATATTCAAATATCATGGTCTATAACTTGAAGTATTTTAATCATTAATGATTCTATTGTCAAGACCAAGCGTTAAGGCTTCTCCATACGTTAGACACAAGGCAATTCATGTTTCAACCTCAGCCAATATAAACACACTATCCTAAACTCGACCAAAACTTATCTCAGATATTTTTCACGGCTAACGCACCGTCAGTCACATTACTCTCCCAAATTTGAGAGAATAACGGACTGCGGCAAAATGTCAAACATCGCCCAATATTGAAGATTTACCGCATGTTGAGATTTTAGTGAAATGAAGTGATTGTGTCAATAAAAATTCTATATCATGGTATATACTGTATCCAATATGCGTAGAGATGTACCCAGTTTGCTTGATTATTAACATGAACAGTACCCTAAAAAAATTGAAAACCTATTTCTCAACAACTCTATCACCAAAACCATATTCAATAGCAAGGTCAAGATGATGCCGCAAGGCGTTAAATTAGTCCAAATCCGGTAAGGAATAATCAATCTTTCAGGTCACGGATTCCAACCAATCCATTATTTCAAAAAGTTCAATTCATTATTAGGTTGACATTTACCAGCCGAACCCATAGATTTATATTGACATTGTTTTATACGCCAAAAGACTTGGCTATGTTTATTTGATTGTGAGCGAATTCTATTAGGGGTCAAGTAAAGGAGCGGGAGAGTTTGCTATCCGAAATAACCTTGGGCTTTCCCGCTCCGCCAATTACCTGCAGAATCAGATGGTTTAATCTTTCTTTTCAAGATAGTTCACCCACTTATCTATAAGTCCAAGACCCAGATAATCACCATTCTCTACATCAAATTCCGCCATAACCTTTAAAATACGATCCCGTAGATAAGTTGTTCTACAATAATAAAATTCTGGGTAATTGTCTGTAATAATTGGCATAGTGTCCAATTTTGATGATAATTCGAGAATGCTCAAATTTTTATTTTCAAAAAGATCATTAGTTATCCGAATCCCATATAAAAGCTCAACCTCTGTCAAACAAAAATTCCAAATAAAATCATCAAAATAGTCATCATAGAGTTCTTTAATTTTAGTATCAGCCGTGATTTTTTTCCCTTCTTCGACCCATTTCTCAACTATTTGAAGTATGGCAAAGGTGAACTTATTGAATTCATTTATATTCATTATAAATCCTCCCTTTAACTATATAATATATCTAAAAAAAGAAGAGTTTTTCACTCTTCTTTTTTAACATACACCCGATTGATTGCTTCTTTGATCAAAACAGTCATCGGTTTTCCGGTAATTTTCCTTGCCTGATAGAGTTTTTTCATATCATCCTTATCCAACTGTGATGCGGGCCAGGAGTATTTCGGCTTCATGGTTTGATTGGATTATGATGCCTGACTCTGCCATGACTGGGATAATCATTACAGAAGAAACCACTTCCCTTGAACCGCGCTGATGAGGGTGACATGATCCGCCGTGTTTCCCCACCGCATGCAGGGCATTTAGGCCAGTCAGCGTTGTACGGTTGAATCTTTTCAAACAAGTAATCACACACCTGGCATCGAAATTCATATAGTGGCATGTTACGCTCCTTTCTTATTTTGTTTAATTGTGTCGTTAATACACATATAAATCTTCTCCTGAAGACCACGATCTTTGATGTCTGTCACTGCTTTAAGCACCGATTCCGTGAATCCATTTAGGTTCATCGGCCTGACAACACCGCGTTGTGATTGGGCAATGAAGATGGATGTCGTAACTTCACGAAGTTGCGACTTATCCAGCCCATCATCACCAAGGGTCGCATTGTACTTCAAGACCTTCTTGTAGATATCAAACCACAGTCCTTCAAAATCATAGCGTGAGAATGTCATTTATCCTCCCTTCTAATAGTTTTGGTAACCTGATCTTGGTGCTGGTTTCGGCAAATACTTCAGTGTTCACCTGACCCAGTTGAGATTCAATATTCCTGATCTGCTCTTTTAGCGCCAGATACGTTTGGATATATCCGTCAGGAACTTTTTCACCTGCGAGCGTCTGATCAAACAGTTGATCACTAACACTGCGAGGATCCACATAATTATCGAATTCATCCGCCATTACCTCCTTAATGTTCATGAATTGCTTTTTCAGATCTGCCAGTTCGGCTTTCAAGTGGGATGCATTAACAGACAGGTCATCCAGGAATGGATTCGATTCAACACTCTGAATACCGGCAAAGTCTTCACCCAGACCTTCAACACTAATGCCGATATCAGATATGAAGGTTGCTGTATCCTCATCAACAAATAAATTCATCTTCTGAGAGTGGATGTCTGTTAATGGTGAGTAATCCTGAATCTTCGGTTTAAATGCCAGAATGGTATCTTGAAATTTGTTCTCAAGCGTACTATCTACAACTGCCGTTAGATTTGACGGGGTGAAGGCTTTGATTATATGCCTTCTGCTAAAGGGATCGCGGGGATCTTTGAAGTTTCTTGCCAGTTCCTGAGTGTAGAACAGTACTGGTTTTTCATTGTCCGGATCGCGACAGAGTTTGATTCTGGATGCGGTGTAGTTCTTTTCATCATCCACACAATCGAGTTTAAAATCCTCAATTGTTTGATCCAACCGTTCCGGTGTATCAATAATCACGTTTTCCATATCAATCCTCTTCTAATCTGACTGGCATCAGCAGGTTGATTTTACAATTGTCATCACTAGCCACGAACAGATTGGCAGAATGGTTATCCTTATACTTCCAGATGATTTCATTAGCCGGAATACTATTCAAAGTTTTCTGCAGGAGTTTGAGATTAAATCCAATCTCCATCGCTGCGGTAGCCCGTCCATTGTGTTCAATCTCGGTTGAAAAGGTCAGATTACGTTCATAATCAGTCGTAATCAGGCCGATCGTGCCATTCTTAAGTAACAGCCGAGAAAGCCAGGTATCTTTATTCGCAAAGGGGATTGATGCCTCTACGGCCTTTAATATCGCTTCCTTCTCAATCTTCAGTTCATTTGGACATTCCTGTCTTAAGATGCTCAGAAAATCCGGATAGGATTCGGCGATTAAACGGGATGTTATGATCATGTAATGCGGCAAGTGGAACTGGATAAAATTCTCCCCAACGGCAACCTGGATTTGATCAATTCTGAACTTGGTCAGAATCTGGATACATTTCGGGGATAAAATGCCTTCAAAGTCAGCATTGGTCTCACCCTTTTTCTCAGGATCAAGATCACTGACATATTCTAAGGTATGTCCATCGGTTGTACATGACTGACAGATTCCTTGCTCCTGTTTGATCCAGACTCCCATCAGGGCTGGTTTCAGTTCGTCGGTTGAGGCATGCTGTAGTTGGCTGTGCAATTGCAGGATCATTTCACCAGTCCAGGTACCAATCTTGTTAAACTTATCTTTGGGGAATGACGGATACTCATCAACATCCATGTATTGACAAACAACCGTATTATTATCGTAGTGAATTTCCAGACGATTGTCCTTTAAGATGTCAATTTTAAAACTGGCTGGTCGGGATTTAAGGATTTGTCTGATGACTTCAAAGGGAACTGTGAATTCCCGCTCATCCTCTATCGGAATCGTTAGCCAGTTCTCCAGATCGGTGATGATCAGCTGCCCATCTCGGACAGCGATATCATTCAAAATTGTAAGAGTCGGATTTCTAACTTTGACCTTCTCCGCTATTGGCAGGAAAGCCCTCAATTCATGTAGCATATCTACCTCGTTGGTTAGTTGTTTGATTTGATCCCAAAACACAATGTCACATTGGGACATTGGGCGTGGAATGGTTTTTTGGAACAATAATTCTCCTGGCAATACTGGTTGGAATCCAGTTCCACGGGTTTGCTCTTGTATTTACAATAATAATGAAGTTTATCCTGTTTGAGGAGCATTTCCGTGTATTTGTCAAAAAATTCCTGCAGGTCAACAGAATGTCCTACCTGTCGCTGGTAATGGGCTAAGGATTCCGCAATCTTGGTGATTAGTTGCTCCCGGATTTCCGGCGATCCAATGGTTCTGAACCAATCTGGCAGGTAAGGACTTTGCAGCAGTGTTTTGCGGATACCATCAATATCATCATCATTCTGATTGATCCGGATCATTTGAGGGGGTGCAGCCCTCCGGGAGATATTGAGTGGGTTGATATTCCCGGAAGGCTGCAGGTTGAGGGGCTGATAAGGGCTCTTTGATGTGGGGGACAGCCCCTGCAGAAAATTGTTGATATTCACGATGATCCCATTCAGGATATCCAGTGGCTCATCGAGAACATGATGTCTGGAAACCTGTTGTTGATCTTCTTGGTATGGTTCATTTTTTAAAGTCAGCTCGATACCCTCCAGATCAAGTTCCAATGACTCAGGCAGCACAAAACCAACCTCGCCAATCAGGTGTTTGCCGTTCTTGGAATTAGTGATTACCGGCAAGGTGTTAAATCCAGACCGAAAGCCTTTCGGGAATAGCACATTCCACTGCTTGGTGAGAAGCAGGTCTTTATCCTTCTCCTTGAGTTCATCGATCCACTGATTAATAGCATCCTTTATTTTGAGGGTGATCTGCTGTTTGTAATCTTCTGGACTCATAATCCCTCCAAAGCAGCACACCGTGCCTTATCATTATCCAAGTCTTCATATTCGTTTAAGATCACTTGAGCATCAGCCCCACACTCTTTGCAGGTAATGGCGAAACTCGTCTTGCCTTGGTCAACAATCTTATCTTCCAGAGATTCCAGTTGTCGGACATGCAGAATACTTAATGTGCCGTCTTCATTAAATTTGAAAATACATCTCACCCAAAGTGGTATGAGGAAGGATCTATGGTTGCCACACGATGGGCAGATTATCTTCATCGTTGCGTTCCTTTCTAAGTGAATAGTATTCCTCCCGGTTTTCCGCTAATTCCTGTTCCAGGGATACAATCCGGTGCTTGGGCCGGAAAGGCTTGGTAACCTTTTCGCTTCCGCAGCGGGCGCAGGTAATGTGTTTATTATAATAAGTCTCAGTCTCCGGATCAAAGGCTAAACTGGAATCATCTTGCTTCAGGACATAATCAACGATATCCTTAAGGTTTTCTCTGATAGTATCTTCGGTATAGTCGAAATCTGGGAAGAGGGCATTATCAATTGTAATCAAGCCACCATTGGTGGTTATTTCTTTGACAGTGGTTATGTCGGTTATAAAGTAGGTGTAATTGCCGCATCTTAGACACAGGAGTTTCATTGTGCCTCCTTTTGAAGTTTGTTGTAGCATTTAGCGCAGGTGATATTGTCTGGTTTGATTTTACGAGCTATCAGGTCTTGGGATAGATCCGGATTATCGACAGAAACTAAGCCGTGATTAAGGCTTAATCGGTGATCGGTTTCAAGATCCATCAGAAATGTATGCTGATTATTACTACAGATATTACAGTGAGGGATTTTAACTCCGGTGGGGAGCTCAATCTCTGAAACTGCCGGTTGTTCTGCTTGATCAAAGATCGTCAGATTCTTAGGCCTATAGACCAGCCAGGGGATATAGATAAAACCATTAACCTTTGCGATCTTTGTGAGCAAATGAGATATATCCAGCCCATAGAGATTGAGTGAATAATTGGATGCATAGAGCAGCATATTCCCGGTGCCACAGCAGGGATCGCAAACAGATTGGATCTTGTGCTCATGCCTGGGTTTATCCCCAAAGGTCATGCGTATCAGCATTTCCACCACATTGCCGGGTGTGGCAAAAAAGCCTGGTGAGTTATGTTTTCCAAGGTAATCGGATGCCAGATCTCCCCAGTGGTCCGCCGGCTCCAAATAGAACAATCCCAGATTGAAGGTTCTGTACCAAAAGTCATCTTCCTGTTCTGATATAGCTGGAAACCTTTCTCCCTGGTTAAATCCCCACAACAACCAGTCAATAAAAGCATCCAGTGGATTAGATAAACTGCGTGTGTAGTCCAGGCATTTGCGGATATTCGTGGAGACCTGCCTTTTCTTGTAGGTATGGGATGGCTGAAAACGGATGATTGGAATTGGATCCATCAGTAAACGATCAGATATATATATACTTGTCCAGTATTCCCATCTCTTGAAGAACATATTATCCAATCCCAGCAGATAAGGGATCAGCCAGCCCTTTTTATCTCGTGTTGCTTTTAATTCCATGCTGACCTCTGAAATGAAAAAGGGGCCCGATATCAACCGGACCCCTTTTTGATTAGGTTTGCCGTCGGTTTAGTAGCCGAGGTCGTTTTTCAGTTTCTCCAGCGTCAGACCATAATGCTCCAGTACATTTAATAGACCATCATCATAGTGTGAGCAGGTAGTGTAGCAGTCGTCTTCGGTGACTTTGCCATCACGTTCCCGGATGCATTCGGAACAGAGCTCAGCGATCTCTTCCGCAGAGATATAATCACCACAAACATCACAGCCAGGGCAACCCCGCTGCCAGCACCATTCCAGAAGCCTTTCCTGGAAATCCAGGGATTCGCTGTCATGGCAATTGGCACAATGAATCAGCTCCCGACCTTCCGTTTTGGACTTATCAATGATAGTCCAGATATTTTTGGCAATAGAATCAAATACTCTTCCGGTTATTTTCCGGTTCAGTTCAATGCTGATCAAACCATCGTGTTGAACATCGATCTGGTGCCTCAATCGCAGGTCCATATAGAAGGCAGTGGTGTTGCCACAGTACATACACTGGAGATTGTTGATGACATCGTAGCGGCGTTCTTCCGGTTCATAGTATTTAATGGCTCTGCACATGATATACTCCCAGGGTTTCGGTGATGACTTTAGTCAAGCCGGCAAGAGCGGCAGCAAGTTCGGCGGTAGCCTGCAGGTTATCCTGAACCCGTTCCTGTTTGCGGGCTCTAATACTATTTTGAATGCCTGAAGCAATTAAATAGGCATTAGCCGCCAGCATGACACTATTGGATAATACTCCGGCTATTTTGACCAGGCTGCTTGTGTTGACTCTGATCCTGAGTTTTGTTTCATTACTCATTTCCGCACCAGGAACCGAACCAACCGGATAACTACCAAACTTGCTCCAAGTAGGCCTAAGGCTTTGTATGCTGTTTTCATTTCGTTGTTGGAGATATAGATGGCATATCCGTTTTCTTCTTTTCGTTTCTCCACTGATCTCTCCTTTCATTCTGTTGTAAGGTTAATAACAATTCGGTCGCAGCATCAATGATGGCTTTCTGCCGGCGGAGTTTGGTGTAGTCCCTGACAAAAACAATCCCAACACCAATACTAAATGAAGCCACAACCAGGCTACCGAATGCTATAATGATATGTCTTAATGAGATGTCTACCACTGTGTCAGTTTCTTCTCTGGGTAGATGCTGCTTCTCAGTCATGCGTTACCACGACTGCGAAAAAGACCAAGCACTTTCAATGCCAAAGCCATTCCGGTAATGGCAATTTCACCAATGGCAACTGCCGTGGTGAGTTTGGTAACTGTTTTGGGTTTGTCGTTCATAACTTTCTCCTTCATGTTAGAATGTTAACTCTTGTCAAAGTACATATGCTTTTATTTCCACAAATTTTTCACAATCATGCATCAGGATTGTCATCATGCATGCCAATTTATAAGCCATAAAATATTTAAATCCCTTTTAATATTCTCAACGATAATCAATTTCTTTTCTTCTACTTTTTCAAATTTCAATCTTTCTGTAATCACTTTTTCCTCCTATCTAAAATTAGATACCCGGCTTTCGCCGGGAAGTTTTTGCCATGAAATGCTTACAGAATTCACATTTTTTCTCACTGATCTTTACTGCTTCCATTTGCATTTTACAATCAGTCAGTACAGTCACCATAATGCCCCCTCTTTTTTTTGCCAAAAAATGCTCTGTGTCAGCCTGTAGGAAAATTTTTATGATTTTTTTTCTCCGACGAGACCTCGTCGAGACCCTAATTTTTAAAAAAGTTACAAATTTTACAAATTTTTTCAAAATGCTCTATGTTCATAGTAGCTTTCTCCCTGAATGTCAAGTGGATACGGTCTTTAAATTCATCACATTGTTCCTCTTTTACCAACCAATTATTTGCTGATAAAAACCCCTCAACTTTAAGATAATATTTTAAAATATATTCACGCTTATCTTTGGAACAACAGACTGTTATTTCACCCGGTCTGGTAGCAATAATTTTTGTGCCCTTTATTGGCTCATCTTCTTCAGTATCCTCATCATCAATCATCTCATCGTCCATTGTGTCTTTCCCCTCCTAATCTGTAAGCAGCTTCTCAAGTAACCCTATTTCGTTCTTTAATTTGAGTAGAAGCTTCGAATTGAATGAAAAATTAGGAAATTTTGCAGCTGTTTCCTCATTCAACTCAAGCGGATGCGAATTGAATACTTTTTTTGCCGCTTGAATAACTTTGTTCATCGTCCTCATGGGTTCCTCTTCTTTGGTTATTTCGCTGCCAACCCCGTGAGAACTCCACACAGTGATTTGCCTTATTCCCATTTTATGTCTCCTTTCTATTTCCTCCTTATTATTTTATTCATTTTCCCTGATAGCAGCATGGCGGCAAGTGATACATATACTGATGGCTGGGGGAGGGGAACGTAAATTACCCAAAGTATATGCGCTTGCCGCCAGGATACTGCTACTTTATTGACCGTCCCTCGATATACATATGCCTCTTTTCTACCACTTTTTGTTCAAAAATGACAAATTTTACAGTCCCACTGTGGGACTGCGACGAGAGATTAAGGGTTTCATTTGTTTTGCTTTATTTTAAAGTTTTATAT